>WLWG01000535.1_pt1 | contig 38951 bp, 50 predicted proteins | sample 6712871 | NCBI WGS metagenome assembly WLWG01 (sample SAMN12718693, study PRJNA515312) | sponge metagenome | isolation source: marine sponge | host: Mycale hentscheli | place: New Zealand: South Island, Marlborough, Capsize Point | collected 2003-05-01
ACATACTTGGAGCCAGAACAGGTAGGTTCAGTAGTTCCAATCCTAATCTACAACAGATCCCAGGCAAAGGAGAGTTAGGAAATATGTGTCGTGATATCTACTTACCATATGACGGTGAGCGTATATACTCACTTGACTATTCTAATCAGGAAGGTAGGCTACAGATACACTATGGATTCTTACTGGGTTGCGAAGGTGCTGCCTTACTTAGGGAAGAGTTCCTCAATAACCCCGATTTCGATATGCACTTAAGTATAGCGAAGATGATCTTCTCATCTGAGTGGAGTAGTTTAAATGATTGTGAGAAGAAGGAGAGAAGAAGGATAGCCAAGACCATTAACCTTGGTATAAGCTATGGCATGGGAACTATTAAGTTATCACAACAGCTGTCTATATCTCAAGCAGCTGCACAATTGTTAGTAGATCAGTATAATGATAGAATGCCGTTCCTTAAGGAGTTAAGTAAGAAGTGTATGAACGCTATGGACAAACGTGGATTCATTAAAACTATACTAGGACGTAAGTTGAAGAATGATCCACCACAAATGTTCGATGGTCGTATGAAGAGCTTCTCATATAAAGCATTGAATAAACTAATACAAGGTAGTGCAGCTGATCAAATCATTGCAGCCATGAATCTATGTTATGATAATGGAGTCAAGGTACTCATGCCGATCCATGATCAATTACTTATTAGTGGCAATGAGGAAGACGCACGTAAGGCTAAGCACTATATGGAAACAGCGATAGAATTGAAGGTACCTGTGGTAGTAGATGTAGATATGAATGGGGGAGATTCATGGGCACAGGCTGGACATTAGGAAATAACTATGGTATTATAGGTTTAGGTAAAGAGAGGTGAAGAAAATGAGTGACATTAAAACACACGTAATAACTGGTAAGGTTGCATGGGCATCTGTTATCAGACCTGTCAATAAGTATAAGAGTGAGGACTTAGAGTATCGAGTATCTGTTGAAGTGGATATGGATACTATTGACTTACTCAATTCATTGGGAAGTCAGAAGAAGTACAAGAAACTTATTGACAAGAAGACAGGTGATGAGGTATTACCTGGTAGGTTTATGACTTTCTCACGACCTGCTGGAGACAATGTAGCTCCTCTTCTTGTGGTAGATAAGGAAGGAAATAAGGTGGATCAGCTAGTAGGTAATGGATCTACTGCTAAGGTATCTATTGCCCTTATACCTTACAATAGCCCAGAGTTCGGATCAGGAGTCAAGGCTCAGCTAACCGCAGTACAAGTCTTAGACCTGGTTCCCTATCAGTCTAATAAGACTAATAGTACAGCTGTTGCAGATGCTGCGGGAATTGCAGCTCTCGGCCTCAGTACTAATGATGAGGACTTAATATAATGATTTTAATTGATGGTGATGTTGTAGCGTATCGTGCAGCTTGTGCAGCAGAGAACCGATATTATAAGGATGTAAACACGGGGATCAAATATAGCAGGAAGAAGGACGCGTCGGATCCTGCTGCACTTGAGTTCATTAGAAAACCTCTAGATGAACTTATAGCGATGGAGACTGTACACTCTTCTATCTATTGTATTGTGAATGATATAAAAAAGATTCTAAAGCACAAGGCTCATATGGAGTATAAAGTATTCCTGAGTGGAGATAGTAATTTCAGGGCACACATATGTGAGAGTTATAAGTCTAGTAGGAAGGTTAGAGGTAGACCACCATTGATTGGATTTGTTAGAGAGTTCATTATTAAACAGTATGATACCAATGTATCCGAAGATGAGGAAGCTGATGATATGCTTGGTAAGATGCAATGTCATAAGACCATAATAGCCAGTATTGACAAAGATTTAGATATGATTCCTGGTCAACATTACAATATGAAAACCAGATCTGTATATACAGTAACTTCATATATGGCATTTAAGAATTTCTGTACCCAGGTATTGATGGGCGATTCTGTGGACGATATACCAGGCCTACCTAGAATAGGTATAGCCCGAGCTAATAAGATGTTGGAAGGAATTGATAACCCCATTCAGTTATGGGATACTGTAGAGAAGGCTTATGAAAAAGCTGATATGTCAGATCAGTTAGAAATGATGGCAACACTGTTGTGGATCAAGAGAAGAGATTATCACACATATAAGAGTTATGTAAGTAGGATTGAGGAGAAGAGAGTATGAAACCAGGAAGCGCCAAGGCTAAGGGACGTAGACTTCAGCAATGGACTAGAGACTATATGTTGAACTTAACTAATGGGGTACTTAAAGATGATGATATTAGATCCACTTCTATGGGAGCTCCAGGCGAAGACATACTCCTGTCTACAAGGGCAAGAGATATCTTCCCCCTTTCAATCGAGTGTAAGAACAAAGAAAGGATTAACATCTGGGACTCGTATGGACAAGCTATGTACCATGCTAACAGGGTTGGATACGAAGCCTGTGTGGTATTCTGCAGGAATAGGGCTAAGCCACTCGTAGCCATTGACGCTGAATTCTTCTTGACAATGGTGGAAGAATGGTCTACACTTAAGATGAGCATTAGTAATAAGGGGTAATAATGATGGTAGAACAATCACTAGTATGCGAATCATGCAGGATGTGTCTACCTATTCATTGCTTCTTGATTGACGTAGAAGGTAGTCGACATGTAACATGTGCTTTTTGTATAGCACTGCTGGAGGATGACGATGAATAAGAAACCTAAAATATTATTCTACGATATAGAGACAACCCCTATATTAACGTGGAATTGGAGACTGGGAGATCAGACTGTACGTCATGGTCAGTTAGTAGACTTCACTGATTTAGTGAAGTATGTACTCAGCAAGACTAACATAGACAGAAGATCTAAGAAAGAGTTAGCAACTATAGCTGATAGCGAATTCGATAAAAGGTTTAACTATACGGATATCATATGTATTACCTATTGTTGGAACGATGGCAAGAAGGCTAAGTCATTGGACTGGGGATACAAAGAACAGGACAGTAGTCATATGATTACAGAGTTCGATAAGCTTGTAAAGAAAGCTGACGTTACTATCGGTAAGAACTCAGATAGATTCGACGTCAAGCATATCAATACACTCAGGATGCTACATAATATTTATCCCTTACCTGATTGGGCTATGTATACGGACGATCTTGAGAAGCAAATGAGAAAACATTTCAATCTCCCAAGTAACTCATTGGATTACTTCTCAAATCTGATGGACATTGGAGGTAAGGTTAAGATGGAGTTTCAAGATTGGATAGACATATGCTTACAACTAAAGAAGAAATCTTTCGATAAGATGATTAGATACGGTAAGAAAGACGTAGAAGATACCAGACATTTATGGAATAGAGTGTCAGGGTATATTACTCCTAAGTATAATGTAGCCAAGCACTATGGCGGCCTACGATGCACATATTGTGGGAGCGACAAGATCCACAAGAATGGTACAAGGAGAAAGGGTCAGACCACGTACCAACGGTTCGAATGTAATGACCATGGAGGATATGCGGGCCGATGTGTTATTAAGAAGGATGGAAGTTTATCAGATAAAATGAGCTAATGTTATGATAAAGCAGATCAGAGAAAAGATAGACAAAAAAGCATTCTGGCTGTGGAGTATATTACTTTTAGCCATTGTGGTAGCAGAGATTGTAGCTACTATAATGATACCGGTTGCCAAGAAGTTCTTGTTTGATGCCATTGAGATAAAAGTTATAGCTACATTCATGGGAGGAATGTGGTTCTTTTTTGGAATCATGGCACTATTCTGTTTCTGTCAGGGCTTCAAATTTTATGTAGGACATAGGGTAGGATTGATAGTACGTAATGCCCTAGTAGCTGTGTTGAAACAGAAGTGGTCCTCACGTGTAGCTACCAAGAGCAGGGTAGATAACTTAGACCAACGTGTACAGGAAGATAGCAGACTAGCTACTGAGATGTATATAGAGATACTCATTGAGATGGTGGTATCCTTCTTCATTGTAGTAGGCTTAGTGGTCCAGATGTGGGGATCTTGGTTACTGATGGGACTAGCGTTACTGTATTCTGCAATCATTATGGGCCTTACTTACTTTTTCCACAGACCCATGGTTGATTCTGAGAAGCAGCTTCAAAGATCAGAGGCTAACTTTAGATACACATTAGCGTCGATCGTTATGGATTTAAAGGATAGGTGTATCAAATCTCCATATGGAGTAGTTATAAACAAGTACTTACGATACATTAAGATTGTTATGGGCTTCACACTATTCAATAAACTTACAGGAAGCCTGGTGTCAATAGTACCATTCTTGATACTAGTACCTTTATTCTTTGACGGAGGTATTACATTAGGAGCTGTAGTAGCCGGAGTGTCTCAGTTTGATCTAATGGTTATTAACGTAACTATTCTGATCTACCTGTATCCTAGGTTTACTAAGGCATTGGCTAGTCACGAACGTATTAAAGAAGCATGGGATGCGCTACACGATAGGTAACATTATGAACAAGAAATATAAAATCAGAGAAGATGGGAGAATTGTAGCACTGAGGGATTTTAGAGACGTTGAGAAGGGCGATATTGGAGGTTTTGTAGCGTGTGAAGATAACTTAAGTCATGAAGGTAAGTGTTGGGTATATGGAAACGCTAGGATTTACGGAAATGCCAATGTCTATGGAGATGCCAGAATTGCCGCAAACGCTGAGATTTATGGAAATACTGAAGTTTTTGGACATACGGAGGTCCATGGAAACGCACGAGTTTATGGAAACGCACGAGTTTACGGAAGCACCAAGGTTTATGGAGATGTTAGAATTTATGAAAACGCACAAGTCTGTGGAACTACTATGATCGGTGGTGATTTTAGAGCTCATGGAGATACTATAATTCGTGAAACGCCTGAGAAGCTATAGAGGTAGTTATTGTGAAAGAAATTATTATAACATGGGTGATCAGTATGGTTAATAAAGCAATACTTAAGGCTATTAAAGGTTTCGTTACATACCTAGCTAACAGAGCAGGGGTGCAGTGGGTTATTGATGATGGAGTACTTCTTGTACGTAGCGATGGAAAGAGAGGGAAGGATCTGGTAGTAGCTATAGACTTCGATGAATTTAAAGAGCTACTAGGTGGAGCTAAGCATGAAGGAATAGATGCCAAGGATAGACATACGTTGATTCGCCTTGACAAGAAGTAATTAGTTTACTATAGTTAAGGTGAGGTAAACGAAAATGTACACTAAAATAAAAAAGTATTTAAAAGACATGACCATCACATCAGAGTTAGCAAGGTTAGGTCGGTTGAATAGAGTTACCCACAAGTTTGAAATGATGTACAATGAGAGGAAGGTATCACCCCTGGGAGTCCTGTTGTACAGAGTCTTGTTGGCCATCCCTACGGTTATCCTAATGAGACTTTTCCCAATTACCATTCCTCTCATTGATCGTCTTGCTAAAATTATATGGATTGAGAGAGTTGCTAAGTTGCAACACAAGTGGATGAAGAAACGGTACAGAGGCAGGAGGAACAAGTGATGCCAGTATTATTTATTAAAGCAGTACAGTCTATAGTGACACTGATATTTAAATCAGCAGCTAAAGACATTAAGAAGAATGGATTGATTGTGGGAGCTAATAAGAAAAGAGTTCTTAGGGATTGGTTCCCCACAGAAGAGGAACGTAGGATGAGGGATGCGATAGATAGATCGCTTAGAAATTTACATAAAAAAGAGCCTACCCCAACTAAGAAGAAGGGGTAGACCGAGAGGTGACTTTATAAAAGTTTATCTATCATCTTGTCTAGCTTCTGTTCTAGACGTCTGATATCTTCCTTTAATTCTTTTTGCATGACTTCCATAGGTTCTTGGTACATGTCTACCAAGTTCTCTACTTCAGACCTGTCTGGCTTCTGCATCATTTTCGATAACCTTACTTCAACAAAACCTACCCATGTAGCAATGATTGGTACACTGACCATGAGTAGAATCTCTAAACCTGTAACCATTGTTACTCCTTTGGATATGGATTATCCGTCTTAACCTTCTTCCATTTCGTAATTATCTTACCCAACTCTGTCTGAGTTCCTACACCTGTGGTAGCCTCTAGGTGTTTATATAGAGCATCGAGTTGATCTCCAATATCAGGGTATTTAGACTTTCTTTTCTCAGCTATCCTCTCCCTCTCTCTAGCTTCCTTGCCTTCATCCCACTTGGTTTCCTTAGCCCTATGGTTCTCTATCTCCTGAGAAGTGAGTTCAACTACTTCGCCATTTACTATTTTAGTATACATATTAATCTCCTACTATTAGATCACACCATATAAGGTGAACTCCCCTTCAGCTATGTTACCAGAACTAAACTCTATTTTAATTGCATCAAAGTCAGAACTTGCTATACACTCGGAACTAGTCATTTGAATCTTGCCATTAGGAATTAGATCCATTCCACCTATATATGCCGTAAGCATAGCTCTTCGACCTTGGTCTGGGTTTAAGATGTGTATAGTACCTGATACATACTCTCCCGCAGCATTTGATGCGGAGTTGAATATCGTGGTTTGGGCTGTGGAATTGGCACTACTATTAGTAGTACCTCCTGTTTGACTTGAAAATCCACCTTGATAGTATCCGCTTGATTCGTACGTAGAGCCATTGTCGTCACTAATAAGTACCTCTAAATTGGCGGAATCAGTAGCTGGTCTAACACTGTCTAGAACTATGTAGTAGTACCTATAAGTTGACGTAAGACCAGTAAATTCTACAGATGCACTAGATGACGCTGTTGTAGAACTAACTTTAACCGTACTGCCGGAAGAAGACCATGACAAACCTCCTGTTCCATTGGTAACTAGAGCTTGTCCGTTAGTACCGTCTGTAGAAGGTAACGTCCATATATAAGAACTAGCAAGAGTTGGAGGAGCCTGAAATCCTACATAATCTCCTGATACTTCCCCAGCATTGTCATACATTCTGACCTCATCTACTACCTTGAGATCATCAGTTACAATTAAGTCAGCGGCAACCCTAACCTCACCTCCTGTGCCCTTACCATCTAGCGTTAGAGTTATATCGGAATCGGATCCTGCTGCTGTTATAGATGGGTTATTACCAGTAGCGGCATTAGTAATCTCTACATAGTTAACAGCTGAGGTAGTTTTCTGAAACAAAAGCTGCTCATTGTTAGAGTCATCATATATACCTTTAGCATCACCCATAATGATGTCGCCATCAGTCATGTTTAAATTGCCAGCTGTTAGCGTTATCTCACCCGCTGTTACAGTAACGTCACCTGCAGTAACATCTAGATCTCCAGTAGATAGAGTAAGATCTCCACCCAATGTCATGTCACTACCATCAAATATGGCTCCACTCTCAACTACTAACGTATCTGATCCTCCCCACGTAACCAGTCCATTAACTGTGCTTCCAGAGATTATAATAGAGTTCAAGTCAGTAAGACTTACGATTGCTAGACCGTCGGCAGCACTGTTGAATCCAATAATAGCATCTGCAACAGGATCCGGCATAGTAGCATCAAAGCCCGTAATGGCAGCGTCGACTTTAATAACCCTATCTATTTCCTCTTGCTGTTGTTGATTGATCATAGTCAATTTATCCAACCCACTTTCATGTGACTCAGCAGGGAATACTCCAGCTTCCTTGTAATCAAGAGTTTGAGTATACGGTATATTGCGCAATAGGATAACTGTATCCGTAGACAAGGGAGCCGTGACGAAAGTAATACTACCTCCATCTGCTTGATCTACTCCCGATACAGAGTAGTCAGTAGTCTTGGTCTTAGTCGTGATAACCCCATTGGTATCCTTAATTTGAACAAGGACATGATCATCATTTAAGATTCGAAACGTATAAGAAAATACGGTAGTAGAACCGTCACCTGAGTAGGTGTTTTTGTTTATTTCACTTGATACTGCCATTTTTAGTTACTCCTAATTGTCATCTCCAAACGCATTAACTGTTGCACGTAGATAAAATAAATTATTAAAAGGTATAAGTCTTCTGAGTTTCTTTATTGTAGAATCTCCAAAATCTCCTGTAGCCATTCTCGCCGCAGTAGCATACATGTTCTGCGCTACTGAAGCAGAAGGACCAAAGACAAAATTACCGAATTTCATTCCTGCGAATCTGGTGGATCTAGTCCATGGATTAAGACCAAACCACGTTTCACCTAGTATACCAGATACGCCTGATCTAGATACTCCTTCGGCTATTAGTGCCAGTATTCCTTTTCTAATACTTCTGCCTTCTATCTTGTTCTTTAGTATACCTGTGAATGATCCTAGGCTTATCGCTGTAAATAGGTGCATGAAGGTCTGAGCATCGTGCCTCTGTATTCCACGTAACACAAGTCTATTAGCTGCTGTAAATATGAAAGACTTAAATTGCGCTATAGTTTTACCTATCTCTGTCTGTGCCCAGGCAGGTAAATCTCCTTTACCAGGTTTCAGGATAACGTTGTTAACTTCTTTATTGACCGTGGCTGCAAACTTATCTGCTACACTAACGTCAGACCATCTATCGAAGTTAGCTATAAAGGAACCATCCAGTTCCTCACCATATTGTTTAAACTGATTAAAAATCTGTTGTTGTAATTCTGGTCCTATACCTAGATCTCTAAGCCTTTGTTCTTCTCTTACAGACAATGTTTGTTTATGTTTAAACTTATTCATCACAGCTCTGATTGTCCGAGCTTCAGAAGTTGTGGCAGCCATGGAACGGTGGGCAGCATTCCAATAGTCCATACCAGTTAGACGCCCAAAGGTTGTTATACCAGCATCACCGAATCTTTCTATCTTAGTTCTCTTACGTCCTACTGGCTCCCCTGTCTCACCGACTCTGCGCAGTATGTCATTGTTTAGTACCTTAGTGGCCACTACTAAATCTTGCATCTCATGTCTAGCTAGCTTAGCTGCTTCTAAGTTACGGGCCATTGGCATCACAGAATCTCTAATTGTTCTACCTAACCCATTGACTAATATATGTCCTGCTACGTCAGGTATAGATGATATTGCCACTCCACCTAGCATGGCTATAACGTTGAACTTCCTTAAAGATCTGAGAGAAGTATCCAGACCCTGCAAACCTGTTCTACCGTATGTGCCAAATAGTAGATCCGTTATCGTGTCTACGTACCGTTCAGCCTTAACTATGTCTTTTGATTTTAATCCCTTAGCAGTCATATCATCTCTTATAGCTTGCTTAAACTGACCCAGGTTTTCAGCATCTACGCTGTTAAGCCATTCTTTCATACGTATAGCCACGTTAGACTTGTGCATAAATGAATTAAAGGAAGCTTCAGCATCTGCTTGCATCCATCCAAGTCCTATAGCTTCTTCCTGAGGTACGTCTATCTTACGTGCTTTAGTAGACTTAGGACTAAATGATCTCATTAAAAACTGATTAGACGAAAGGGCGTCATCTCCTAGGCCTAGTATTGTATCGACCGTAGCTCCTACTGCTTCAGTCTCTGGGCTACGAGCCATGACTTCAGAAATATCATCAAATTTATCTGGTGATCTAAAGGGATCTTCGAACTTATTAGCTAAGTATTTCTCAAACTCTCTACGGTTTTCTATGATAGCGTCTCTATTCCAGGTCTGCATGAACCATGATTTATTTGCTGTGAAGGCTGCTTCCTCTTTCCCTACAATACCTAGTTCTTGCATTCGCTTCCAAGTTCTATCTACTTCTTTTCTATAGGTCTTAGCTACATTCGATACAGCGGCTATCTCATGGACATCATCCTTACCCATGGCTATAGCTACTTCTCTGTTGAACTCATCAGAAGATAACCTACCATCTACACGCTTGTTTTCTTTTAGATACTTAGCGGATATGTCTCTAGCCCTTTGATTGACAGTCATAACTCTGGACGTATCTACATCTAATAGAGATTCAACTGCAATATTTTCGGCCTTATTAACATTAGCTTTACCCGTCCTGAATGGATGCTCTAAAACAGCGTTGGTAAATTGTCTAACTTTACCAGATGGACTTGTAAGTCCTTGAACTGTTAGGTTATTAAATGTAGTGATACGAGCTACCCAATCATTAACTCCTTGAATTCCTTCCTCTACCTTTAGGTTTACTTCTGCTGCACCAACCGACCCTTTCTCAAATGTCATATTTATGTCTTCACCCTTCATGGCTTTTGCAGCAATTTGTTGAAGACCTCCTACCTGGGACTTCGATAGAGCTACTGTAGCGCCTCCTAAGACTCCTCCAACCAATGCACCGGCAGCTAAGCCTATAGCTGTTTCACCGACGCTACGGGTCTCCTGGGTGGCTTGTAGCACGGCTTCCTGTGCACCTATTGCTCCGAAACCAAGACCAGCACCAGTTGCCAAACCTGTGCTAATAGTTTTCAATGACTTAGCTCCTTTAAGGAAAACCATTCCTGGTATGAATACAGTGGGATCCAGTACCCCTCCTGCCATAGCTCCAAGCATTCCGGAGAAGCCGGAAGACATCATATCTTCTTTCTGTCTTAACTGAGTTCCTATTCTTTCTTTCCAATCAGCGAATTCAATACTATTCCTAATACCGCCTGCAGACTCTGCGAAGTCTCTATAGATAATATTCTCGTCCTTACCGAGCTCGTCATATACATCGAAGTCTTCTTCTGGTAGATCATATAGGGCCCTTCTCATTGTATCGGTTTCAGACTGTACACGGTGCATATTGTATAAGACATTCTCTTGCTTGAATCCAGCTGTGAATGCTTTAATAAAGCTAGGCTTTTCTTCTGATACCCTTACCGGCTCTGGTACATCTATCAGGTCATCATCACGAACTCTGATTTGTGCTTCAGCTTCTGATTGTGATATTAACGGCATTATCTGTTACCTCTAGTGGATGAGAATACATCACCTGTTAGTAGCTTGTTTAAAAGAGATTCCTCTGGTTCACCTGGTGTTATTAACAATCCTTCTTCATCTACAGTTTGACCTGCTGCTCTGGCTGCTTCTCTGCTAGCCCGTTCCTGCTTTGCTTTCTCTACCTTGTCCATTCCAGATCTTAAGTTTATACTGCTAGCATTGGGCAGATATCTTTGAGGCTCTTGAGTTACAGGATCTACCACTGGAACCTCAATTAATTCCCCATCTACTTCCTTAGCATGTGTAAGCAGGTACCCACTCCTGGTTGGATCTATACGTGTCAGATAGTCAGCCTGTATCTTAACGCTATCTGGTCTATCCACTGCACCTTCGGGTAGATCTTCTACTGCGGTTCTATTGAGATCTGATCTTAAGTCTTTTGTTGATACTCCAAAGGTTTGTTCAGGAGGCATGAACATTAAGGTGGATCTTCCATTTACTTCACTAACCCCGTATGCTCCCCTCATGCTGTCTACTGCGGAAGCTATGGCAGCGTCTAGGTTACCGTCATTATTCTGTATATAAGCATCTTTAGCTAATCTTGCGAAAGCTCCTCTGGCATCTGGGTCTATATCAGCTGCGCCTATACCAAAAAAGCCATCTACATCAAAGGCATCTCTCATTGTGTCATCTAATCTATCTACCTGCTTACCGCCTCTAGCAACATCGAACTCTTTAAAGGTAGTGAACTCACGACTACGTAGAGCCTTACTCTCTGTGTTTGAGTCGAGTATAGATGTACGAGCTCTGGTGATAGCTTCAGCATCTGAGATGCCGGTATGAGTTACATAGTAATCTGCTAATGATAACACATTTTTACCATTATTGTCAAGTGATTCAATGGCTACAGGATTCTTTACCTTTATCATCTGAAAGTTACGCAGTGCTTCCGCAGCTGTGTCCATCTCACCGTGGGTTGCATGGAACGATAGTTCCTTAGTATATGCAGGTATCTTCATTGGTATCTGTGCAGCTACACTTGTTTTTTGAGTTAAAGTCGCTGGTTCTCCTGTTTCAGGATTAGATAATGAAGCAGAAATATTGTGGTAATATTTGTTTAATGAAGATGATGATACGCTGAAATCTGGACTACCGGATTCTTTCATAATTCTTATCTTATCATTCTTTGTTAGATCAGCTTGTCTTTTAACGTTCTGTAAATCCTTGCGTTTGATTAACGTGTCTGCCTGCTTTTCAGTGATTTCCCCTAAGTCAGACTGTTCCATAATATCAGCTTTTACAACAGTTCCTTCCATAATTCCAAAATCAAGATTAGTAAAGTTAGTTGACTGACGCTCTTCATTGGCGACTTGAAGTTCTCTTACCTGAGCCTCTTGTTCATTTGCTAACTCTACTGTGGCAGTTTGTGCTCTATTTAGCAGAGTATTACGTTCAGTTTCTCGCAAACCCAACTGTGCTGCATCCTCATGAGAAAGTGTTTCAACTGCCATGGCAGGATTTGACTTTATCATCTTAGAATACATAGTTAATCTAATATTTTTTCTGGAATTCTCAGTAAGACTAACAGCCTCATCCTTGTCAATGATTCCGTTTTTCTTAGCATCTGTAATCATTTCCTTGATATTAGTAGAATAGTTGTTCATATTCTCTGGAGTATCCTGAAGAGCTTCAGAAGTCATGGTATCTAACGCGTTATACAATGTAGATCTACTATGGTCTAGATGCTGCTTACGGGCAGTTCTTCCTGCACTAATGGTTTTATTTCCGGTGTGTCTTGTAAAACTACGTACAAAACGTTTTTGAGCGTTAGGAGATAGAGTCTGTGCGTACTTAGCTGTTGTTTGTTTTCCAAGTGTATCTACATCATTCTGTAGGGTTCCGTAAGTAGGCTTCCCTTCTTCATCTGTAGTTTGTTGTTGTCTTTCATCTGCAGCAGTATTGAACTCTTTGGTGGCATTAGTCATAGCATCATTGTATTGAGCATCTTCTATAGACGCTAAAGCTGCTTTCATATAGTTAGAGCCCTGCTGTACCATACGCTTACCAAAGCTATTAACTACTGACGATTCTCGTTGTAACTGATTAGCTACATTAGTAGTGGTTCTGGCTTGATTGCGTATTTCGTCTCCTATTAGGGCGCCAGAAGATGCAGCTTGTATTGCTAAGCTACTACTAATATTTCTTAAATCTAAGTTAGTTGCTCTGGTCTGTCCTCTTTGTATAATTGGCATATCTACACCTCTAACCTAATAATGAACCAAAGGCTCCAGATATAGCAGACATTCTCTGTCTATTTGCCTGGGCCTGGGCTAACTGTGCATTGACTTGAGATTGCCATGCCTGTACTTGTCCACTAAATTCCGCAGCTCTAGCTTGATTCTCTAATTGAGTAGCTTGTAATTCAGCTTCAAATCTAACAGTCCTAGCACGTTGCGATGCGGAGTTTCTCATGTCTACTATTCTAGCTTCTGCTCCACTTAACGTATCACTCATGATAGATAAAAAGGATTTGGATCCTGTTGCGAACCCTGTGGTGGCCGCAGAAGCACGTTGGCTTGAAACTAAATTTCTAACAGAGATTCTAAAACCTTCTATCTGTTTGTTGGTATTCAACCTATCTAATTGAATATTATAGTTAGCTACCTGGTGAGCGGAATTAGCAGCATTTCTATATGCTCCTGCTGATAGGTTTGCACCCTGAATGGCAAGAGTAGCTGCAGCTTGATGTTGTTGAGCAGCTAGATTAGCTATACCTATACTTTGCCCTACCATCATGCCTCCGGAAACTGATTGTCCGAGGCCTCCGAGTAATTGTAAAAAGCTTGAATTATTCCCAAACATATTTTATTTCCTACTTAACTGTTCCGTCTAATAACGTGTATATTGCGGTGATATGCAATGGAAGTGGATCCTCCATTGTAAGTGTTGTCTGAACCTTGTCCCCCCAGTTTGTGGCAGGATACTTTAAATCTCCAGAGAATAAAGGAACGGCCATATCCATTTCATCTGCTCCACTACGTCCTGGAAGTCTATTGTCATTTACTGTTGGTATTGCCGAGTTATATACCCTCACTACTATTTCCACAGCTCTGCTACGTCTTCCTTGCATACTTCCTAACCCAACATCGAACTCTTCTCTAAGTTGTGTCATGGTAGATATATAAGGTAAACCTACGGTAGCCTGATATGCTGGAGCATCTAGAGTTACACTACCACTACTAACGGTCTTATTAGCGTGAGTACCTCCATCTGTTTTAATTTGTACCTCTTTTGCTTCCAAATGAGTTAGACCGGAAATAGTACTGAATAGCTTGAATGCGTTACCACCAGATGTATACGTAGTAAAGCTAGACGTGTCTACACCCATGGCATAGGTTAGCCAAGCTGAACCTTTATCATCTGGGTCTGAGCCGTCTGCCAATCTGACATAAATAGTGGTAAAGCCTAATGTGTCGTTATCTGCTAGATCCCATTCACCTGTGGCTAAACTACCAACAGTGCCGCCAGTCATGACTACGGCATTCTCATATACACTAATTGCGTTATCTATACTGCTATCTACAGTTCTTGGATCTCCTCCTCCAGATGCTTCCAAGTAATACTCATCTGTACCTGATCCAGAAGCTGTCCATTGTAGCGTTGTCTTAACAATACTAGTTCTTGGATCTGTACTTTCTAACTCAAAGGTTGTGGCAGTTGAGTTGGCTACACGATATGTGATACCCTCTACTTCGGTCATACCTCCTACGCCTATTAGCTTTATGTCATCTCCATTTGAGAATCCATGAGTAGCTGTAGTTACAACTCCTGGATCTGCTTTGGTAATTGCAGAGATTGCCTTTGGATCACTCTCCACAAGGAACGAATCACTGAATCCATCTGTTAACAATGTTCCGTCAGTATTGTCTAATAATTCTATATATCTTTTAGTAGAGCCGTTTATTGTTCTGTTAACTATAACCCATACCTGATCCACAGAACCTACCGATATAGTCTGTACATCTTCGTACTCTCCATCCGTAGTGTATCGCGAGAAGCCTATGACCTTCTGATCTCTCTTATATGTTCCTGCAAGCATATCTCCACTCTCAAGAACTGCGTAGATAATGCTGTCTGGCTCTTGGGCGTATGCAGCTATTTTAACTAGATCCTCAGTAATATGTTCACATAAGAACGTGAGGTCTTCTCCTGTATATCCATCTAGAGCAAAGTCATATCTGAAAGATCTGATCTTCCTCTGAGAGTTTTGAATAAATATAACTTCTTCGCCAATTGCCATAGGCTGCTGAGTTGAGCTGCCGTAGTAAGTTCTAGGTTGTTGCTTAATAGACGAGGGAGATAGGGCTGACGAACTACCTGAAGATACGGTACTTTCTGCTCCTGAGCTACCTAATACTAGGTCACGAGTACCTACCATCCAGTTGATCTGATTAACCTGAGCTGATGAGATAGTAACATCTATAGCGTCGGCATCTGCAGGTCCTACTCCAAACCCATCGAAAATCGAAACCTCAGAGCCCCAGAGCGTTTGAGGTTCTGTATCCGTAGAGGCGTACCATAGTCTTTGTTCAAACACTCCTACGGCCCTAGGATAGCCTCTAGTGGCAGACCATGCTGGGTCTTCTAATGTCCATATACCTGTTTCATCAGAGGTAGATAAAGACTTTAGTACTTCACAATCTACATTGGAAGCACTGTTGAATGCTACTATCTGTAATACTCCATCACTCATTAGTATATATCTACCTACATCCGTAGATCTAAATGTATCAATAGCGGCATCTGCTGAATCCTCTGCTGTAACTACAGCTATCTGACCAGCAGCGGTCTTGGTTGGATTAAGGTCTGCAACAGGGCTAAGGTCTAATTTCCAATCACCAGAAGCAATGGGAGAGGTACTGGGGAAATCCTCTGTGATTGTACATGTTAGTTCTGTGGCAGATACGTATGCGGTTACATTGGCAATACCTGTGCCTGTTTCATTTATAATTCTTCTTCCAACATCAGCTTCCTCAAATACAGAGGCTCCTGCTGTGAAGGCTATGCCTGAACCCGTAGTGGCTCCAGGAGTTACAGTGGTACTTGGAAATTCTCCTAGCTCTTTTGTAGCTTCTGGTCTGAAGTTAATGGTCTCAAGATCCCAGTCAGTATCTCCATTTCTAGTTAGTTTCCTAGGAGCATGTGAACCGTGTGCGAAGTAGATAGAGTTACCAAACTGTGCATAGGTTACATCGAATAGTTGGGCTTCTGTATACGGATGTGATATCTCGTAAGGAGCTCCTAGCCTTGCACCATCTTTATAGAATCGGAAGTATAGGTCTCCCATTTCTATTATATACGATACATCTTTACTGAATTGAAACTTAATCAATCTAGTTTCTTTACTAGATGTCTTAACCTCTTCTATATACTTAGTACCAGTTCTTCTAATAGCAGGTCCATGTGGAGTGACTTTAAAGTTAATCATACTCTCTACGGCACTTTGTTCTTTACTTACGTCTTGCCTACCGTAAAGTCTAGGACTTACTTCTCCGCTATTAAATGCGTTCTGTGTAGATATTCGTTTAGCCATGAGTTACCTAATGTCGGTTAAATCTGATGAAAATATTCTCTTTCTTGATCCTTGCTGTCCATCTTTAGCTAAGCCAGATGCCAAGGTTTGTTGATATATACGCTGCATCTCTCTTACAAGATTTGCATTGTTAGTCTCAGCGAAGCACATCTCCAACGCTAATTTGGCAATAATAGCTTCAGTGAGATATGTACCATACTCTTGGGTATTCTCTATTAATCCTATGTATGTGATATCTATACTAGTCTTATCTGTTAATAGTTTATCTTGTTCTATTCTATGATCTACATCTCCTGCCACATCCTCGTTTATTTCTATGACCTTTAGGAAAGGTGGATCTGTAGGTAATTGAAATTCTGAACCATATCCGTATAGTGGTGTATTAGTTGTCTTATTTAAATTAGCTCTAAATTTAGCTGTTGACCAGTGTCCTTCACCTATAACTTCTCTAACTACAGAGTCGTATATATTGTTAGCTAGTACAGCTGTGGGAGTATTGTCTGTAATACTTGTAATTGTAGCAGAGCCTAATCTAATAAGAGCTCTGTTTATAAGTTCTGTTTGAGTTGCCATATCTTACCTCAAAAAGAAGGGGAACCCCTATTGAGGCTCCCCAATTCGATTAGTCCGTAGTGTAACGAACTAAATACATAACGTCACCTGCAGCAGCAGTAGCAGCGGCAGTAGCTACTGTAACAGCTACTCCGAACTCTACCTGAGGATCTTCGTCATAACCCAAGACTTCCCACATAGGTTTGTAGGCATCGTCTGGGCCAAAAGTTGTAGCATCTAATGCTAGAGACGTATACTTAGTAGTAGCCGCCTGTAGATCAGTAGCTCCATCAACCAAAAGATCTGCATCAAGTATCGCATCAGCTGCATGGATCGTGTCCGTTGAGCTAGTAGTACTTGTGAATCTCTTAGTTGCATATAGACCAACGTCAACTGCCAAAGTTGGTGTACCGTTGCTATCGAGATCATCGTTATATACAAGGATCTCAGTAACGATTCCATTACTTGGAATTTTAATTCCCGTCAATAAAACGTCAGTAGCCTCAAGTTCTCCAGTTGTATACGCGTGATAGTCACGAGCTTCAACTGTGTTACCACGTATGACACGTGCGGGGCTTTTGACCTTATTGTCGTGATCAGTTCTTAAAAGTGTTTTGGTGGTTTCTCCAGCCATTGTCTAATCCTCCAATAGGTTACGAAGTTTGAACACATTCAATAGCAACTACACGCTCTTCTTCGATACGAGTAGCTCCCATAGTCATAGTGGCCAGAACTTGCAAGTTGTTCATCTTGTCACCACGCTCATAAGCTTGAACCATGATGTCTTGTCCAATACCTAATCCGAGTCCAGGACGTTGATATACAAAGCAACGAACAGGATCAGTATCAGTACCGTCTGCAGTTCCTGGAAGTATACCATCAGATACAACGTAGAACTTCATACCTAAGTATGTGTCGATCTCACCTTGTACCAAAGCTTTAACTGTATTAAAGTCAGAGCTGGTTACTTCAGTTTCTGCCAACAGGCTGTCAAGACCTGAAGCATTAACGACGATAGAAAGGTCATCACGGATCATACCAGAATGACGCATCATACGACGACGAGCTTCACGTAGTTTCTCAACCGTAAGGTTGGTGTCAGTACCTGTACCGAAATCTTCATCAACGATTGAGTCTGTAGGAAGAGCAACGTTGCTAGATGAATCATTTTCGTCGATAGACTTAGCGTTACCGTTAAGTGCATCGATGATTATCTTATCAACCTGTTCTCCAAGATCCCAAGCCGCAGCTTTAGTGTAGTCACTAGTGGGGTCAATAAGCATACGAACTTTATCCTGCTTATCAATCATATCACCCCAAGCGTAGTCTGTAAGATCTACCCGACGTCTGCTATGTGCAGTATCGTTGATCGGAGTATCCATGTGACGGCTAGTAACCTCCACAACCGTACCACGTCCGATACGATCGAAGTGGTGGTATTTACCAACAACCCGCTCTGTCCTAACTGTAGGCATCAAAATAGAACCTTCTTGATTTAACAAGTGAATTAAGTTAGAGCTAAATTGTTGTACATGTGCTTTACCTATTTCTGTAGACATGCTATTTTCCTCTATAAGTTAAACAAAAATGAACTACACAATTCGCTCAAGGCTGCCCTTTCGGACCCTAATTGAATCTTCGCCTACATCGGACACCAGGGTGCTACCCGACCTCGGACAAGTCCATGTACCTAGTTTCCGCAGTACATCAACTTTTATTCGGATACATCATCTCGTAATACTTTTGAACCCTTTCAACAGCAGCGTTGTGATTAGGATCATAGGCATTATGATATGGATGTGATTTATTACTTTGAATCTCTTCTACCTTCATCTTAGCTTCGTCTGGAGTTAGTCCATACTTAGGAGTAGTAGGTAGAGTAGCAACTCCAGACTCTTGCATCATATGAGCCATGTCAGATAACATTGCTATGATAGCTGGGTTATTACCATGAGCACTTTGCCTCAAGGCCTTAACAGCTTCTGGGTACATAGGCTCATATGTCTTTAGTGCAGCGTTAGCTCCCTGAAGACGAGTATCGTAATCTGCTCCCCACTTTTCTTTTAAAGCCGTGGCAGCATACTCTCCCATCATACTTTTCTCATTCTGTTGTAGCTTGTGATGGAACTCCACAGCTTGCTGTGCTTGATCTTGCGTTAGACCAGTTTGATGAGCAAAGTCTTTAAAAGTTCCAAGCATAGGGTCATTGGGATCTACATCTGGAATATCAACTTTATACTCGGTAGCTGACTCGGGTTTCCCTTTACCAATACTGCGTAAAAAGTTATCCATCTCTTCAGGATTATCTCCATCTGGAGTAATTGTAACGCCTGGAACTTCTTTGAGTTTTGCATAAAATGATTCTTTTTGTTCCTGACTAGCATCTTCTCCTGGTATACGGATAGATCCACCAATCATTGTTTCTGCTGATTTGTAGCTTTTAGCGAGATCCTCTACAGATTTAAAATCCTTAAGACTAGGATCATTGTGCATTTCCTCTGGAAGATATTCGTTTATACCGCCAGGTACTACAGGTTCTGTAGGTGCATCAGTAGAAACATTAACTTGCTCAATAGGATCTGAAACAGGCTCTTGAGTAACCTCTTGAGTAGACTCTCCTTCAGACATCATGGTTTCATCACTCATTTATATTACCTCTCTTTCATTATGTCGTTTAACAATATCCATAATCTTTGCTGGAGATACTTGTGACGCACTCCAGAGATCTTTGATAACTTGTTGTTTACCAAGGTTAACATGGGTTTGCGTATCAGATCCGTTATCGTAGGCATTAGAAAATAGATAGGAATCTACAAGTAAACCAATTAACTCTTGGCCAGATTCGGTATTAAATACGTTATAAGCTAATTCAGATAACCTCATAGCTTTATTATTCGATATCTCCACCGCCTAGACCTCCCACTTTACTCATAATATCTGCGCCTTGCTGAGCTGTTTGAAGAGCTAACTGCTGCTGTTGTAACTCAGCTCGTTCTTCACGTTGAGCTTGTACTTCAGCTTCAGAATGTTGAGCCAATTCTGGCACTCCTCTGATCTTAGCTATGTGTCTAGCTACTGCATCTCCATCAATAATGTCAAGTACTTCTGGTTTAATCTGTGACAAGAATGCAATACCTTGTACCCAGGTTTCTATATTACTAATGTCATCAGCTTGCTGAGCGCGGGCCAATGAGTTTATGAATGCTATATCGACATTCACACCTCTCTCTGCAACGATAGGTGGCATAGGAGCTAAGGCATTACCTCGTAGCATCATCTTAAATGACCGTACTACTATGTTACTTAGGAATTGATTTAATGCTCCCCAAGTACTACCTAACACCTTCTGTGTCTGCTCTATACGACGTAACGTTTCTGTTGCTGTCATCTCACCTATTTCTGTCCTATCTGGTAAGAAGATCTTGTTTAGGAAGAATGTGTTCCTAATAGATTCTTTAAGTTCCTCTGTTTTAAAGCTGGCTATGTCTGGTCTCCCTTGTGGGGTAAATGGTACAATAGCGTCAGGACGTTTAACAATACTTAGATGTCCAGGCTTCAGTGTCAGATTGCCTACCACTCCTGTCTCTGCTGCAAGTATGGGAGGATTCACAACCTTCTCTGTAAACAGGAGGGTTAATTCTGTAAGTTTATTTAAAGTTCTGGTATCTGGCAATGCTATATGTCCAGGAGATCTGCCATATACTTCCCCAGGCATAGTTTGCCATCTTACTGAGTGAGGAGCAAACTCGTAGTATCCAGACTCTTCTACTACACTCATAGCTTTTTTCTCAATAATCTTGGACATGAATGGTCTATTCTTAGGAGCCGCTAAACCATTGTCATTCATCTTCACATCCTTCTTATCTCTAGGTAGGACAACATGCATGAATTCAAATTTATCAAAAGGCTTATTCTGTTCAATAGCTTTCTTTATGTCATCTGATACCTTATCTCCAAATCTTTCCATCGCTGCTTTAGCAGTTAGTTTAAATCTCTTTACGTAGGTATCTACATCAGCATCAGCATTCTCTGCTATGGCTACTTCGCCCATGTGCTCTGATTTAAACCTGAAGCCTTGGAATAGACGACTACCTCCATGGGCTGCATCTTCTTGTAGTAGTACCATGGTACCTAGTGAGGTAAAGGCTTGGTAAGACTTTGCCAATTCCGTATAGAAGTTTGACTCGTTTAAAGCATCGTGTATCCTATTGTTTGTATCCTCTAGCCACATGATAGCTTCAGAACTTTGATTTAGTATAGGATCCTTATACTTCATCTTAGACCATTGAGACGCTGGATTAGTTAGAGTAGAATGTATCGCAGCTGCTAAGTCATGGTTAGCTTGTATGGCTGTAGAATCAAAGAGTCTACGAGTCTTCTTATCTCCAGGTGATTCCTTAACATTGAATAGATTGAACTGTGAGGGCAGCATAAATTCTGCTATGTCGCTCCACTGTCTTTCTATATTATGACGCTCATCTGTATGGAATAAGCTATCACCTAGTTGTACTAATTCTTTAACGTTCATTTTTGACATAGTGTTATCCTATAGTAGAGCTGTTGGATCGTCCTCTGTGTCAGACAATAATGTTGTAGAGTCTGTCTGCCTTCGCTTCAATGCTCGTAATCTTTGAGCTTCTTCCTCTGACTCACGATCAGCTTCCGCATCCTCGTCCACAATTGCTGGTGGTTCAGGAGGCAAAGCCGGTGCTGGCGCTTGAGGTGGCGGTGGAAGTGATTGTTGGTTCCCTCCCATGAATGCCCCTGCTAGTTGACCTACTGCACTTAGTAATGGCGCTATCGCTGCTATTGCTCCCATATTTAACCTCCTAACAAAGTACTAGATGTACTGCCTGGTTCTAGGACAGTAGAACTAACTCCCCTTCTACCAGTTGCTCGACGTCTTTCTCCAATAGCTTGGGCTTGAGTATCCTGCTTCTCTTGTCTTTCTTTCTTCACATCCTCAGCACGACGTCCAGTGAATACGTGATGATCTTTATCTAATACAAAGACTCCACCATTCTGAGTAGTTACTCTTAGATTATCCGCTTGCTTTTGGAGCTCAGCATCTAAGGTGAAAGTAGAATCATCGATAGAAAACTTAGTAAGATCTTCTCCCGTAAGACCTATCTTATCTCCGATTAGAAGTCTATCTCTAAAATCCTGATCTGATAACTTATCTGCTGAGAATCCTCGTCTCAACAGAGTGTTTCTCTTAGTTAATCCAAAGCCAGATCCTGGAGAGCTTTCCAGAGGCTCGCCTTTAAATTCTGTTTTTAATGGACCAGCAACTCCTTGATTATCTAATCTATTGTGTTGAACCAATCCATCATCGGCAAATGAAAAGCCTTGCTCTGGAGTTCCTCTTTGAAATGCTGCAAAACCTGCCATGCTATCCTCCTAGTAGTGTCGTACCATCATCTTCTTCTAAAGCAGTTGTAGAAGGTGCAGATTGCGCACGTCTACGTCTTTCCTCAAACTCGATCTCTTCCGCAGTCTTTGGACCCTCATCCTCTGGTGGAGGTGGTGGTGGTACTGCTGGTGGTGGTGCAGGAGCTGCAGGTAGAGATGGCTTACCGCCTCCGAATAATCCGCCCATAATTATAACCTCACTATATAGTTTCTTTGAGTTTCTTCGAATCCTAAACGTTCAAACAACTTAGCACGATGTACTACACTTGCATCTAGTCCTACGCTCCAGTAGTTGACCCCTAGGTCTTTTAATACTTGCTTGGTAAACTTTATTAAGTTATACCCAATTCTACTTTTCCTATACTCTTCTTTGAGAAAGATGGCTTCTGTAATTCCAACAGTTACGTGCTTGTTGTGCATTAAACTATCGATTGGTGTAGATACGTAGCCTATAACCTCGTCTCCATCAAATGCACCAGTTCCTACATATAGACCAACACTCTCTAAAGCGATGTAACGGTCAATATCTGGATTGAACGTCTCATCAACTCCTGTCATTCCCACTTCATGCCAATGCTTGACAAACATAGGGAACAACTGAGCAAAGTAATCTTGGAACCTCTCTTGTCTGTATTCGATCATTAGATTAAAGATCCTCAAATAAATCTATGTTATCTCGTATGAATACATATTCAATCTGTACTTGTACTACAGTTTGATTACTCTCTGGAGTAGCAGTACACCAGAAAATAGTGTTCTCAGGCAACTTAAATGGAACCTTAAGAGGGAATACTACAGCGCCTGCTCCGTCTGTATCTTGGTACCATTCCACAGCTTCGTAATCTACCCCGCCTGTACTTGTGTAGATGGACATATTAGCTGCTCTAGATCCAGTACCACTTGAATGCCCTACTCCTGCTATAATCTCTGTAAACAATCCTGAATACCCAGTAGGAACCTTAAAGTGAGAATTCTGCATCAAGGATCTTCCTATTGGTATCTTTCCCTGTACATTACTTGAATCAACTCCTGTTATAGTAATGTCTCCCACGTTTACCCTTCCAGTAGCTGTTCCCTTCATACAGGTGGCTTCTTGTATAAATGTGTATGTTCTAACGGATTCTACTGGAGTTGTGCCATTTAGTATTAATGTTTCTGATACCGGAGTTCCTAATACCCCGAGTCCAGATAAGTAAACCATATCTAAGCCCGTTCCACCAGGTGCATCTTGAGCACTTGTTGATACAATACTCAGCGCTTCTCCATCATCATTTAGGTTGACTTTAGTTCCTCCATTTGTCCATACATCTTCCTGTATGCCTGATGACAATGGGTCTGTTTGTCCATATCGAGTTCGAGCTATTACGTTAGGTTGTTTAGTAATATGATCCTTTTCTGAGTCCAATGTTCCTGCGTAGAATAACTCCTCCAATGTTCTATACTTACGTATTAACTTCTGTCTTATACCTGTTGGAGTTGCCATAACTATTACCCGAATGGATCGTATTCTACGTCCAGCTTAATTGAATCTTGATATCCACCCATCTGTCCACCTCCACCGTACGAGTCTATATCTTCCCATACTGCTTCTGATCTCAGTGCATCTGCTGCGTGAGAGTGTACATCATGTGCAGGATCTTTCGTAAAAGATCTAGTAGCCTGGTTGTACTTCCTGTGATAGGATTCTAAGTGCATAAGACCGACATTACATTTCTCTTTATCGAAGTAGTAACGTCTGAATCTAGATCTAACGGCATTGATCCCATCTTGTACAGGAGCCTTACAACATACGTGAACTCTGGCCCTTAGTCCAGCTTCGTTCACCAATGATTGAAATACATCCGATGTTCTTAAGTTTGTCTGTAGTGTCTTGTGACTACCATCCCATGGTAAGACTAAGTCTCTATATCTGTATCCCTTTTCCACTAAAGTATCCACATGCTGAGCCAAGCTACGCTGACTAGCTTCATGGTAATCTACCATCACCATACGATTTCCGCTAACCTGGCGAAACCACATAGATGTATCGTCACTGAGTCCGAGGTCAAAGAACACATCCACATACAGTTTGTCATCAACGTCGAAGTTGCCAATTCTGCCCTGCTCTCTCGCAAGTTGAATATCCTTCGTGTAGTATGATCCCTCAACTGCTCCTTCAATACGACATCCGTACTCTCTGACAATCTGATCTTCTGGAGCTGTGAGTCGCATGAAGTCGAGGTCCTTTGGCGTTTGGTATCCCGTATAATTGTCCCACTCACTGTCGTAGGTTTGCCACTCGCAGTATGCCCACCGTTCAGGATTGTTCTTAGCAGTTTGACAAATCTTTTCAAAATGGTCACCAGGTAGTCTAGGAGTTGAATTAAATATAACCCATCCATTGTTACCCATGATCATAGGACTGATAGCAGATGTCCATGCATCGGGATTACAGAATGCAAACTCAGAGAATACTACTCCCATCGCATTAGCTCCCCGTAGGGTATCTGGATCTGCACCACCTACACATCTGAATATAGATCCATTAGGTAGTTTGATCATCATCTTGTTATTGTTTATATTGGATTGTTCTAGAACTTCAGGACTAAAGTGTTGAAGTAATGCGAAGCCGTCATTATCAGTATTGTTCCATACAGCTCTTTCTGCCTCTGTACCGTTTTCAAATATATAGAGATATAGTCCTACTCGCTCAAATGCCTTCTTAACCAAGTAGTTAAAGGCCATCTTATCCTTGCCCCACCTACGATGTGCACGTATTACTCCAAATCGCTTACGATCCATCTCGTTCATAAAGTCGACCTGATCATCTCTAGGAGTAAAGTTATACGGTAATTGTATTGTTTTCATATAGGTATATCAATTAAGGGAGGTAGTCCTGCGTCTTCCATGACCTGTTGATTGTTCCTCGATATCTCCGTATAAGCAATCCTTTTAGACAACTAGCTATTATAACACAGTTGTCAAGCTCTGTCAAGCTTTTCCTTTATAAATCTTGTCAGCCAAACCTTTTCGTCCATATACAATGGCATCTGTGGCGCTTAGGTAAAAGTCGTTTACAGTATCTTTCTTTAACTTAGTCATCCTAACTCCGGCATCCTTACATATTTGTTTATTCATTAAATCTTCCAATCTTTTCATCTCCTCTACAGAGACCTCCATATCATCAGTCTTACCAGCAGTAATACTGGAAACCTGGTGAATCATCACTGTACTTGTAGGGGTAATGTATCTATGTCCTGGTTCTCCAGCCGATAGTATATGAGCTGCCATAGACATAGCATGACCCATGCATACAGTATGAACAGGAGCAGGGGAGCATTTAATTATGTCCATCAACCCACATCCGTCGTATACCGACCCTCCTGGTGAATTAATGTATAAGATAATTGGAGCTTTAGGATCCATCTTAGTCAGTACTTGTATTTCGGTTATTACCTGAAACACACTGGTAGAATCTATATCTCCTGCTAACCATACTTCCCTGTTTTCTAGGAGAGCTTTGTAAACATTATCTTGAGTATCTCTTGTTGGATCAGGATCTAGTAGTCCCATAACTCACCTCATATAATTATATAATTAATGATCATTATATCATACTATTCTTCCATAGTCAAGCAACGTCTTATTAGATATTCTAATGCTAATTTAGATATCAAATACTTAACGTGCTGCTCTGTCTTACCGTTTAGATTAAAACGAATTGCTGACCCTGGATATCCTACCCACCCGTATTTAGTTATACGTCGCGCGCCTGCCCAGCACATGGTTGTTAGTACGAACTCTTTGTTTATAATACTCATCTTTCTTCTCCTATGTTACTTACCTTAAGTATAGCTGAAGAACGGAATAAAGGGCCACAAACAATAAAGGCACAGTAGGACTAGTCCAGACAGTATCAAATACCTAGCAGGGCTCTGGTACTGTCCGAAATTTCTCACCATGTCTATTGTGTGGTACAACGCCACCCCGAATATACAGAGTGATAAAATGGCTAAGATACTCATGACCTAGCCTCCCTAGCTTCTACGAACGAATAGAACCAATTAAGAGCTTGTTCGTAATGCTCTCTGGGTCCTAACAGCTCTTCCGAGATATATGAATCACTGTACACCTCTTGTCCATTCTTATCTACGAAGATGGAAATATCGTGTAAGTCCCCATCGAAAGTATCACGTACAGTCAGCTTGTAGCCTCTATACATGTCATACTCGTATGTGGCTATATAATTTTTATTCATTTCAACCTCCTAACTAAGTTGATAATATTCTCTCCAAGTTTATATACGCAATAAGTCGTCCCGCATACAATCGATAAAGAAGAGAAAACGATTAGTAAAGTTGGAAATACTGGACCACCTAAGATCAAACTTAAGCCAGATCCAAGTAAGATCAATATAGTAATTATAAATAAATGTGTTAGATATGTAAACATGATAACCTCCTAACGTGGTGTGTATGGTTCACTTGCTATTACCGAAGGACCTGAGTCTAAATGTAAGTCGATAGCTACTACGCTAAGGATACATATGACTGTAAATATTATGGCTAATTTGTTCATAATCTTTCTCCTATCTTGTCTACAGTATAGATCATAGCCAGCGAGGTTTCTTACGATTCTTACTATATCTAGCCATACTAGACTTATCGTGTTTATAGTAATCCCTATAGGCAACTACAGGCCAAAACTCAGACTTATGATATGGGGTTGGCATACATTGTGGATGTCGGGTCATCGGTCCGTCTGGTATAGAATCAACTATGCTCTCAAAGATCGGTAGCAATCTACCTGATGCATGCTGCTTACCGTATCGATGTGTATACTCGCTCAGCAATGCTTTAAACATCTCTAAGGCGTATCGGTAGTTAGTACGGGTTTCACGTGCCCATACTGAGCAAGGATGGTTCTTATGAGTAAGCTTATAACATTCGGTAGCCCTATCAGGTCTAAAGTAGTGTACAGCTGCAGACAGCATCTGAGCTTCCTCTAGTGGCATCTTGACCACATGCTGATCACATAGTAGCTTCACTGCCTCTGATGGATCGGTGTGTAAGATAAACCTGTTCATAATCGTGTACCTCTATTTTCAGTATAGGCCATAGTCGATAATAAAGCCAATACTTATCACCACAAAGCCCACCTGACACTTTCTACGATACAGGCTACCGTAATTACAGCTAGTATGATATCTACCAATATTGCAAATATCAACTCAACTATGGTTACCAGACCCATAGGCAATGCCGTATGCAGTACCACGTGCCCCGCCATAAACAGGGTAGCTGGTAAGAATATAACCAATCCAACGAACATAATCATGAGTGATGCTACAATCTTCATCTCAATACCTCTCTAAGCCTCTCTAACGCACGATAAAAGATTCTGGGTATACGCCCTCGCTTTCTGTGAGATCGTGTCTCTATGGGCTTCATAATAGCTCCTCGTTGATGTTTACACCCGACAGATTGTCTATATTCCCACGTAAGTCTGTAAACTTGATATATGGGAATTCCGTAAGTGTTTGATTGTCAGGCATGGCCAATAGGATCTGTACATGCTCCGCGATAATTTCCTCCAATCCCTTGTCATGTGGATACAGTACAGCATACGAGTGGTGCTTCTCACACATCTCTGATTCTAATACACTATCTACCCAAAGCATGTCGTTCACGTAGCGCATATTGATTATCAGGTGTTTCTCCTCACCGCTTTCTGTGATCCAATAACTTATTGTTTTATTTAGCATGATTGTACCTCTCTAGGAGTAGCTCTACAAGTTTATCTTTTTCCTCATCAGGATCTTGTATACTGCTCCAGGTTGTCTGAGCCATTAGTACATCTGACCCCCCTAGCTCGATCCTAACGTGTATGGTTCCAGCACAGGCTAAGCATTCTGCTTTGCTTCTGTGGTAATTGTAATGTACTTTCATCGCTTTTTCTCCCATGGTGTTAGCTTCTTCACTAGGTCTGAACACGCTTGTCGTAAGCCTTTGAATAATAGTTTCCATGACCCCTCTATGTCGATCGCTACCTTCGATAGCGTAGAACACACATCACGTATCGCGTAGTACGAGGAATCCTCGAATGCTGCGGAGTAGTTCTTCATCACCGAGTCAGGAAGGTCAGTACCTACATGCTTCTTGTACAGAGTTCCATAGACTCGCTTCTCCCTTCTGTTTGTTTTGTATATGATCACATAGTGTATCCCTCCTAGGTCTATGTGAACTTTCTTGCCTGTTAGTGTGTTCATCTGCCTTCCTCCTACTATGTTTTATTGCTTACCTAGAGCATAGCATGAGCAGGATTATTTTTCAAAATATTTTCCCAAGAAATGTACAGAGGATGGGATATGGGCAAGGGGCAGCGGCATAACCCCCCTGTACCCCCCTCAGCAAACCCGTGGGGGTATATGTACATGATTTATGAGTATATATAGTGCTACCACTGGTATGACTAGCAGTAATACTACGCTAATATACCGGTGATACTGGATCATACATACTACTCATGACTCGTAAGTAACTGATAGTACTGTGCTCTGCTCACCAATATCCGGTAACTGGAATTACTGGCTTATCATAACTGATTGATGTCTACTCTCCCGCGCGAGGAATGAACTGGCTCATGAGTGAAATGCATTGATCATAACACACTGAAACATACTGGATTCAATGGCTTACGCTGTACATGCAATGTCCTTGTGGTTACGAGTAACGTCACTTAAGACACATACTGTACCACTTTAGTTGCACAATTCATACATGTTACTTGACAAATGGTAAACTTATGCTACCCTTATATAAATATATTAATATAATATATATATAATAATATAATATATAAATATAATAATTAATAAATATATTAATAATAATTAATAAATATAATAATAAATTAATAAGTAATAGTAATAATACTTGTAGTAATGTAGTTATTATATACATAAACTTTATACTAACTAGGTGTTATAGCAAGTATTGAGGTGTTGACATTACCACTCAATGACTCTGAGAGCTAATCTAAGGTACCTAGAACGCATTTAAATACCAAAGATGAGTACGGAGTCATAGGGTATAATTTAAGAAGCTTAGAATCGCTTATATTAGATGTGGATATATGTACTATACTCCAGATAAGTGAAACTATAATAGGAGAAGAACAATGAGATACTTAATACTAGCAACTATGCTGTTGATCTTTGCAGGTCTTGCTGCATTGGCCACAATATCAGGATTAGGTTATGGAGCATTAATGTTGTTTGGTGTTGTAAGTACAGTAACTTACGCATTGTATTTAATAAGCGAAATACGTCATGATAGGCTAGACAATAACAAGTTATAGTGGTACAATACTTGTAACTTTATAAGGGTGAATGATATGAGCATAAAACACGAATCATATAAGCTTTTACATCGAATTTGTAGAGTTGTAGAGATAAATGGTAAATCTTATGAATTCAAGGTAGCTGCTAATAGAATTAAAGAGGATGACTTAACTCCATATGATGTCATTGGAACAGTGAGAGATCTTGAAAATCCTGACATATTGCATAAAATTACTACGAGATTTAGTGAATATCGTAAGGATGACGATAGGAATATCTACAAGGTACGTTATGTCATAGACTTCTTAGACGAGATGTATCGTGACTTACTTGAGATAGCTCTTGAACATGAGAAGGATTCATTGATTGATAGTATCTTTAAACTACTTACTTGAAGGTGAATGATATGGCACAAATAATAGCATCAATACTTTTAATCGTAATGTCTTTATTACTATTTAGTACAGCGTTAGGAGGCACTATGGCCGATAAACTATGTATAATCAAAGCTTCTCAAGGCAAAGAAAGTGCTGCATTTACACTTGAAGTTAAAGCAGATGAGTCACTAATCTTAATAGCAACTGAGCCTTTCGTTAAAAGCTTAAATAAATGCTTACATGCCAACAAAAGACAGCTTGCAGCAGAAATTGTCGTAGCTGATGATGTGAAGCAACTTATAGCAATAAGGGAGTTATTCGGTAATACAGAATATGTACACGACGGATATTTAATCAAATCAGACGGTTCTAAAGAGTTGTTAACTCTGGGGGCGATATTATGAGTAAAGAATACGAAACACAACTGGAGGAGTTAAAACAACGCATAGATGTGTTGGAGTATACAATCGATCAACTACTAGAGATTTTATCGGAGGATGACGATGAGTAATAGAAAAACTGGTAACTCATCAACGTTAGTATTTGCTCAACAATTGAAACATGAATTAATTAGGAATGTGGAAATAGAGCATAGATTCTATAGCTTCCATATAACAATTAAATATATACATCTATCAAATATCTATCTTGCGGAGGGAAAAGTACTTGAGGACACAGTGTCAGAGAGAGAAGTACATAAAATTAAAAGAGAATACTGCTTACCTACTGAGGATAATGAAAGTATTCCCTCAACAGACATAGTGAGAGATGTTATGGAAAGTATGTACGACTCATTATACTACGTAGCTTGTAGACATAAGGATAAATACGATATGATCTATAGGTCAGCTTATAGTGACGCTAAAGATTCGTTGTTAGATAAGATCAAAAAATTATTGGATTAGTTAAAGTTAATGTAGATGTGGAGATAGAGAATGAGCGACAAAGAATTTGGTAATTTATTAACATTTGAACAGTGCTATAAGCGCTTTCGGGAGGTGATCAAATCTACTGACGACTCTATACAAGATAGCCTCGATCTTGCTGGTAGAGTTTTGTATAACCTGAATCCATTGTATTTGGAGAGCACAGTAGAAAGATACAATGAAAAACATCCAGAGGCACCAATTGACTATGAAGTAATTTACAATCTATCGATAGTGTTAATGAGAGGTGACAAATGAAAACTATAACAGCGATGGTAGCAGCTCTAGGACTTGCATTTTCTGCAGTCGTACTAGCTGAACCACCACAACTAAACCCTACAGCTGTGCCTGATTTCAGTAGTAGGACTTTGAATATCTCACCAACTAAGGACTCAGTAAACAGCCCTTATGATTTGGTTATTCCTGTTAATCCTCACTCAGAGAATGGGTTCACACCCGTTGTTGATATGCCTGTTATTATCAACGAAACCAGCAGAGCTGATGTTGATCAAATCATCGCAATGTTAAAGGGTTATGAACGTGATGCGAGAGTTGAGTTTGGTAAGGAAGCTAAATATGTGAAGGTTAAGTTGGAAGTTGCTGGATGGGGTGGAGATTCATATCAAATGGCTCACTTGATTGATGCAATTAGGTACAATGAGTTGGATATCACTATCCATATTGTTGGGGACACATATAGTGCCCACAGTCTTATTGCCATTGCCGGAGATCATATGATTACTGAGGAAGGTAAGAGAATGATGTTCCACCATGGTTGGATGAAGTTCTTCTTAACATTTGACGGGTATCTAATCGATAACGTCGGTAATGTCATCAGTAAGGAAGGTAAATCTATTGGCCAAGTAACTCCAGTTGGAGATGGTACATATAGAGGACCAAATGGTCAAATTATACCCGGACAAGATCGTATGTTTAGGCCATGTTCTAAGTATCAGGACTTTTATGGGCATTATTGGATTAAGAAGCTTTCAATGCCATTATGTGAGCGTTTGGAAGTTACTATTCATGATCGTGAAAGGCTAGTTCTATCACCAGAACAGTACGATAAACGTGAGAGAGGAGCAGACGTATACGTAAATTCACGACAGGTGGTAGATTATTTCACTGGACGAGTTGATAAGGTAACCTATTCGTGAGGTGGTTTATGGGAGTAGTAATTTATTGGGCCGTGGTAGCTGTTTGCACTGCGGCCATTACTGTATCAATCATTGATTATTTTAGAAAATAGGAGTATAGAAAATGAGAGTTAAAGTTAAATATTCACATGTACTAGACACATTGGAGTTAGTAGAACGTGTTGTTCTAGATAAACAAGCTACTGACCCAGATGGTCGTATTGACCTTAAGGATCTACTAGATCTTTTAAAGGACGGTAGCGAAGATGCTCTTCGTGATGCTGACCTAGAAGGTAAGTATGACTTGATGAGGGACATCGTTGTAGCAGCTCTAAGTACAGATGGTGATATGAAGACACTGAAGAGTGAACTCATTAAGATTGCCAAAGAACATGTTGGACAGTATGTCACTGAGAATACATCTGGCATATTGGGAGCTTTAAAACGAGCTGGTATGGGTATTTACAATTTCTTCAGAAGGGTATTCTAATGAACTATTTAACAATCATGACTAAGTTGTTGGAATTAAAGGCTGCTGTAGAGAAACAGCAGTCTGACTTCCACTATAAGAGGTTGTCAGATCAACCTGCAGACTGGATGGTGTTAGACGAAGTATGTACTGATATACTTCAACACATAGAGGCTATGACTCTATTGGTTAGGAGAGACTATCATAGACATACTACAGAAAAGTATGATTATGAAAAGTTTGCAGCAGGTGCGGCGTGGCTACCCAACTTCATTGAATATCTAAACTTGGAGGGTCCTGATAAGGATAAGTAGTATGAATACGAAAATAGAAAGTATTTTGATGGACTTAGATATGCAGTCTTCTAATGATAGTCTCACTAAGTACCAACAATTTGTGATTAAGGATGCTATGTTGGCCATTAAGCAAGCACTCTACGACCCATTTTACGATGATGTAGACAGTGAAGTAGAGGAGATCATAGCTAGTTATACGCCTTACAGAGACCATGTTATTGAAATTAGGCGAGATAATGATGGCATGTACATGGCTATTATTGACGGTAAGAGACATAGAAATATGTTTGCCAGTAAACAGTCTCTACTAATAGACGCAATGTGCGTACTAGATAGTTTAGACACTACTAAGGGATATAAAGAATGGCTAAAAAGAGAGCAGTAAGATATAGCGCAGCCACTACTAACTTCATTTGTAAGAAGATAGAAGAGGGCATGCTGCTTAAACATATATGTCAGAACTTTCCTGAGAAGGCACCAGACGAGTCTACCGTCTATAAATGGAGAAAAAAACATGCTGAGTTTAAGGACAAGTTCGATAAAGCATATGAGACCTTGCTCTATAGGTGTATGGAAGAGTTCATGGAACTTAAGAACCTATCTATACCTACACCAACAGAAATAGACATCAAGTATGGGTTGGATGGTGATAAGACATTGATTAAGGCTTACTTAGGGGCAGAGCAGAAGAATGTAGATAAGAGAAAGGACATATTAAAGACTATATTAACTCATATTTTCCCTAAAAAAAGCTCTGACATGTCTGAGAAAGTTCAGGTAGATCACGAACATAAGGGAGGAGTACAGTTCGTACTTCAGGACTGGTCAAAGCCAAAAGCAATTGAAAAAGGAAGGGAAATAGATGTTGACCCTAAGGATAAATAATGATACTATGAAGGTAATAACTACTTATGAGGATAAGGTTATGAATATAGATTACGAGCAACAGAACATACTTATAGACCTGTTCTGCGAGTATAGGGATTTTTTAAATCCAGAGGTACAGGATGCTATCTTTGCTTTTGAAGATGAGCAGCACCTGACAGAGGCACAGTTTGGCGATATTAGACTAGCACTTAATGAGATTCTGGATCTAGAGCAACAGGGGGAAATAGAACTCACTGATTACTATAGAGATCAGATCAATGAATTACTAAGGAGCTAAGTATGAAAGTATTATCACCAAAAGAAGTTTATGATCATTTAGATAAGTATGTGGAAGGTCAGGAACATGCGAAGAGGATTTTATCAAACGCTTATTTCTTGCATTCGGTACGTAGTAAAGTTAGTGATATGTATATGGGAACAGATGAAAAAAAGCTTAAGAAAACTGACGTTCTGCTAACAGGAAGTACCGGTTGTGGTAAGACATTCTTGATAGAAACACTATCGGAGCTTACAGGATTACCTATTTTAAAGATAAATGCAAAGAGCTTAAGTAATACAGGATATGTAGGTACAGATATTAATAAGTTCATTCAAATGTATTTAGAAGAGTATAGATCTAATAAGGATACTGTATATGGTATCTGCTTTATTGATGAGGTTGATAAGTTATGTATAGAGCACTCTAATTCACAATGGAACAAGAGCTTACAACACACGTTATTAAAATTTGTAGAGGGATGTGACTATAAAGTACCTTCTCAATCCGGCATGTTCTCAGGAGGAAAGCAAATTACCTTTAATTCTTCACACATGTTAGTAGTGTTTGCAGGTAGCTTCTCTCATTACTATGATGAGTTAGCTAAAGAAAAAGATCCAATAGGGTTTAACAGCGAGATGTTGAAAGAACAGAAGATAGAAGATGCCCCTCATGTACACTTGGTAAAGGCAGGTATGGTTAGAGAATTAGCAGGACGCATATCTAGGGTATCGAGGTTAAATGATTTGACCAAAGACATGCTTTTAAAAATTCTAACTGAAAAAGATCATAATATTTATGAGCAATATAGAAAAGTATTCAAGTTCATAGGAGTCGACTTCACGCTAACAGACGAACAGTTAGATCGAATAGCGACAAAGACTATAAGTTCTAAAACAGGAGCTCGTGGATTGCAGACATATTTAGAAGAAGAGATTGAAGACTTAATTTTCGAATTAGATTTAGATCCAGAAGAAGTAGACTTTAACTGTGAAAAAGAAGCAAAAGATATGTTATGTATTGAAGACGATAATGAGGAGGCGTAGCCATGGGTAAGAAATATAAAATCAGAGAAGATGGAAGAATCGTGGCACTTAGGAATTTCGGAAATACCAGGAAAGGTGATGTCGGAGGATTTGTGGAATCTGAAAAGAACTTAAGTCATGAAGGGGATTGTTGGGTTTCTGGAGATGCTAAAGTTTATAACAACGCTGAAGTTTATGGAAATGCTTGGGTTTTTGGAAATGCTAAAGTTTTTGGAAATGCTAAAGTTTATGGAAATGCTAAAGTTTATGAATATGCTAAAGTTTTTGGAAATGCTAAAGTTTATGAAGATGTTTGGGTTTATGGAGATGCTAGACTTTATAAGTGTGATAAAGTTTATTGTGATACAGGAGAATCTAAAAATTATGAGGATGGAGGCACTAAGCATGACGATGGTAAACCTAGAATGGACTTGCTTCCCCCCCGTGCTTTAGAAGGAGTAGCTGAGGTGCTGAGATTCGGAGCAAGTAAGTATGGAGACCACAACTGGAGAGCAGGTCTGAATTACTCAAGACTATATGCAGCAGCACAAAGGCATCTAAACGCTTGGATAAAAAGAGAAGATCATGACATGGAATCTAAACTCAATCACTTAGATCATGCTATAACTAACCTAATGATGCTGTCAGAGTTTATAAAAACAAATAGATATGAACTAGACGATAGGTACGAGTCATGCAAACAAGACGATCATCGTTAGTAGAAGCTCTATGTAACATCTTTACAGGATTAGTGGTAGCATTTGTAGCTACTCAGTTCTTTGCGTTTATAGTGCCAGGAATGACTATAACTATAGGTACTAATATAGCGTTAACTACTGTACTCACTGTTATTTCTATATTGAGATCGTACTTATGGAGAAGATTTTTTAATTATCTAACACACAAACGAAATTAAGTGCTATACTTTAGGTGAGTAACCGGAGAAAGAAAATGAAGACTTACGACAAAGTACATAAGATAGCCAAGAGCATAGTCTTTTGTGGAGTTGTGGGACTTCTTATAACCAGTAGAATCACTGGATTTATATTGGTCGATATAGCTGCTGTAGCTCTTTGGTTTTGGGGCACTAATCCAGTTGCCTATATAATAGAAACCATACTACATGTGAAGCATAAGCACACGAGGTTATAGTCATGAGCAAAGTTATAAAAAGAACAAGATGTCCTCAATGCGCAAAGCAAGGCGCAGATAGTTCTGAGGATAACTTAGCTATCTACGCAGATGACAGTGAGTATTGCTTCGCTTGTGGGTATTACAGTAATAATAAAAGCAATGATAAGAAAGATACAGAATATGTACCCAGTATAGTCTATAAAACTCTAGAGAAGAGAGGTATAAGTGAGGCAGTATGTAAGCATTTCATGTATGGAGTTACTGAGATAAACGGAGTCACGCATCACGTAGCACAGTACTGTAACGACATGGGCATAGTGGTTGGACATAAATATAGAGGTCCTAATAAAAGACTATGGTGCGGCAATGGGAAGATTACCAACTCTCTGCTGTTTGGTAAGCACCTGTACAACCCCAGTGATAAGGTCTTTGTCGTTGTTACAGAGGGAGAGTTAGATGCCTTGAGTATTGCAGAAATACAAGGCAAGCAGTACCCCGTGGTATCACTCCCTCTCGGGGCCGATAGTGCTCCTGAAGCAATACGCAGTAACTTAGAATGGCTATCAGGATTTAAGCATGTCGTACTATGCTTTGATATGGATGATGCTGGCCGTAAGGCTGTTGAAAAGTGTGCAAGTATTCTACCTGTAGGAAAGGTAAGGGTAGCTAAACTACCTATGAAGGATGCTAACGAGATGTTGATTGCAGATAAGACACAAGAACTTAAAAATGCACTGTGGTCTGCAACTGTGTATAGACCAGACTCAATCTTAAGTACAACAGACATATTGGAAAAAGGATTGGTTAGACCTGAAGAAGGACTTTCTTGGCCCTGGCCAGCGATGACAGCGGCGACATATGGACTAAGGAAAAACGAAGTTTATATGCTAGGTGCGGGGTCTGGTATAGGTAAGTCACACTTTCTCCTTGAGACTACCCTTCACCTAGCTAACTTCCATAACAAAAAGGTGGGGTTAATTTATTTAGAACAAACCCCGGCCCAGACATTGCTTAAGCTAGCGGGCCTAATGCTTAATAAGAAGCTACATATTCCCAGTGAACAGTGGGATGAACAAGAGATACGAAGGACTTTGGATAAAGTTAAGGATAACATCTATATCTACGATCACTTTGGGGCAGCAGATATAGAGACAGTGTTAGGGAAGATCCGCTATTTCGTCAAGGCCTTAGGATGCGAGTTCATTATATTGGATCATATCACAGCTCTAGCAGCGCTGATGCAGGAGGAAAGGAAGGGCCTTGACGAAGCGATGGCAATGTTAGGTGGCCTAGTACATGAGCTAGACTGTAGCTTCTTTATAGTGTCACACTTAGCTAAGCCTATGGCTGGTGATTCGTATGAAGAAGGACGTAAGGTAACTCCATCCGCATTCCGTGGATCACAGTCTATACAGTATTGGTCTAGCTACATGTTAGGGTTAGAACGAAACAAGTTATCAGAAGATATTAATGAACGTAATGTACTTACAGTTAGGGTATTGAAAGATAGGTTCTCTGGAGAATCTGATGGCCTCACATTTAAGTTGCAATATAACTCTGAATCTGGTAGACTAATAGAAATGGTCGATCCATTTGATCAGATAGGGGAGGTTATATAATGTTTTACCTAGACTTTGAAACCAAAGACCCTTACTTAGCTTGTAAAATGGGACCTGGTTGGGTATATGCTGTTGATGGCAGACCTAATGTATTAGGGTTCGAGGTACTGGGCATGGCTTATAGTTACGATGGTCGTAAGGATTATGTTACAGACAAGAAACAGATAGTAGATATGGTACAAGAACATGTTGGTAAGGTTGTATTTGTAATGCACAATGCAGCATACGATTTAGGTTGTTTAGAAGTACTTGGACTAGATACCAGCAAGTTAGATATTATCGACACTAAGCTCATGGCTCATCTGTACGACAGTTCTCTTCTTGATTACAGTTTAGATGGGTTATCTGCCAGGTACACAGAAGTTAAGAAGAAAACTCACATACTTACAGATGCTGTATGGAGAAATGATCTGTATCCCTGGTTGAAGAAAGAGCTGAACGCAAAGGCTAAAGGAATAGAACGAGAGAGACCAAGCGAAGAGAAGCTAGAGAAGTGGGCATATACTAACATGGACATACTACAGGCCAAAGATCCTCAGGCCGTAGCTGACTACGCAATAGCTGATATCGATGCGACAAAGGCATTATGTAAGTACATACATAATCGTCTACAAATGTCTGAATATATTAAGTTTCTTAGACTACCACAGATTGTTAATAGTTATAGAAAACGCGGCATGATTATAGACCTAGATGCCTTGAGTAGATATCACTGTAGTCTCACCAGTAAGATTGCATTAGCACATAGAGAATTGGATAGTATGGCTGAAGAAGAGTTTAATATGAATAGCCCTAAAGAATTACCTAGAGTATTGGATAAGTTGGGTATCAAATACCCCACTACAGAGAAAGGTAATCCTAGTATTACTACTCCATGGATGACCAAACAGAATCATCCTTTCCTACAAGCGATCGTTAACGCACGTCAGCTCACAAAGATTGACAGAGATTTTCTAACTAAGCTGCGTGATATGCAGGATCAGATAGGAGAGGACAGGGCTATGGTTTATCCTGAACTAAACATACTTGGAGCCAGAACAGGTAGGTTCAGTAGTTCCAATCCTAATCTACAACAGATCCCAGGCAAAGGAGAGTTAGGAAATATGTGTCGTGATATCTACTTACCATATGACGGTGAGCGTATATA
>WLWG01000537.1_pt1 | contig 38936 bp, 36 predicted proteins | sample 6712871 | NCBI WGS metagenome assembly WLWG01 (sample SAMN12718693, study PRJNA515312) | sponge metagenome | isolation source: marine sponge | host: Mycale hentscheli | place: New Zealand: South Island, Marlborough, Capsize Point | collected 2003-05-01
CAGCCTACAGGACAACCTTCGGGACAACCTTCAGGTCAACCAACGAGTATTCCATCCACACAGCCTACAGGACAACCTTCGGGACAACCTTCAGGTCAACCAACGAGTATTCCATCCACACAGCCTACAGGACAACCTTCGGGGCAACCTTCAGGTCAACCAACGAGTATTCCATCCACACAGCCTACAGGACAACCTTCGGGACAACCTTCGGGTCAACCAACGAGTATTCCATCCACACAGCCTACAGGACAACCTTCGGGACAACCTTCAGGTCAACCAACGAGCATTCCATCTTCATTACCATCTATACAGCCTACAAGCCAACCGACTAGTCAACCTACAGGACAGCCTTCGGGACAACCTACTAGTCAGCCTACGAGCCAACCGACTAGTCAACCTACAGGACAACCTTCGGGACAACCTACTAGCCAACCCAGTGCACTACCATCCACACAGCCTACAGGACAACCTTCGGGCCAACCTACTAGCCAACCTACTAGCCAACCTAGTGGAATACCTTCGGGACAACCTACTAGCCAACCTACTAGCCAACCTACTAGCCAACCTAGTGGAATACCTTCGGGACAACCTACTGGCCAACCTACTAGCCAACCTACTAGCCAACCTAGTGGAATACCTTCGGGACAACCTTCGGGACAACCTTCGGGACAACCTTCGGGACAACCTTCAGGACAACCTACTAGTCAGCCCAGTGCAGTACCATCCACACAACCTACAGGACAACCTAGTTCCCAACCAAGTAGTCAACCTACAGGCCAACCTACAGGCCAACCTACTAGTCAGCCCAGTGCAGTACCATCCACACAACCTACAGGACAACCTAGTTCCCAACCAAGTAGTCAACCTACAGGGCAACCTTCAGGACAACCTACTACCCAACCAAGTAGTCAACCTACAGGTATTCCATCCACACAGCCTACTGGTCAGCCTACTAGTCAGCCTACTAATCAACCTAGTGGTCAACCTACTGGTCAGCCTTCAAGTCAGCCTTCATGTCAGCCTTCAAGTCAGCCTACAAGTCACCCTTCAGGACAACCGACTAGTCAGCCTACTGCAATACCATCCACGCAACCTACAAGTCACCCTTCAGGACAACCGACTAGTCAGCCTACTGCAATACCATCCACGCAACCTACAAGTCAACCTTCAGGACAACCGACTAGTCAGCCTTCAGAAAAGCCTACTAGTCAACCTAGTAGTCAACCTACCGGAATACCATCTAATATACCATCTAGTATTCCCACTGAAATACCATCACTATCACCTACCAGTCAACCTTCATCGCAACCAACTAGTAATCCTACTATTTTTGGTGAAATAAATAATTCATATATTCCACCACAAACAAATAATGATAATTTAAGCAAAACCAATTTATATTATAGATATATAACTATACCTATTTCCATAATAATAATATTGTCTTTATTTTGCATTCCGTGTTATATTTATATAAAATATGTATATCCAACTATCAAAATTAATCCTGAATCAATTGTTTCTGAAGAAATGAGAATGAATATTTATGATAAAAATAATATAAGACGGTATAATTTATTTAATAACTTTAAAAGTAATAAAGTAAATAATATTTCTGATAATTCCAGTATACAACTTACAATCACTAATGATATTACTGATGAAAGTATTAGTGATGAAAGTATTAGTGATGAAAGTATTAGTGATGAAAGTATTAGTGATGAAAGTATTAGTGATGAAAGTATTAGTGATGAAAGTATTAGTGACGAAAGTATTAGTATTGAAAGTATTAGTGATTTAAATGATGATATATCTATTTCAAATAAAATAATAAACTCTAATTTAGTTATAGATAATTATAATCCATTCTCTAGCAAAAATGTACAAATATCAAATACAGATAATAGAATCATTGATATAGATAATTATTCAGGAATAAATATAATACCTTTTACAAATAAACTTACGGATTTATAATTAGTGATAAATATGAAAATATACTTTCATATTTATTTATAATTGATAATAATACTTTGTTATTTTCAACATTCTATTTTATAACTGTCACATTCACTTTTATGATATTGATAACCATACCAAGCTTCATATCCTTGTTGTCTGTATACTGTATGTGCACAATTTGCATTTTTTTGACAATCAAATAAACTAGAACAGCTTGTTCCACATTCATTATATTTTGAATTTGAATCTCCTGAACACCAATAATAACTATTTATTTGAAATAATCCATAATCAGTTGAACCATCAGTATTTTTATTTGTGGAATCACAATTTAAAGAGCTTTCATATTTTGAAATACAAACCATAGTAGGTATTTGAGATGATGAAAATCCAGCTTTTTTTAAATAATCTGCTACTTCACACTCAGATTGTTTAGTATTAGTTACATTATCTAATATCATTTTACTATTATATAGATCGTAATTGCAATTATCTTGCTCCATAATTATTGCCTTATTAATATTTTTAGTAAATCCATACATATCTAATGATGCTAATACATTTTCATCATATTTTTCATAATAGTCACTCACATTTCTAGCTAAAACAAACAATGATACTTTTAGATTATCAGATATTATCGAATATTGATATTCATCATTTATAATTGGTCCTGTTTCTATTACCCAATATGGTGCATTTCCTGGTGTACCTTCTAAGTTTACGGTTAATTCACCACCACTAGAGCCGTCTTTATAATATGCATAACCCATTATTTGATCTACACTACCATCCTTGTCTATTTGACTATTTAAAACAGTTACATTATTACTATTTAATATTGAATAATCTGCCACCGCACATGTTCCAAAACCTTGAAACGACATATCGGCTGCATCTTTAATTACTTGAAACCATCTACCATCATATTTTGTTAAATCTAATTCGGTTACAGGTTTATATTCACTACAATTAGCTTTATTAAAAAATAAAAAAATGGTTAAACACCCATAAACAATAGTATTCATGTTTGAAAACATTATATTTATTATAATAATATAATATTTAAGTAAATTTTATATATTTTTAATATTCAGGGGCATGTTTCTTAAATAAACAACCATGTGCATCTATACCACTTGCACAATTAATTTGTTTTGCGTCTTGATAATCGCAATTTTTTAACCAAATCTTAATAATACAAAAGTTCTTTTTTGGAGAAATTGTTATTCCATTTATATGTTTTTGTAAATTAGTATTTCCAGATAGTGTTTCACCTACTAAACTATATGTTAGTTTTTTCCAACATTCAAACACTATTTTATTATTTACTTTATATGAAAAACAGCCACCAGACCTATTTTGAGGATCCTCCCATAGAGGTGTAATTCCTTTTCTCATGATGAACAACATACAATTCTTTACTAATCTTCCTGGAAGTGCTTCACTTACAGCAAGTACTTCCTCTACAGAAGTATAATTATAAATATTCTTGTAACTGTTTAATGACCAATCTGTGTCGTGAGGCAAATGGGCCCAAAGACACCATTCATCAGAAAGGGGATGCTGTTGCATGTTAGAATCAACCAAACTATGGGAGTCCTCCATATATAATATATCCTGTCAATTTTTTTTTATATTATTTAATTAATATATTATTAATGTTGCTTTAATTTTTCACATTTAATAATATCATTTATTACATTACTTCCACATTCATCATTTAACATTATATTATTATCTGTTTCTAAAGATTCCTTATTACTATCGTCATCATATCTATCTTTATCGCTTTCTTCATCGCTTTCTTCATCGCTTTCTTCATCACATGCATTACCACATAGATACTGCCCACTCCCTTTCATTTGAACTATGTCTTTATTTTTTCCACATAAATCACACTCTCCTTCTTGGTTATTGGGTTCTTCTTCAATAAATAAAATATCACTCATTCCATCATCATCAAAATATCCATCACATAAGCAACATTTTTTCCATTGTCCTTGTTGATAATTTTCTTCAGTATCTTCATCAAAATCCCAATCTGGTGGAAATCTTTCACAATCCATATTTTCACATAATTTACTACTTTCAATTTTGTTCTCTTCTTCCTCCTCTTCTTCCTCTTCTTCCTCCCCTTCCTCTGATTTTTCTAAATCTTTTGTAGATGAACTATCTACCTTAGAAAATGTAAATGTAGGAGAAGCCTCCTCTTCCTCTTCATCTTCCTTAATAATTGATTCAGGGGCTTTATAAGAAAATGATGTTATACTATCATCATTAATTTTTAAAAGAAATGGATAATTTAATTCTCCCAATGACATATCTTGCGTCATATAGTTTATTTTAAAACTTTCTGTTAAATCTACACTATATACACATTTCATATACCATTTGAAAAACGGATAATTTAGACTGTTGTTTTTTATTAGAAAATTCTTAGGTTCTTTTAGATTTATATCATATTTTTCATTATTTGTAGTTAATTGAAATATTATAAAACTAATATTACTTTGCTCTATCGTATTTTTATTTTTAATATCATAACTGATGATAGTATAATTTTTTTTCGAATCATTATTTTTATTATATTCAGTTTGAAGTATCATATCATATTTAATATCTTGTGAAATTGGATCATTCATTCTTGCAGAAAATATTTCATTTCCATCTTTAATTAATAAAATAGGTCTTCTATAATAATCATCTGTTATATAATTAAAGTATGGTATTATTGTCTTGGTATAACATAAATTTATTACTGTAATTATCTCTATTATTTTCCATGATATATTCATCATGCTTGTATATGCAAAATTATCTATCGTTTTAACTGCAGTAGATCTACAAATAAATACTTCGTCTACTGAAGCAGTGTTATTAAATATAAAGCTAATATCAATAGCACCGTAAACTATTTCTTTATAGATTTCGTAACTAATATTTAATGCTATTTTTCCTATATCATATAATGTTTTTAACAAAATATTCATTATAAGTATTTATAATGAATATTTTTAAACTCTTTACTTAATTATAAGTGTTTATGTCTTCTGGTGTTCCACTTGTAAAATCATCCGGGTCGTATTCTTCATTATTATTATCAGTTACTACTACTTTTGGATCTCTAACTATCAATAGTTCATCTGGATAATCATCTGGATATTTTACATCATAATCTATATTATCCTCTTGGGGACTTAATCCAAATACAAACATTAAAACAGCAGTAATATATGTCATTAATATAAATGGAATGAATACTATCAACCAGGATATAATACCCAATCCTTTACTACATAAAATATTTAAAAGTAATGTAAATATTACCATAACAATTGATTTGAAAAATGCAGTATTATAAAATCCTTTAAAAGTATCTATTATTATTTGTGTTAAAGAAAAACCTAAATATAATATTGCTGGGGGACAAAGTTTATTTATCATTTATATTATAAACTTATAAAATTTTTAATAAAATGTTGCTTCTCCATCATTAATTTTACCGATTTCTTCTCCAATTTCACCATCATCATCTACACTATAAATAGTTCCATTTTCTTCACCTGTACAATAGTAAGTAATGTCATCTATTTCTATCTCAATTACTTCCTCCTCTTCCTCTTCATCTTCCTCTTCATCTTCCTCTGCCTCTTCCTCCTCTGATTTTTCTAAATCTTTTGTAGATGAACTATCTACCTTAGAAAATGTAAATGTAGGAGAAGCCTCCTCTTCTTCCTCTTCCTCTTCCTCTTCCTCTTCCTCTTCCTCTTCCTCCTCCTCTTCTTCCTCTTCCTCTTCCTCTTCCTCTTCCTCTTCCTCTTCCTCTTCCTCTTCCTCTGATTCTTCTACCTCTTCATCTTTCTCTTTCTCTACCTCTTCCTCTTCCTCCTTCTCTTCCTCTTCCTCTTCCTCTTCCTCATCCTCATCCTCATCTTCCTCCTCTTTATCTGATGTATCTAAAACTTCATCTATGTGTTTCTTATCTAATAAATTTATAGGTATATCTTTTTCAGTAATAGTTAATTCAATGGATTTATCAATAGATTTATTTTTAATTTCATCAATTTCCTTTTTCAAATTATCTATAGTATTATTTCGATCTGTAATTGTTTTATGCAGATCCATAACAATATTGGTATTTGATAATTTCTCCATTTGTTGACGGATTACATTATTTTCTTCTGTCAATTTATCCATTCTAACTCTAGATTCATTTAAATAACTGATATGAGTGTTTTTTAATGACTCTAAATTACTTTTTTCAATAGTTAATTTTTCATTAAGTTGCACATTCTCATTATAAATATTCTTAACAATAGGTAAATTACACATATGATCATGTGATTCTTTAAAAACATTACATGCAGAAACAACTTCATTAATTACAGTATTAATATGTTTATCAATATTATCAGCTATAATTTGTTTTAACTCTGATAAGTCAATATTTGGTGTTGTAATAGGTGTATGTGTGGTCATTATTGTTAATAGATAATCAATTATATTTAATATGGTTTATTATATATTTTATGTAAATAATAATATAAAGTAAAATGAAAATATTATTTATATGGATATTAGTAAAAACGAATTAGATGATGTCTATGATAGTTCTAATAATAATATGAATAATAGTATGACTAGAGAGAAATACTATAATATTCAACTAGATAAGAGGAAATTAGAATTATTAGAAATATTATTACGGCAAACAGATTATACAAAAGAAGAAGCTAGTAAGTTGCTAGAAGAATCAAATTATAATGTGATCGAGGTGTTAAATAATTATCATGGAATAACTCCTACTGAGATGAAAGGGTCAAGTACAACTAATCAACAAATATATGGCGAGATAAGAAATTTAATGGACGATGGTGCAAGAAAATTTAGATCGGATCAAGAGAGAAGTGAAAAATATAAAGAATACATGGAACAGAAAAATAAGTTTTTGGAAAATAATAAAAAAGAATAAAAATTAAAATATAAATAAAAATTTAATTTTTATTTGCAGTAAAATTATCTAAGATGGTAGATTTTTTAGAAGAGGATGAATTTCGTTTAAGCTTATATGTATTGCTACTAGGAATAGTTTTTTGATTTAAAATAAAATCAGAATTATCTTCATACATTTCAGGGAATACATGAGTTAATGGTTTATCGACAATGATAAGAAGTTGATCATTATCAAACATTTGTCTATATTCTTTAATTGTTAGATTACCATAAAATTTATCTAATAAATAGTATGGGTTAGGAGCAGGTTTAATATTTTTTTTATAATTATAAATTTTGCTGTAAATATGATTCATTAGTTGATATCTTTCAAATTTAACAGAAGAATCAATTTTTTCATTCATGAGATGTGCAACACCACATTGTGGAGAACAAAAACAACCATATACTTGATATACATCTTTAAATTCATTTTTTGGGATAAAAATAGGAGGACTATCAAAATCATATGTGCACCAAAAACAACATGATCGTTTATCAGAAATATTATCTTTATGTAAATTAATTTTTAGTGAATTAATTTTTTTCCAAATATTCTTAATATCATCATCCTTATTAGTATCAATATCATCATCTGTATCGTCATTGGATACACTAGAGTTATTAGTGGTATTATTAATTAAAAAAGTATTAACATCATTTTTTTCAAAATTATAACTTTGAACAGCTTCAACAACAGGGTTATAAGTAAATGTTTTTTGAAAATTATTATTAATATCATTAAGAGAACATTTTAAATGTAAAATAATATTTGGTTCTTGTTGTGTAATATTATCACTAATAACTGTATTAGTAACAATTTTACCTCCCTTTGGTTTTCTACCTCTTTTTTTTGGAGGAGGTTTTTCTTCTGGTATAACTGGTTTAGTTTCGTTAGTTGCAGATTGTTTCTTTCTACCGCGTTTTTTCTTTTCGGGAACAACAATGTTTTCACTCATTAATAATTGAATTGTAGAAATTAATTTAAATGGTTTTAAAATATATTATAAGTTATTTTTCTTGACATAGCAGGATCTACATAAAGGTTCGTATATATCAACAGAACCAACTAATATTTGTTCATTATTATGCACAGTTCTATTGCTAAAAATAGCTGTATCATTACAGATGCACTTGGATGTAATTTTTTCTATAGTATCGCACAATGGAATAATATCTAAAATAGATCCAAATTTTGTTCTTTTGTAATCACCATCTAGTCCAAATACATGGACTTGTTTTTTATACTTTTCAACAAGAATTAATACATCGGTTAAATCAGTAAAGAATTGTGCTTCATCAATTAGTATAATATCGGAACTATTAATAAATTTGGTTTCATTTTCAATAAACGATTGGATTGTAGAATATTTAACACATGGTAAGGTTTGATTGTCATGTGTACTAATTTCATCAATTGAATATCTATTTTCTGAAGAATGGGTTAATATGATTGATTTAAAGTTATTTTTATCAGCTTCTTTGTATGTATTAATAAGCTTGGTGGTTTTACCCGCATACATACAACCAATAGTTAGATGTAATGATGGAAAAATAGTTTGGTTGCTCATGTTATAGATATATTTATATATTGTATTTAAATATAATAATCAATTTTATATTAAATATAAAAATAATAATTAATATAAAATGAGTAATTATACACCATGGGTTGAAAAATATAGACCAAAAACATTTGACGAAATAGTATTAGATCCATTAAATAAGACGATATTAGAAAATATTATAAAGGAAGAATATTTTCCAAATTTATTATTTTATGGTCCTCCTGGAACAGGTAAAACAACTAGTATAATTAATTTAATTAAGTCATTTCAGTCTGATAAAAATAGTAAAAATTTAATGATACATTTGAATGCATCGGATGAAAGAGGAATAGATATAATTAGAAATCAAATAAATAGTTTTGTAAATTCAAAAAGTCTCTTTAATAATGGTATGAAGTTTGTTATATTGGATGAAGTAGATTATATGACAAAGAATGCACAAATAGCATTACGATATTTATTACAAGGATATAATTCAAATGTTCGCTTTTGCCTTATTTGCAATTATATTAGTAGAATAGATGAAGCATTACAAAATGAATTTGTTCGACTTCGGTTTAATCAACTACCTGAGTACGAGATTATAAAATTTTTAAAAAATATAAATGATAAGGAATCATTAAATTTTAACAACGATTCATTAAAACTTATTCAAAATCTGTTTAATTCTGATATTAGAAGTATGATAAATTATATGCAATCTAATGAAAATTTAATAAATGATAAAAAAATTATAAAGAATGAATTATGGGATACAGTTATTTCTAGTATAAAGGAAAATGACTTGAAATACAATATAGAACAAATAAATGACTTAAGTTCAGAATACAATATAGAAAAAAGGAATATACTGAAAAATATGTTAAACTACATAATTAGATATAAAAAAGAGTATGTTAATACTAAATTATTAGATATTACAGAAAATATAATGCATATATCAGATTGTAATCAAGATATATTAGTGAACTATAGTATATTACAAATGAAACAAATATTATAATAGTTTTTTATCAAATTACATATTATTTTTTAAAATCAACTCTTCGTTGCTATGTTTATTATTAAAAGTCATATATGTAATTTTTAATATTTCTTCTAATTTTTTATCAGTAATTTTATGAAAAGTTTCCATGATTATATCACCTAATTTTATATCAAATATTTTATGTGTAGTTGAATCTGTATTTTGTAAATTTGTCTCTACACTATTTCCGTACTGATCAATGATATTAGTTAATTTACCAACAATGGTAGTAAGTGTTTCTTCTTTAACGATAATTTGTGATGTACTATCGTAAAATAATGAATTAGTTGGTAGATCTAAACACTTATATTCTAAAGTTGATATATAATCAACATAATCGTCATTTAAAATACAACTACTAATAACATAAGAGATATTTTCAGCAAAATGTTCCATAACAAATCCACTAGAAGTAAGTACAGGAAATTCTAATTCCTTTAAGATATAAATTAGTCTTTTTGATATTGTTTCTCGTAAATTATTATATACATCTTTTTTCAAAGATATATACCATGTGTCAAATGAGATAGGAGTAGGAATATGATTTTTTAAATGTTTCTCCACTTTCATTAATATAGAATCAGTCAGTTCCATAACATAATAGGTATTTTTAAAACACACATAACAGCATAATCCGCAACAGTTTCCCATATTGTATGATAATTGAAATTATTTAAATATAATTATATAACTTCAATTTTAAATATAAATATTAATTTTAATTTTTAAATGAAAACGATTTATTTTTGGAATTATTTTCAGTGGGGCTATAGTAATTATCCATTCGTTTCATCAACTTATCCATAAAGTTATTAGGAGGTGACATTTTACTAGGGTCAATTAATGTAGGGGTAAGACTTACCTCGGTATACTTTTCAAAAGATGAAACTCTTTTAATAGGAACAGGTTGAGATTTTTCATGAATATATGAATTCATATTATTATAAATAAAGAAAATAATTGAAGCTTTAAATACATTTAAAATAGATATAAATAAAATAGTATAGATATTATTAGTATGGAAGATATAGACGATGATTGGGAAAGCTTTTTACAAAATGATGATTATGACACCATAAATCATGATGAAGAGATAAATGAAAATATATGTAAAAAAATACAAACGAGTGATGTAAAGACAATTCCTAAATGTTCTGAATTATATATTTCTACAAAAACAAACATATCATATTTGAATAATAATTGTATAAATATAAAAGATATATTCTGGAAAATTCCTATTATTAAATATCATACTCCGGCAAATGGCGTAATTAAAAAACAAATTAAATATTCTTCTACCTCACCTGACGAGGTCTCATATATATCAGAACAATTAAAATATACAGACTGTTATGAAGAGCAAATTATTGAACATATTGAAAATCCAGATGGAAGAATTAAGTACAAGGACCAGCGTAAAATTAGTATTGGTGTATGTAAAAAGGATATTCTTAGCTATAGAAGCAAAAAAAAAAGGGCATTCTTCAATTGTTTTGTAGTTATTATGCGATTATTGCATAATAATGAATATAAAGAAATACATTTAAAGGTGTTTAATACTGGAAAATTAGAAATTCCTGGAATTCAAAATGATGAATTATTATACAAAGTATTAGATTTACTAGTAGTTATTCTTAAACCATATTTGAATAACGAATTAACATATTTAAAGGAAAAAAATGAAACTGTTTTGATTAATTCGAACTTTAATTGTGGTTATTATATAGACAGGGATAAGTTGCATGATATTTTAAAATATAAATATAGAATTAATAGTAATTTTGATGCATGTTCGTATCCGGGCATTCAATGTAAATTTTACTATGATAGATGTGAACTAATACAAACAGGACAACAACCTAATCATAAAGAATATGATGAAGTGTCATTTATGATTTTTAGAACAGGAAGTGTATTAGTAGTTGGTAAATGTCATGAAACAACATTAAATAAAATTTACTTATTTCTTAGAAATGTGTTAGAAGTTGAAAGAGACAATGTTATTAGTATTACAAATGAAGTGTCTACGGTAAATAAAAATAGAAAAAAGAAAATTAGAAAGAAGATTATTTATGTCGATTCAAGTTGCGTTAAATAATTAACAACCTTACATACAGAATAACCATGTAACATATTTTCAATATTATCACTGTTTAATTTATTTTTAAAACTATCTATGTTGATTTTATCTTTAAAAAATTTTTTTATTAATGATTCCACTAATAATAAGTAATTAGTAGTAATAAATGAATAATTGCTATATTTATTTAATTCATTTATTATAATATTAATATTTAATAATATATCACTTATTGATATTTTTCTATTTACTGCATAATCAGGGACATGTACTAAATGTTCTACTATTTTATATACTTTTGTAAAAACTGTTTTTTGCATATTAACTAACGAATTTTCTTTGAAATTATTTAATTCAATGTGTTTTATTAAAACAACATTATATATATCTATAAATTTCTCTAATAACTTTATTTTCTCTCTAGTGTCATTATCTTCTTTGTAGTCTTTTTTATAATCATTGTTAATGTCAAATATAGTTTTCTTATATATAAATAATGTAGCATCCTTTGAACTTAATTTTAAAAAATTGTGATTATCATCTCCTATCTGAGATATAAATTCTATAAAGTATAATATGGATTTTTGTGCGTGATATATAGTTAATTCGGTATTTTTTGTATATAATAACAGCATTGCATAAATGTAATATGTGTTTTTTATTGATTTAATCATTACATGTTTTAAATAATTGTCATTTTGCATGTATATATTAGTTGCTGCACATTCTATTAAATCATGAATTAATGTAATATATTTTAAAAATAATACACATACATTAGTATCTAATGTTTCATTATAATTATCAACACAGTTCAATATATTGTTTTTCATTATTTTTATGAGAGATATTAATTTATTAAATGGTACTAAATTATTGATGATTATTATTATTAATGATTATTAGTATTTAAAGAAAAAATAATTATTTTTTATATATGAGTGAATCACAAGAAAGTACTGGTTATAGAATGCCTACCCAACAATGTCTTCAACATGCATTCAAACTAGCTATGGTTGAAGACAAGGAAATCAAGGCTGATTACTGGACTTCATCATTAGATAAGTCTGTTATTATTGGTGTTAAAGAAACACAAGAAAAACTTCTCGTTAAAAGTGAAGACGAATACACTAGCCCTATTGCAAAAATCTATAAGGTTGAAACTGATTATATTATTGTTACTGAGAACTCTATTTATCTAGTTTCAGCAGATATTGAATCTAGTAGAATTTCTTAAATAAAATAATTATTATAATGAATATTTTTTAATATAATAATTTTTATATATGGATAAACAAATATATACTACCGCTTATTATTCGTTATTTATTCAATTTATATTAGCTATTATTTGTACATTAGGAACATTTATTAAAACAAATGATTCTGATTCAATATTACATGAAATTCTTATTTTAGAAACAATTGTTCAATTTATTGAGTTCTCGTTTTATATATGGCTTTTAACCACATTCTCTCAAATTAAAACAAATGTTTCTTCTATAAGATATATCGACTGGTTTATAACTACACCCACCATGTTATTTTCATTAATCTGTTTTATGATTTATTATAACAATACCCATATTAATATCCCCACAGATCATCTCTCAATTATGAATATATATAATACTAATAGTTCTACTATTAACAATATATTTATTTTCAATGCTGTAATGTTACTAACCGGTCTATTAGGAGAGATTAATATTATTAATAAATTAAATGCAATGTTCTTAGGAACCTTATCATTGTTTATTTCTTTTTATTTAATTTATATAAATTTTGTAGGAGATACTTTATTGAATAAATCTATATTTTGGTTTAATTTCATATTATGGTCATTATATGGAATAGGATATATGTTAAATACTACTAATAAAAATATTACCTACAATATTTTGGATATATTTGCAAAAAATATTAATGGAATTATGATTTTATTTTATATATTATATATGAAATATTTAAACAAATAACTTAGTAATATTTATATGAATATTTTGTGGAAAATATATAATTACGGACTAATGTATGTAGCCTTTATTTTCTTTTACTTAGAGGATACTCAATTTCTTTTACCGCTTGAAGATATTATGAATTCTGAATTAGATTAAAAATAATAAACATTATTTATTATTTATTATTTTTTTTATTTGTATTATTTTACTTTATTATGTAGAGATTTCCTTTTTTTATTAGACCTTCTTGCATGTTTTCTTGCATGTTTTCTTGCATGTTTTCTTGCATGTTTTCTTGTATGTTTTCTTGAATGTTTTCTTGCATATTTGTATGTTTTTTTATATCTACCACCAGACATAATTTCTTTTGGTTTAGATGTTGCTTTATTCATAACACTTTTTGGATTATCAAAAGTCCAATTCACAATAACATCGTGTTGTAAAAGAGTACTATTTCTATTATTAAATATATAATTATATATTTCAGGAGTGTATCCTAAATATGGTAATCCGTTTGCTGGAAGTGTAGATGGGGTATATGTTGTATTCCATCCTAAATTTATAATCTTATTGTAAAGTGGATTCCAATTCGCAATAAAACAACTCATAGAATTTATGGTAATTGTTCCTTGCGTCTTATATCTTTGATAATTACGTTTATCATCAATATTTCTTGATTTTGGATTATATGTTTCTGGTACATATTCACCTTCTTCAGCAATATACTCATACTCAGCCAGCGAATTATTTCCAAAAAGATCATCATGTTTAGCACGACCATTTTTATCTATAGGCCAATATTCAAAATAAGAATCATTACTGAAATTTACATTTCCACTTGTATATTGTGAAATAGCATCACTAGTATTATATATTGTTCCTGTTGAATCTTGCATAACAGTAGTTTTTTTAACAACTTGTATGATTATACCAGGTGTAATCGCTACACCACTAACTGGTTCTACTACCAAAGCTTTTTGGTATCCAAAATTACCCTGTGATTCTAATTTGATTGCATTTGCACCTAATGGTGGTGAAGTTAATTTATATGCGATATTCATATATTTAATATATTATATATGAATATATTTTTTACACACGTCGGGAATCGAACCCGAGGCGATCGCTTGGAAGGCGATCATGTTACCATTACACCACGCGTGTTTTACGACGACAACTGCAGGACTCGAACCTACGCGCGAAATTCGCAGAAGATTTCTAGTCTTCCTCCTTAACCACTCGGACAAGTTGCCATACAAGTTTATACATTCAAACCTCTTTAAATTATTTTAATACTTAAATATATATATGATTTCTAATCAACAATTAATTTATTTTTTTATGATTATGGCTTTAACAGAAATTTCGGCTCAATTCTTACTTAAAAAAGGATCGGAACATAAGAATCATATTAATATGTATTTTCTATTAGGAATTTTAGCAATATTAATTACATATGTTTTTCTTTATTTTGTAATGAGAACCGGTAAGCATATATCTATTATTCATGCAATTCATCATACTTCTATAGCTATTATATTATCATTGGGTGCGTTCTTTTTATTCTCTCAAAAACTTGAACCAATGCAAATAGGTGCGTTGTCACTTGTAATTGTTGGAACATTTATATTAGCTATATCTGAAAATGGACATCATCATTAAATAATTTATATAGACATATTTATATAAATGAAACATAGAACACGTTCCAAAAAAACGAGACAAACAAAATTAAAATGTAAAGCACATTCTAGAAAAGAAAAATACAATAAATCAACTAGAAAAAGAGGCGGTGGACTTTTTGCTACAGCTCAATGTGCGCGAAATGTTAGATATATATATATTTTAGAAAAACGGTTAGTTAATAAGTGCAATGATTATGATTGGGTTCAAGATCAGCGTAAACAATGGATGTATTTTCAAAAGGAAAAAAAAGATTATGACTAATATCTTATAGAATTTCTCTCAATTGATTGATTTGATCATTAGATAATTTGTCTGGATATTTTACAGAAAATTTTATACATAATTTTCCTACATGATTCTCACGTTCCATTCCGTAATTATCAATTACTTTTACTAATCCATCTTTAATTAAATTTCCCTTTTCATTATTAAATCTTAAATGTTTTCCACTTAAATGATTTATTATAAATTCAAACCCACATAATGATTCTTTTAATGTAATTTCTTTCTCTATAATTAAATTCAAGCCATCGCGTTTAAATTCTGATGTGTTTTGAATACTTATTACTATTTTAACATCTCCTTTTACATTATTATCTAATGCATTTCCTTTATCACGTAATACTATCATTTCCTTATCATCTATGCCTTTATGTATCGGTATATATAATGTTTCATTCTCACATTTTCTTATAGTATCCTCAAATAACCATCTTTCAATATTTACTGCTATTTGATCACCTTTATACGCTTGTTCTAAACTGATTACTACATTTTTTATAATAGGTGGTGGTTTGTTTAAATTATTCATGTTCACTGGTTGACCATTTCTAAATATCCGTATGTTTCCCATTGGGTTTCCCATTGGGTTTCCCATTGGATTTCCTCCTGCACCCCTCATCATACCACTCATCATTGGGTTCCCATCAAAAAACATCTTAAATATATCATTCACATTTCCATCAAATGAATGTCCGTTCATTGCATTATTACCCATTTTTCTAGTCATATCATATTTCCGTTTTTCATCAACATCACTTAATGTTTCATATGCTTCACCAATTTTTTTAAACATCTCGTCATCTCCATTATTTTTATCAGGATGATACTTTAATGACATTTTTCTATAGCTCTTTTTTATTTCTTCGCCAGTCGCATTTTCATTTAACTCTAATACTTTATAAAAATCTGTCATTTAATAATATATAAGTACATTTACTTAAATACTTATTAACGAATTTAATATAATAATGAATCTTCCACTAATTTATAAATATAAACCTAAATTTTTTCAAGATTTTGAAACAAAACCTGAAATTATAGATATTCTCAATACACTAATATCTATCAATAATCTTAATATACTTTTTATTGGTGATTCAGGTTCTGGTAAAACTGCACTTATTAATGTATTAGTTAAGGAATATTATGGTAATATTAATTACAATGATAATGTACTCGTAATTAATAGTCTTAAAGAACAAGGCATTCAATATTACCGTACCGAAGTTAAAACATTCTGTCAAACTAGATCATCTATACCTAACAAAAAAAAAATTGTTATTTTAGACGACATTGATAATATTAACGAACAAAGCCAACAAGTATTTCGTAACTGTATTGATAAATATAACAATAATGTTCATTTTATATCATCTTGCTCTAATATTCAAAAGGTTATAGATAGTCTTCAATCTAGACAAATTATCATTAAACTTAAACACCTAACTAATACTAATTTTTTAAAAATACTACATAAAATAAAGAAATGTGAAAATATAAATATAGATTCTGATGCCGAATTATTTATTATTAATGTATGTAATGGTTCTATACGAATACTTCTCAATTATTTAGAAAAATTTAAAATTCTTAATCAACCTATTACACTAGAATTAGCAGATAATATATGTACAAATATCAGTTTCTCTATTTTTGATAAATATACATCAGCCTGTATCGATAATAATATTAATACAGCAATAGACTTATTATATAATTTATACGATAAAGGATATTCCGTTATGGATATTTATGATAATTATTTTCTTTATGTTAAGTCTACAAATACTATAAATGAAACACAGAAATATGAAATTATTAAAATTTTATGTAAATATATTACTGTTTTTCATAATATACATGAGGATGAAATCGAATTATCATTGTTTTCTAATAATCTAGTTAAACTATTATCTAAGTAAAATATACTATGAGTCAAATTTTTAAAAATATTGCCCCTTTAAATATTCTATTCAATTTTCTTGAATCAGTATGCGTTAAAACCGATACATATTACATTTTTGATAATAATGCCTACAAAAAAGCTATTATTGATAAACAAATAGAATCATTTTGCAGCAATATATTACAATATTATCATAAATCTAAACAATATTACGTTAATAGAGATATTACATATATTAAGTTTTGCACTGTTATTAGACAAATATGTAAATTACATTCTGTTAAATTCAATACAAAAATTGTCTATAGTAAATCAAAATACAACATACCATACCATATTTATTTTTAAATTCATAGAGAGATATTCTATTTAAAAATAAATTATTTATTATTTTGTCACCAGTAAATCTTGTAATATTTTATATTTCTCTCTTCCTATTAATTACACAATAATAATTGTCTAGCAATAATAGTATTGCTTTCTAATACTTGTTCTGCATTTAATCTTGAAAACCATTGATAATGTGTTCTTCTTAATATTTCATCTGCAGGAATATACACACCAAATGCACATTTTGGTAATTGAAAATCATCATTATCGCTTAACAAATCGTCTAATAAAACAGGCTGATTTTCTATCGTTTTACATCCAAAATACTTAGCATTTAAGGGCATTACAGTTTTATGCAATACTTGTTCATATAACCATTTATCATTAGCTCCTGTAAATTCAATTTCATTTGTATAGTCACTTGATACTAGTCGTTCTAAATAATTAATATATTTTTCCATAGTTAGTGAACTTTTCTTACACCCCATTATTTTATTACTAGGAAAATATTCACTATATTGTGATGCATCACTTTTACATAATAACTCACCTGAAAACATATCTACTGTACTAGTTCCTTTTGAATATAAAGGCATCAAATTTTTCATACAAATAAAAGAAGATGGAATAGTCATACCTCCATAATAATATAATACTTTGGCCATAGCTAAATCTCTTAAATGTGGTCTTAATGGATTAGGTAAATTTTGTATTTTATTACTCCATCCAGGAATAATTTTATTAAAGGATTTGTCATCAATTAAGCAAATATTAAAACTATCACCACAATGATCAACTATCGACTTAATAGTTAAATATTGATATGGTTGATTGAAGCATTTTGTGTTTCTAGATCCATAAGAACTCCACCATCTAGCGTTAATTTCAAAATGAATCGGAATCCATAAAATAGGTTTATCACTTCTAGCTAAAGTGGAATCATTTAATAAATATTTTTTTATAAGTTCATATTCATCAAGTTTATTTTGTTTTGCCTCTTGTTTTTTATAACCTTCAAAAATAAATCCGAATACAAACAGCAATAATAATACAAAAATATATTTTGCGTAATAATTCATATATACTATTACTACAAATTTATTTTTACTTATTATAAAATCATGTTTTTCTAAATGTAATATCTAGAATAAGAAATATGAAACCTATTTAAGGGTATAAACATATATATATTAGCATAAATGACATCTTATGAAATAAATAATGTTAAAAAAATATACGATATAATTGCTCCAGAATTTAATAAAACTAGAGCATATTACTGGAAACCTATATCAGAATTTATACATAATTTACCAAAACAATCATTAATATATGATATAGGATGTGGTAATGGGAGAAATATGACATATTCTGATTACAACTTTATAGGCATTGATAATTGTGAAGGGTTTGTTAAAATATGTAACGATAAAGGTTTGAATGCAATATGTAATGAAATGATAGATGTTAAATTAACCGATGATAGTGCTGATTATATTATATGTATAGCTGCATATCATCATTTGTCTACTTATAGTAACAGAAAAAAGGCACTATTAGAAATGAAACGGTTGGTAAAACCCAATGGCGAAATTCTATTAACAGTATGGTCTAAAAATCAACCAGCAAAAACTAGAGTCTCTTTTGATAATTATGGAGACAACATTGTCTATTGGAAAAATAAACATCCTAGATATTATTATATATTTGAACTAAATGAGATTAAATCCTTGATATGCGATGTTGGATTAATTATAATAAAACATGAATACGATTGCGGTAATGAAATATTTACACTTTTAAAAAAATAAAAAATTGATATAAATATTAAATGATTAAATAAAGTAATTAACTAAAGCTATGGGAAATGTATTCACACAAAATATGGGTAATAAAGTTATTCCATTTATAAATGATAATGCTAATGCTAATCAATGTGTTATTTGTTTAGACACTATGGAAAAAGGATTATATCAAAATAAAGAAAATATCGACCCTAAACAATTATTTGTAAAATGTTTCATATGTAATTTAACAGTTCATTACATATGTGAACAACAATGGTTACATGATAAGAATTTTGTGAAATGTATTCAATGTCAAAGTGTAGGAACAGGATTTACTTCGACTACTGTATAACTATAAATATAAATATTAATATTAATATTAATTATCAATTCTTTTTAAATCTGACCAAAACTTATTATAATTATCTCTAATTTGCTCATCTTGATTCATAAGTTTATAAGCCCTTCTAATATTTATATCTTCTTCATCTGAATGCATATTTTTTAATTTAGCTTCTTGATTAGGAAGCCATTTTGTTTCTGCTGTAATAATATCATTAGTTCTATCTCTATTCATTTCATCAATATTTGAATACTTTTTCCTATTATGAAAATCTTCATCAGTAACAGGTATAAGCGATTCACCATGAGCAGATTTCAAATCTTCAAATTGTAATTTATCAAACATATCTGATCCAAAATTTGCAGGTGTATCTCTTATTAAATCAAAATGACTATTACTATTTATTTCTTGAAATTCTTTATGTAATACAACGGCTCTCAATTCACTCTTTTTATTTTGCATATATTCATTCATCTCTGCCATGTTTGTAATTTTTCTATCTACCATATCATCATTTGATTTCAGCCAATCTCCATATCCAGTTTCTTCTACATTATCTGATAATTTCATTTTTTCAAATGTCTCATTAAACCATTTATTATATTGAGTTTGATCCATTGTTTTTATTGCACCATCAATTAAAATATTTTGTTCATTATCCCAGTGATCATCTTGTTGATATTCTGTATTAGTAGTTGTACTACTCTTCCTAAGTTGATATATCTTAAACAAATATTTATAAGCTTTTGAAAAAAATAAGAAAAACTTCTTATCAAGTTTGGATTTATCTGGATGTGTCTTTAAAACAGTTTTTTTTGCATTTTTTAGATCCTCTTCGGTAAAAGTAAATGGTATGTTAAATAAATTAATCAAATCATTTAAGTCGTAATTATGTATGTTTAAATCTAGAGAATCCATTGAATTCATTTAAATATATATTGGTTATTTATTTAAATTAATTTTCTACATCTCATAAAAAAATCATTTACTTCATTTATATCAGCTCCGGAAATACTATCATCTGGCGCATAACTAGTAGTACCCTTCTTATAAGCCATCATTGTTGGTATTCCTTTCATCATTTTTTTCGTTTTCATGAAAGCAAATAAATCAAAATTTTCATCAACATCTACTTCGTAACAAAATACATTTTCCAATGTTGAAATACTTTCAAAATGTTTATCTACATCAGTTTTAATTAATTGACATGGTTTACACCAATCAGCAGTAAATTTAAATATTAATACTCCATTATTATTTTGCAATAATTGTAAAAATACATTTCTATCTCCCTCAAATTCTAAAGCCATTTTATATTAATTATTCTTATTATATTTAAGTAAAAATTGATTATTTTAAAAGTATAAATAAAATACTATATATATATTACAATGTTTAAAAGAATTTTTAATCAAAAATCTCTTCGATTATTTGATGTTACTATGCGGGATGGTTTACAGTCATCGTCAAAAATATATTCCTTACCAGAAAAAAAAGAATTGTTATTAAATATAATATCAAATAGACGACCACATGCATTGGAAATTGGATCATTAGTATCACCTAAAATATTGCCACAAATGGAGAATTCTCTAGAAATGTATACTGAAGCTGAAATGTATAACACTTTATTAACTGGTAATAGAAATATAGATATTTATATGTTGACTCCTAATTTTAAAAGTTTGCAAACCGCTATTGATAATAATATTACTAACTTCTCTTTTATAACATCAGTATCTAATAGCTTTCAAACAAAAAATGTGAATAAAAATTTATCTCAAACCAAATCTGAATTGGAACAAATGATGGAATCTGTTAATTTATTACCCACAAATAATGTAAAATTATATATTTCATGTATTAATGAATGCCCTATTAGTGGTTTAATTGATATAGACCATATTATTCAAGAAATTTTGTATTATTATTATACTTATGAAAACATCTCAGAAATATGTTTATCAGACACCTGCGGAACATTACAATTTACCGAATTTAAATATATAATAGATTCTTTACATAAACGACAAATAGAAATTGATAGATTTAGTCTTCATCTTCATGATCAACCTGACAATTCTAATAATTTAAAAGAAATTATTAAATATGCTACTGTAAATGGTATTAATAAATTCGATGTTTCTTATTTACCAAATATTGGTGGATGTACAGTTACTATGAAAAACCCTACCGGTAATCTATCTTATGATTTTATAAGATCTAATGCATATAATCATTAACCATAGCTTCTAATTCATCTATATTATGTGATGGGAAATTTACATGACACTCCCAAAAATATTTGCAATATGCCCATGTAAATTCATAATCCGTTTTATATAAACTAGAATATTTTTTTAATAATGTATTTTCTAGTTTTCTTGGAATTAAATATAAACTCTGTTTCGGTAATACATAACTTAATTGTACTAAATCTATCACAGGATTTTTTTCTTTTTCTGTAACCATCTCTGTATCAAAATATGGTATATATTTTAATAAATCTACTAACAATGGTGGATAGTGATAATTATACCCCCATCTCCAATCTACACAACCTGTGCTATAATATTTCCAAGTCCATTCTAACCCTTCCAAATAATTTAATGATATTTTTTTCCTCCAAGCATCATCTATATCTATGTCAAATAACATATCATAATATCTATTTTCCCAATATTTATCATACGGATTTATATATTTTTCTATTTCTCTTTCTTTACTGGGAATATGCAACATCTCTTTATCAAATTTACTAACATTATCATCCAATTTAATATTTCTGTTTTCCATTTTATTTCTTAATTTATATTCATATTGAATATTTTCTTCCTCATTCTCGGACAACTCTTTTATTAATAATCTAAAATTTTTCCATATTATATTACCATTTTCAATTATATTTTTACTTTTATTACCTAAAATATTACGATAAGTCTCTAATAATATTGTGATCCCATTTGTTCTAATATTTAATGCAGGAAAATGTGGTAGAAAATCATTACCTAACATAAAACACAAAAATATATAATCATACACTTTATTTTTTTCATTTTCGGTCTTAGCTTCTTTATCATTATTCAGATAATATGTTAATTGATTTTTGAATAATGGTATGTCTATCACATACAAATAATTCGGATCCAGCGATTTGTCAATACTTCTAATAAAATCCGGTGTCTCTCTGAATAAATACATTTTCTCACAATACGATAAATTGTTTATTGTCAACATGATTAAATCTGCATCTAACCCATATATTACTGTTTCATCTGACTTAATATCAGAATTGTTTCTGATATAGTCAAATATTTTATGCTCACCTTCTCCTTCTAAATCACTCCCACTTACTACTATCTTTTTAACATTAAATTGATTGCTATTTCTAAAATAATATTTTATCTGTAAGTTTAATTTATTCATAAATTCTGTACCAGGTGTAATTGCGGTACTATCCCATCTTATCTTGTCACTATTTTCATAATTATTTATAAACCATGATTTATATCTTCTATTTTTTTGTTGATTTAATTTTGCTACTGGTGCTACACCATCAAATGATATATACAATAACTTTTTTGGTTGTATTTGTTGTATATAAGTTTCAATTTGCTTACATACAGCATTAATTAATTTTCGCTCATAATCGTTGTTATTATTATTATACTCTATCTCACGCATACAATCATATATAATCGAATTACTATCTAAAAATAAGTTGTCCACATGAAATTTATTATTAATAAATTTTTTTATTATTTCAGGATAATTCTTTATAATATGTGAAAAATATGATGGTATTCCCATTTAATACATATTTATAGACATTTATATTTAATATGATTTAATATATATCTAAAATCACTATCCTTATTGTAAGTATTTTATAAAATATATATTAAATTAAATACACAAATATAAAATCCTTGTAAAATATAGATGAAAAATATTATTATTTCTAAAAACCAAGGTCTATCCGATCCTAAACCTAAGAATAATGCTAATATTCATACACATGAAAACACAATTCAATATTTTCAAGAGCTTATTCAAAAAACTATTATATCAGTTCAAAAATATAAACAATTAGACATTTTAGGAGCAAATGAGTTAAATATTGCTACTCAAAGTTTAGAAAAATTATACATTGAATTATCAAATAATGTTATTTTACTTCAACAAAAAAGCAATATTAATAAGGTCAGGTCAAACCTTGAACAAATCCGTAATGACCTATCCAATATATTTAAACATTATGGCACTGAAAATATACAAGATTTACTAAATATTTGTTACGGAGACGACTATATAAAACATACTCAATGGAATAAAGATAAATATTACTTACTTGAAAAATATTTTCATCCAATTAATTTTAAAATTATGCCTTGGAAAAACGAAAAGAAACATACCGATTCTAAAATTATTGAAAAAAACAAAATGGTTGAAGATTTTATTATTGTTGAGCAATCTGATAATTTAGAATGTTTTGATTTATCTAGAACAACCAAAATTTTTCAAACAAAGGTATATGGAATCAAAATTGCATTTCATAATTATATTCAAAAAAAAACAATTATTGTCGCTGGACTTGTCGATGATCTATTAACAACATGTATTAATAATCAATATATTATTGATAAAATCGAAAATATTATACTTACATCATCCAATACACCCGACTATAACAGTGATGTATTTGAACGATTTGTTCATTCACTTACATTAAAAGAAATTATCGTATATTCTAATAGCGAACTACTTAGTAAATATCAAGGACATATGAATCAAATACTCTTAATAAAACAAAAAAATATTACTCAAGTAGTCAAGGAATTTATTGGCAGTGACTTATATGCGCAACGAAACACATTAATTCAATTATTACTAAAATCTAATGAACATGAATACCAATATCTTGCATATCTTTTATACGATCTACTATCTTCTGAAAACAATGGATCTATTGATACTAGCGAACAAACTCTTTTATTTGATAGTCTTCCGTGGAAAATTAAAAGCTATTTCAAAGAAGCTATGAGAGAAACTATTGATTATACTAATAATCTTTCTAACTTTGATAATAGTAAAATACCACTAGAACAACAAATTTGTCTTATGAAAGCCGATGATTCTGTTAAAGAAAAAGCTATGAACAAACTTAAAGAAATTAAATCTAAAAATGATGACACTGGATCCAAAGCAAGAACATATTTAGATGGTTTATTAAAAATCCCTTTCGGTATTTATAAGACTGAACCCATCCTAGTTATTATGGAAACTATTAAAACTCATTTTAAACAAATTATAGAGAAAATTAATCTTATTGACAATTCATTTACTTTCGAATATGATATTAAAACCATTACTAATATACAAATTAAAAATATATGTCAACATATCAAGGATAAATATATCAAAAATAAAAATGATAAGCTCCTCGAAATCCTAATTAATAATTATACACCTGATAAAAGAAACGATTTAATTATTAACATATGTAATATCAATAATATTATTAAAAAAAATAAAATTAAAAGACATAAATTAGTCCATTCAGGCAAAAAAATAGATTTCATGAAACAACAAATTATTGAATTTATTAATACAATTCATAATGATGATGCTATTATTAATCAATTGTCCAATAATAAAAATATTTCTAATGGTTCGCTTATGCAAAATATAATTGATGATATGAATTTAATTGATTCTAATTGGAACACTATTAATTACTACATGAATAATGTTAAAAATACTCTTGATGACGCAGTTCACGGTCACGATAAAGCTAAAACTCAAATTCAAAGAATCCTTGCTCAATGGATTAACGGTAAACAAAGCGGCTACTGTTTCGGCTTTGAAGGACCACCCGGTGTAGGCAAAACTACTTTCGCAAAAAAAGGACTTGCAAAATGTCTTATCGATGAATGTGACATTTCTAGACCATTCTCTTTTATTGCTATTGGTGGCCAAGATAATGGTAGTACATTAAACGGTCATAATTACACATATGTCGGATCTGAATGGGGTAAATTCGTAGATATTCTTATTAAACATAAATGTATGAATCCTATTATTTTTATTGACGAATTAGACAAAGTTAGTAAAACTGAACATGGTAAGGAAATTATTGGTATTTTAACACATCTCATCGACCCTACGCAAAATGATGTTTTTCAAGATAAGTATTTTAATGGAATCGAATTAGATTTCTCAAAGGCATTATTCGTTTTCTCATATAATGATGTCTCAGCTATTGATAAAATTCTTTTAGATCGCATTCATAGAATTAAATTTGAACATCTCACTCTTGAAGATAAACTTGTAGTCACTAAAAAACATATGCTTCCTGAAATTTTTAAAAATATGGGTCTTGTTGATTGTATAAAAATCACAGACGATAATATTACTTATATTATTGAAAATTACACCAATGAACCAGGCATTCGTAAATTCAAAGAATTATTATTTGAAATTATAGGCGAAATCAATCTTTCATGTTTGCAAAATGATAGTGTTATTGAATTACCTATTACTATCTCTAATGATGACATTAAATTTAAATATTTAAAGGACTATCATGAAAATAATAATAAAAAAATACCGTTACAATCGTCAGTCGGTATTATTAATGGATTATGGGCTAATTCTCTCGGACAAGGAGGTATTATTCCAATTGAAGCTCAATTCTTTCCATCCACATCCTATATGGAACTTAAATTAACTGGTCTTCAAGGTGATGTTATGAAAGAAAGCATGACTGTCGCAAAAACACTTGCTACATCTTTAATTGAATCCAATACTATTTGTGAAATTAATACTCAAATCGAAAAAACTAAATTACAAGGCATTCATATACATTGTCCTGAAGGAGCTGTTCCAAAAGATGGCCCTAGTGCAGGTACTGCTATTACATGCGCAATATATAGTCTTTTAACCAAAACTAAAATTAAAAATACTATTGCTATTACCGGCGAAATTAACTTGCAAGGATGTGTTACTGCTATTGGAGGCCTTGATCTTAAAATTCTTGGAGGCTTAAAAGGTGGTGTTACTGAATTTATTTTTCCTTCTGATAATCAAAAGGATTTTGATGATTTTAAAACCCTATATCAAGACAAAATATTACTTGATAATATTAAATTTCACCCTGTTAATAATATTCATCAAGTCTTAAAACTCATATTTTAAATTTATATTATAATTTATCATTTTATAACATAAATTTATTTACTTTTTCTTATTATAACCTGGAAATACACTATTGAAACAATATATATTGTTTTCACATACTCCATTTACAGCTGTCTTCTCACTATCAATCAATCTATATCTATCTCCTCCTGCTTGACGCTGCATTCCCATTGTTACTGTTTTCGACATTCCTCCACTCAATTTTTGATTTGAACCACTCATCTTTTTATTCTTATATATTATCGGATTCGTCTTTGTATTTGCAGTTATATAAAACCCTGCTCCTTGTATTCCATCATCATTACTTGAATACTCTACATAAAAATATTTATTTGTTATTAATTTTATATTAGAATTATTCTTATCTCCACTATTAAATACCAATTTCCTTGTACCATTATTTGTATTATCTGTTTCATATATTTTTAAGAAATCTAACCCTGATTCCATATTAACCACTCCATTTAATTCTATATACTGATAATTATTATATATTTCTGATTTTGCTAGTAATATATTATTATTTTCACCATTACCATAATACCCTTTAGCACCACCACTATCTAATATTGTTTTTCCTCTATCTGTTATTAAAAAGTTTTTTCCACTATTTTCATTTGTCATTAATATTACTCTATTTGGATCACTTGTCTCTATATTTAATTGTCTCTCTGTAAATCCACCACCATCTATTATGGTTATTTGTTTTGTTCCTCTTATAATATTAATTGCTGCGTTTACTGATTTATTATATAGTCTTACACACCCAGTATTTCCTATATTTTTATTAGATATTGTTGTATTCTTAGATAATTCTGTTATATAATTACTATATGTTGTAGGAGTCATTCCCGTATTACTTATATATAAATATAACCCTGCCTCATTATTAGATATACCGCTGTAATCCCAACTTGCTAATTTATATTGATTATAGCCCTCTGCGTTTTTAAACATACTATTCATTGTTGTTACACTTTTTGTATTCCAGTTTTTACATTCATTGTTAAAATCACTTGTTTTTAAAAACATACCACTCATATCATTACATAATTTCGTATTCCAGAGCTGTATATTTCCATAATCTTGATTAGATATTTTTACATTCTCAAAACAACCTTCACATGATACATTTATTAATGCTGGTTGATCACCTTGTATACCTGGATTAGATATCTTTCCACGAAAACCTTTAAATTGAAATCCTGATTTCGATAAAGGTATACCACCCCATGATTTTATTGTTATACTCGGTTCAGATACATAAGGTGGATTTAAATTCTTAAATGATAATCCATTATCCGATATGTCCGAATCTAATATTTTATTGTTATAGCTAAAATCTATCGCTATGCGCGTCAAATCTTCACGACCTGTTGTAGTATGATTACTTTCAAATTTATTAAATAGTTTAGCTAAGGGTAAATTAGTAGTACTACCCGCTTGATGAACCCATGATGGGTCTATCCATTTAAATGTTTCAGTATCTATTACTGTAAAATTAACATCTTCGTTTATTATTGGTATATTAAAAATATTAGGTGAATTATAATTGCTTACATCGCTCCACACACTTGTCGATATATCATATACAAATACTCCAAATACATTGCTAGTATCAGTAACTCCATCTATTATAATTCCTCTACCTGGGGGAGTGTCAGATGATAAATTTGTTACTGACTCCCAAGCAGCATCTACAAGTACTGAGCTTATTCTAATTGCAGAAGCATCTCCTATAATTGTCTCATCGCCCATGGTTAAGTTATGAGATAAATCTACTATATAAGTACTAAAACTATATGGACTCTTACTCATGCCTGTGTTGTTAATATATCCAGCAATATCAGTACCAGCTCCATTAGGACCACCATTTAATGTAGACCCTGTATAATCCCATTCAGCTATTCTTGGTTGATCAAATGAAGTTGCATTTTTAAACATGTGAACCATATTTTTAACATTAGATACATCCCATTGGGTTACACCAGCATTAAAAGCACTAGCTCCTTCAAACATACTTTCCATTGTTGTTACACTCTTTATACCCTCTGTTTCCCATAAATCTTCATTTAAACCTGTACTTGTATCCCTATTAGTAAATTTAACTGCATCTTTAAACATTTCACTCATATCTGTGACTTTTTTAGTATTAAATGATGAAATATTTCTATTGAATTCTGTATTATTATTAAACATACCTTGCATTGTTGTTACATTTGTAGTATTTAAACTTATATCTTGATTAAATGACGAATCTTTGAACATATTTTTCGTATTTAATAATCCAGATGTATCTGACCATACTAATTCAACACCACTATTATCATAAGAAGTCGCTCCTTCAAACATACTTTCCATAGACGTTATATTCTCTATATTTTTAATACCATTCCAAAGGGTTAAATTATTATTAAATGAAGTAGCATTATTGAACATAAAACTAGTATTTGAGACATCATGTAATCTCCATTTTGATATATTTTCATTAAAATTTGTTGCATCTCGAAACATACCAGACATGTCATGTACAGAACCTACTTTCCATTCTTCAATATCACCAAAATTATTGCTTTCTATACTTACACCTTTATAACAGCCCTCTAATGTTATTCTTCCAATATATGGATAGTTCTCATCAGGAAGATCATATAGCTCATTATCTACTATTCCAATGTAATTTATAAATCCATTAAAATCTTTCAACTGAAATCCATTATTAGCTAATGGAACTTTACCCCATGTTTGTATAGTAAAAGAAGGATCTGTTGCTAATCTATTATTTATAGTATTATTAAATGTAAATCCTTGACTAGAATGACGTATATTTGATAAATCCGCAGAAAAATCAATTATAACTCTTGTCATATCCGAATTATATGAAGTATCGCTAATAGATATATCAATTACCGTAAAATAATCTCCACTGATAAATGGATATTTTCCACTAGGATTATTATTACTATTATCATTCCAGGCACCAGTACTTACATCAAATACCAATTCTCCGAAAAAGGCATTAGTACTAGAATCTATTATAGTTATATTTCTTCCTTCTGACGAATTGGTTAATTTGTTATATGCTAAATTAACTGGTGGAGAGTTTATTCGTGTTAATCCCGTATCACCTATTACACTAAAAGTCGTCATAGTATAATTCTTAGATAAAGATAAAATGTATTCACTGTATTGAAACAAATCCATTCCACAATTTGTAATATAGTTTTCCAATGTTGATTCATATTGTTGAGGTACTACTTTTGTATAATCCCAACTTGCTATTGTATAATCTGAAAATTTTGATGCATCTTGAAACATTGCACTCATATTTTCAACATTACCTACTTTCCAAGAACCAATGGGTTGATCGAAACTGGTTGCATCTCGAAACATTCCACTCATATTTTCAACATTAGATACATTCCAAGAACCAATGGGTTGATCGAAATTGGTTGCATCTTGAAACATAGTACCCATATGTTTAACCTTACCTGTTTTCCAAGTACTTATATCAGGACTTTCACCATTATTAAAAGAATTAGCACCTTGAAACATAGAATTCATATCTGTAACATTAGATACATTCCAAGAACCTATATTTTGATTGAAACTGACATCACCACCAAACATCTTATACATATTTGAAACATCTAATACATTCCATGAACCAATGGGTTGATTGAAACTGAAATCACCGAGAAACATAGCACCCATATCAGTAACCTTACCTGTATTCCAACCACTTATATCAGGACTTCCACCATTATTGAAAGATTCAGCCAAATAAAACATACTATTCATATTTTTAACATTAGATACATCCCATGCTGTATAAGGTATTCCATTCACACTTGTATCTACAGTATTTATAGGTTGATCGAAACTGGTTGCACGTTGAAACATACTCTTCATATCTGTAACTTTACTAGTATTCCAACGGTCTATTGCATCATTGAATGATTTATTATTTGGAAGATGATTAAAAGCGTTGCTCATATTTGTAACATTGCTTGTATTCCAATAATTAATTGGACCATATGAAATATCAGCATTTACACTATTATCAATCCAAGCATGACATGCTTTTGTAAAATTAGCATCTGTTATTCTATATTTGTTGAAAAACTCATAACTTGGTGTTGCACCCATAGTTGTAAATGGTGGATTTGGATATTCATTCAACATAGCTGTAGCACCTTGAAACATATTATTTAAAGATGTGTCGATACTTACATCCCAATATCGAATATCTTGATTAAATGAAAAATCACTATGAAACATAGAATTCATAGAAGTAACATTAGATACATTCCAAGAACCAATAGCTTGATCAAATGGTGTTTGGGAGAATGTAGATGTCATTGTTTCAACTGTACCTGTGTTCCATTTAGTAATATTCCTATTAAAATTAGTATTTTTAAATAAATTGCTCATATTTTTAAGACTATTTAGGCTCCAATCAAATAATCCTTTATTAAACGATGAATCCATAAACATACTTTCCATGTTTGTAACATTTCTTACATTCCAATTATTAATTACTTGATTAAAAGATGACTTTAAAAATGTACCAGACATATCTGTTACATTTGTAACATCCCAATTATTTATATTTTTAGCTGTATCAATTACTCGTGAATTATAAAATGCTCCTTTTAAAGATGTGTTTTGTAATATTGTTGGAACACTATTGGAATTATCTGGTAATGAAAAGGATAAATCAGCAAATTGATATCCACTAATACCTTCTAATGGAATATTACCAAAACTTAATATTTTAATTAAATTATCTGGATATGCATAATTATTAAATGTTAATCCACTAGATAAATCGGTTATATTATTATAGGACAATTCATATTCATATAGACCATTAGGCAAGTCTATCTTTCTAGATCCAGCAGATTGATACTTTGTAGAATTAAATGGTATTAATGATGTATTTGTTATACTATAACTTGCATCCATTAATAAAACAACCAACGAAAAATCAATTTCTTCAGTATGATTATAACCTTGCCATATTAAATCATAAGGCGCGTTATTAGTATTACTCTCTATCCATACATCAGATGTTAGTGGCGGGGTGGAATTTGAAAATTTATATACATTTTCTAACGCTTTATTCGCTTTGGAATTACTCCATGTTCCCGGAGTTGTTACATACGATATATCTGTAATATTTAAACTATTATCAGAAATAAGATCACTGTATAGATATGCAGATATATCAAGAGAATTATATGTACTTACAATTACATTGCTAATATCAATAGTAGGACTATTTGTTATTCCAGTTCCAGATCTTAAAAGTGAATATGTATTATAGAGTGGTGTATATGATTGATCTATAATACCATATAAATAAATATTATTTATACTTAAATCACCTACATTATATTCTAAATTAAATAATCCACACGACTTATCTCCACTAATATTACCTCCTATATAGCAATTATTTATATACATTCTAGGTTTATTAATTGGATATGAAAAGTTGTTATTTATACCAGTAACACCGAATGAGTCATTTCCAGATAAATCTCCTCTACTATAAAAGTTTTCAATTGCACAATAACTTCCTTGTCCTTGACCTAAGTTAAATCCTATACCACATCCACCGAAAGGGGCATCTAAATATCCAATTGTATAACAGTTTTCGATTAGCAAATTACTACAATCTATTCCACCAAAATTTCCTAATAAACCACCTCCTCGCGATCCTAATACATTCCCTATTGTATAACATTTATCAATGGTTAAACTCTTTGAGTTTTTTCCAGCATTAGCGCCAGTAATTCCACCACTATTCACTCCAGAAATATCGCCGGTGGTATAACAGTAACTTAGTCTATTATTTCCTGTAGTATTTTCTCCCATATTACTACCTACAATACCACCACTACCTATACCTGTTATAATTCCATTTGTTTTACAATTATATATATTTGTGCTATTATAAGCCTTTCCAAAATTTTTACTACATATCCATCCAGCACTATTATCTAATTCACCACTACTTACACTCATACTAACATCACTTACAAATAAATCAGTATTTTCATTATTAGGTTCATTTGCATGTACTAATCCACTCCATATATTACTTACACTAATATCTATATTAAAGTTATTTCCATCAAATACTATTACATCATTTTCTTGACTTCCACTTACATCTAATATGAAATATTTATAACTAGCATCTATAATTATATCTTCTGTTACATACACATTTACAGATGATATATGTGGTTCAGTCATCATATCTACATATGATTGATCTACATTTAACACACCGGTATTATCCTCCCAGAATAATTTATATGGGGTATTTACATATTTTTGTGCAAACCATGTTTTTGTATTATTGTCTGTATAAACAGTTGCACTATTTAATGATAAATCTGCATTACTATTATCCCATACCTCAGTAGAATAAACATCTACCAATGATGCACTTTGATCAAAAATAACAGCAGATGCATCTGCTGTTCCATAATAATAACTGTTTACCAGACTTATATCACTAGTAGCATCTCCTGTTATAAATGGAGTTGATATTGATTCCACTTCCATATATGTTCTAAACGCTATATCGAAGTCTAATGACAAACTAGAACTACCTCTAGAATAACTGTTATTATTACCATAAATCCAACCTACTTGCACGGACCCTGCAGCACTTATATCGAATGTATATATGTGGCCCGCACTCAAATCTACATCAAAGTCAATACTATACCATTTTGGGGATTGTTGTTGAAATACCTCCTCTCCAGATGATATGGATGCAGGAAGACTACTCTGACTTAAATATGAACCGTCATATATATTAATATAAGCAACATCCTCATTACCTGGACTATAATTTCTTAGGTATAAATCTAATTTCTTTAATTTACCAGTTAATGCAGGAGTAAATGTTTGCGCGATCCAAGTAAGACCAGAACTAATAGGGTTAGAACTCTGTTTTTGGTCAATAACTGTTTCAAATTTGAATCCGTCAATATCACCGTGAACATAACTGTTTTTAATTAATAAATTATATGAACTATCAACTCCTGCTACAAAACCTGTATTATCAATACCTGAAATGTCTCCTTTAAAATATGAATTTTCTATATTAATTCTATAATTTGGTGAAGATAGAAAAAAACTAAAAAAGTCACTTGCATGATGTCCAATATATCCACCATTAAATCCACCCACAATTTGCTCATATGGAATATTTTCCTCATCCGTCCAGCTGTAGGGGTCGCCTTGCAGGAAATTAACAAGCCCCCCGGTTACATTTGCTTCTACATAACTATTTATTATACTTGTATTATCAATCGGACTACCTAAATATCCTCCACAATATTGACCGTTAATAGTATCATTGTTATAAGAACATGATTGTATTATTAATGACTGAGAAATTCCGCCACCTACAAATCCGCCACATGATACATTATTATTACCGTTGAATTTTGCCTCTGATCTACAATTTTTAAAATAATAATTACCTTTTGAATAAAGTTGTCCAATGAATCCACCATTATATAAATGTAATGGACCAGATAATACTGCTACTGGATAAATATTAGAATTCGAGACAGGAGGATTAGTCTGTCCAAGATTTAGGTTTCCAGTTACATTACAATTATTAAAATATATATTGTATGCACTATCAATTGATTCGCCTACTTGTCTACCAATAAAATATCCATTCGCAGAATCAAGATATTGTTTGCTATTAGAAGTTATTGTTAAATTATTAATTGTTAAAGTATTAAAGGATACATCAGAATTAGATTTAATCAATCCATCCCAATTAATATTAGATAAATCAATATTTATTGTATTATTATTACCAAAAAATACTACATCACTACCATTTATAATTAGTGATTGTTGTTTGTTTAATGATATATCCTCCAATAATAATACAGAAGTATTCATACTAATATCAGCATAATTATTGTTATCTATAATTTTTTGAGTTAATAATACTGCCCCGTCTGCAATCCATTGTAGCATATATGGTATATTTGTTGTATCAAGTCCATTCGGATCATAATATACAGCATTACTATTATATATAAATTTAGAAACGCTTATCAATGTATCATACGCGACTTCATTGTTAAAATCTGCTCTAATACTTGTATAATTATTATTATAGCTAGTAGTACCTGAGGGGTTTCCTTTGGATTTCTGATTTTGATCTGGAGGCGTTGTTCCGACACCAGCTAAATTTCCGTTTCCACTAGCATACAACGATAAACAATTACTAACAGTAATATCAGATGCTGATCCTTGCCCGGGTGAAGAACCATTCATATATGGACTTAATATCATTCCATTAGTATAAAGACATTGATCTCCATTAAAAACACAACCAGATATATCTACTTTACCCTTGTATTGTTGTTTTTCAACGGCATTCGCATTCCAACAGCATGAATTTCCTAGAAATCCTCCTGATCCATATGAATAACCACCATAAAGTACAGGTGCATTATTTAAAAGACTACCTAAATAAAGACATTTTGTCATTGTTAAATTAGATGCGACCCATAATGAACCTCCTCCTATAAAACCACAACTACCATTAGTCTTTATATCTGGATATGATATACATTTATCAATGATTACATTAGCATTATAATTTGCAGAGTCAGATCCAATCAAACCCGATAAACCACTATCTATATTACTACTTACAAATGTACCTTGATATATACATTTTGTTATTTCGATTGATGTTCTAACCATATTGATAGATATATCATTGTTTACATTGCTAGTATTATAGTTTCCCCATAATGAATAAGAACCTATAAACCCTGCGGCAATGTATCTTCCATTAGAATTAGGTATAGGATTTGAATTATTAATTAAATCACAATTAATTAAACAATTATGTATTTTATTACCATTTGATTCATAGTATGAACCAGCATGTACTAACCAGCCGGCATAATTCTTAATAGTAGATGATTCGCTTTTTATTAAGCGCAAATTTTCGATTTCTAGATTATCAAAACTCTGTTTATAATTAGAATTTCCAGATTCTGGATCTTCTTCCATTTTAGGGGGATTATTATCTGGTTTCATAATAGATCCATTTTTAACAAGTCCTGGATAATCGATAATATTATTAAAGTTTATAGAATTATTACTACCATCTATAGTAACATTATTAGCAGAAATATCAAAATATTGGTTACTTGAATCAAGTATAATATCTTCTACTAAGGTATATGTTATAGATGACGAAACGTCTATAGGCCATGTCTGTGCATTTACCCAATTTTGGTCAATCTCTTGAGACATTATATATAACCTAAATATTAATATTATTTAATTTATAAATAATAAATCTTTTTCTAGATTCATTTTATAACAAAAATACATCGTCCCAAATGGTGGAGTATAATTATCCTTAGGATTTATTAAATGGCTGAAAGTTATTCTTTTAAATGGTATTATAATCTGTAAATGTTCTTTAAATAATTGTTGAAACCATTTCATTAAAATAACTTTTGAAAAGGCTATCAATATAAAAGGTTTATCTAATTCTTTTAACCTCTTACATATTTCTTTTAATTTTGAAAATGGAGGATTATCTACTATTATATCACCTCTATTATTTTGAAAAAAATCCTCGTCATTATGTATTATATCAAAACCCATTTGTTTAAAATATTCTTTTTGTTTTCCATCACAAAAAAAAGGGGCCCATATCTTCTTATCTATTGGTATATATTCTTTTATAATTTCCCAACCATTTTTATCGGTTGCGTAATTATCACTATCTTTATCATTAGTAAAACTCATAAATATATATATATATTTAATTAGATTATATTTATTTAATTAAATTATGTTTTTATCTTGAGATTTTAAATAATTTTATATTTAAAAGAATATTTTTTTTAATTATAAATTAAATGTTTTATAAATAAATCATTTAAAAATAATATCTTATATATATATATTATAAATAATATATTTATTATGGCTTCTTTTCACAGTAAAACATTTATTAAATATGATGATTATATGACTCCTAAATATGCTTGGGAAAATATAAAGGAATTTATACCTAAAAAATATAAATCTATTTATGAGCCTTTTTATGGAGATGGCGAAAGTGGTAAGATATTAAAAGAAATATTACCAACTAAAAAAATCATTCATAATGAAGTTGATTTTTATGAATATTCAACTAAATATAAATATGATATGATTTTATCTAATCCCCCTTTTTCTGATGTTAAAAAAATTATGCCTAAATTATTAGAATTAGATAAACCTTTTATTTTATTAATGCCGTCTAGTAAAATAAACACATCTTATTTTAGAATTTGGAAAGATAAAAACATACAGATTATTATACCACAAAAAAGAATACAATTTAATAAATTAATTGATGGAAAAATACAAAAAACAAAAAACTGCAATTTTGATTGTTTTTATTATTGTTATAAAATGAATTTGGAACAATCTATTACTTGGTTAGAATAATAATTATATTTTTTAAATTTTATCCTTATTTTTTTAATTATAAATTAAATACCATTTTTATTTTTCCAACAACTTTTATGTAATGCTCTATTATAAAAATCGTTTTTTATACTTCTTATTATTTTATTACAAGATAAACAAATCTTTTTTTTTATTTTTTCATTACAAGAATAACAATATAAATATTGTTTATTTTTTTTATTACCACAATCGCATAAAATACTCATTAATTATTATATATATAAATAAGATATTATTTTTAAATTAAAAAAGAAAAACATATTAATTATTTTATTATATTTCATTTAAACCAATTAAAACAGATTTATAAGCAGGTATATTTACCTTTTCAATAGATACTATATTAGGATATTTAATAATTGGTCTATTTTTTTTAATACAGTTAAATATTGTAGCTTGACATAGATTATAATCCTTTTTGATATCGGATTTTGTAAAATAATATTTATCTTCAATAATATCATCTTCATTTTTCACTTTAATTTTAAAATGATAATTTGATTTATTTAACGATTCTTTTTTTCTAGTCATATTTTTTTATTGTTATTATATATATATTAGATAATCTTTTTAAATTATTTATTATAAAAAATATAAAAAAAATATAATTATTAATTTTATAAAATATTATTTCGTTTTATATAAACTGGTGTATATTCAGATATCATAATATAATCTCTTAATTTCTTAGAGTTATTTCTATTTTTTATTTTATTTCTTATTGTTTGCTCCGTAAAATTAAATTCAATGGCAATTTCCTTGACAGTCATATATAATTTTTTTTCTCCATTTATTTTATTAATAACAGTATAATGATAATTTGATTTATTAGAACTACGCATTTTTATGTTTATATATATATAAATATAACATTTTTTTTTTAAATAATTAATTTAATTATATATTAATTTAATTTAAAATTTTTTTATATTTATATAATTATATATATAAAATGAATATTCAAGAAACTATTTCAATCTCTAGAGCTAAATATTTACTCTCATTATCTGATGATAATTTAAAAAGTTTAATTAAAACTGATTATCAAGAGGATGGAGAAAAATCAATTTGGAATCATGAAACTTATTTTAAAAGAATGAAACAATGGTTAAATTTAATGGTTAAATTTCATAATGGGAAAAAATTTGTTAATTATAAATATTCAAAAAATCTTGTTAATTGTGGAAGATTATATTCAGAAGATTTTGCAATTCAATCTCTACAAAGACAATTTAGATCATTTTTAACTGAAGAATTCTATAAT
>WLWG01000541.1_pt1 | contig 38750 bp, 55 predicted proteins | sample 6712871 | NCBI WGS metagenome assembly WLWG01 (sample SAMN12718693, study PRJNA515312) | sponge metagenome | isolation source: marine sponge | host: Mycale hentscheli | place: New Zealand: South Island, Marlborough, Capsize Point | collected 2003-05-01
GTCCGGATTGCGTATGGCCAGCTCAATCTCTGACAACAATTGAGCGAGCTGATCAAGGTTCGCCGGAAACAGCGGATAGTGCGCTCCAGAAGGAGCGCGGGGAAGATCTGGGCTGGTAGGGAGAGCTGGAAGAGCGAGCTCCGTTGGTTCAACCTGTTCCGAGACTCCCTGCTCTTGATTGTTGGGGTCCTGGAGGGCAGGGGAGCCGCAGCCCCAGGCCAGGGGAATCGCCAAGAGGGAAAGAGAGATCAGGAGGCGGCGGACTGAAGTCATCATCAAAAGCTTCGACGATCCATCAACAGGTCAAAAAGCTGCGACGGTCATGAAAGTCTGCAGCCTCCCCTGGATGGGAGAGCGCCCAATAGCTGAGGCGGCCATTGATTTCCTCGAGAACCATCGTCAAGCCAAGTTCTGGCATGCCCTCAATCGGCCACCAAGGACGTAAATCCAAGACCACATCACAACGAAAGTCCCGTCGCGTTTGTCGGACGGTGACGGCTGGTGGCAAGGCCTCCACCAACCCAGAGCCACTCTGTCGATAGCGCTCAAAGCTGTAAAGGTTCCAGTGACCCAACGGCGATACGTTTAATTCCCAATACTGCTGAGAGTCGGGCAAGCCGATGAACGCCTCAAAGCAACTGTGCTTCCAAAGCTCATCGCGGCGATCCCCCTGCAATGGACCTGTCGCTAGACCTGATGTTGGCTCTGAGCAAGGCAACGCAAGCGCGAGCAAATCGCCATCACGCTGGGAAGGACGAAGGTTGTAGCTGAGTTCAAGAACGCCTCCTTCACGCCAAACAAACTCAGCACTGAGCAAAAGATTGGGTGATTCTTGGGGTTCTTGCGGAAGGAGCGGGCAAACCTGCCGGACCATCACGGGATGGCGCGACATTTCAGCACGCTCCTGAAAGTTCGCGAATCATGAGCTGAAGGTCATCCCCCTGGACTTCGATCGATTGGGTCAGCGCGAATTGCACCAAGGCACGATCCAAATTGTGAGACGGTCGTTCTGTACGAAAGTAACGATCGCCATCCAGATAGTCGGTTAAAAAGCGCAACCCAAGCTCAAACGGAATCAAACGAATGCAGTCTGGTAGATAGCGAAAATCCTGTTCAGAAAGAAAAGAACGGCCCATCGCGAGATAGCCCTCAAGAATCGCCCGACAGAGATTGAGATCGAACTTCACCATCTCAACCTCCAAGGTCTCTTCGCCAAGAGGGTTACAGCAAGAACGCAAACAATCGCCGATGTCGTAGTGCACCAATCCGGGCTTGACCGTATCCAGATCGATTAATCCCACCGCGCGACCACTGCGCTCATCGAGCATCACATTGTTGATCTTGGGATCTCCATGAATCGGGCGTCGTTGCAGCTCACCGCGTGCGCAGGCCGCTTCCAACACATCCACGCAGTCGCGACGACGTTCCACGAAATCAAGCGCACGTTTCAGGCGCGGATCGAGAGATAACTGCTTCTCAATCCACTGGGTTTGATCTCGGCAAACAGTGTCGAAATGGTTGAGATAGCTGGGAGTGATATGGAAGCCTTCAAGGGTGTCTGCCAAGTCGCCAGTGGGTAAATCACTGATCAGGTGATGGAACATTCCCAATCCATACCCCACCTCTCGGGCATGGCCAGCATCGCGGATCACATCACTCGTGGTGGCCGCTCCGATGTAGGAAATCGAGCGCCAAAACTCACCGTTGTGCTCAACCCAATGGCCTTTGCGATGGCGTGTGGGGAGAACCTTGGGAATCTCCCAACGCCGTCCAGCCAATTCAGGGGGATCGGTCGCCAAACGTTGTTGCACATGCGTGCCCAAGGCAAGCAAATTGCGCATGACCAGCTCGGGCTTTTCGAACACGCTTGTGTTCAGACGCTGCATGACAAAGGCCCGACAATCCGCATCCGCTGCCAGGGACACCAAAAAGGTGTCGTTCACGTTTCCAGAGCCAAGCGTGTCAATCGAGGTGATTTGCTCGGGCGGGTGAAACAGTCCTGCAATCGCGTCAAGCGATGGGTAAAGCCTGGTGGTGGCATCGGCCATGACGAATCGCATGAGACTCAGGACGAAACAATGCCGTGTATCTGCTGATCCGCCAGCGCTGAGTGTGCGGAAAAAGAGCCGGGAAGCGGCAGCATGGGGTCAGAACACCCACTCAGCAACGGTGCCACGTTTTCTTCACACGGCTGACTGGCAAATCGGCAAGCCGTATCACTGGATTGAGGATCCTCAAAAACGAGCCCGACTTCAGCAAGAACGGATCAATGCCGTATCCCGTATCGCTTCAACAGCAAGCGAACACAACCTTGATGCCGTCCTGGTAGCCGGTGATCTATTCGACTCGAGCACGGTGGCGCCAGGCATTGTGATGGAGGTGATGGAAGCCATCGCTTCGATCAGCTGTCCCGTGCTGGTCATTCCTGGAAACCATGACCATGGAGGTGCTGGTGGCATCTGGCAGCGCCGAGATGTGCAACGTCAAATGCGGGAGCGTTGCCCGAACTTGCAGCTTCTCCTGCAAAAAGAGCCTCAGGTCATGGCAGGCATGGTGCTACTTCCTTGCCCATTGCTGCGCCAAAGAGACAGTCGCAGCCCCGCAGAGTGGCTGGAATCCCTGAACTGGAGTGCGTTGCCCCACGATCAGCCCAGGGTCGTACTCGCCCATGGTTCCGTTCAGGGCTTTGGTGCAGAGGCACAGGTCAACCAATTGCATCTCGATCGATGGCCTGAAGAGGAGGTGGACTACATCGCTCTAGGGGATTGGCATGCCCTGACCCAACTGAACCCACGCGCTTGGTATTCCGGCACCCCTGAACCCGATCGTTTCCCCACAAGTTCTCACGACCAACGCTCGCAAGCCCTTCTGGTTGACGTGCACCGACAACGGACCCCAGAGGTCACTCCGATGGCAACAGGGGCCATGTCATGGCACAGGATCGACGCCAAGCTGAACAGTGGGGCTGATCTTCAGGGCCTCAAAAAAACAATCGCGTCCTCTGTGGGGCGCAAGGTTGGGAAAGATCTTGTGAGGATTGAGCTCAGCGGCCAACTTTCTTTTCAAGAGCACCAACAGTTGCAACAGCATTTGCAAGATTTAGATCAACAACTTCTCCACCTCAGAATTCGCGGGATGCCCAAGCGCAGGCCGGAACCAGGAGAATTTCAAAGATTTCTGCAACGCGACGATGCGCCCTTGATCAGGGGCATCACAACAGAGCTTGCAGCTGAATTGGATGACAACAGCGCTACCGCCCCCGGCGCTGAGCACAACGCAACAGATCGGGCCATGCTCGAACAAGCGCTGCTCGAATTGCAGAGGATTGTGCTGGAAGAAGCAGAGGATCAGGAGGCTTCATGCGGCTGATTCGCAGTGAGTTCACCAGCGTTCGCCGCCATCAAGAACTGGTTCTTGATTTTGCTCCAGGGTTAACGGTCATTGGCGGAGCCAATGAAAGCGGCAAAAGTTCCCTGGTGGAGGCACTGCATCGAACCCTGTTTGTGCGCGCGGCCGCCAGTGGGACGGCAGCGCAGGATCTGCGTTCCCAGCTCCATGCCGGCCACCCCCAAATCAAGCTGGAATTTGAAGCCAGCCAACAACACTGGACCCTGCTCAAACGCTTCAGCGGACCCAGTGGCACCACCCAATTGGCAGCCAAAGGGCAGGCGGCTCTGATTGGATCAGCCGCTGAGGATCAGCTAGCCCACTTGCTCGGCGTTGACGAGATCCTCAACAGCAGGCAGGTGAACAAAACATTGCCCAGCCGCTGGGCCCATCTTTGGGTCAAGCAGGGGGAATCGGGTCGCGACTTGCTGAGCCTCGGCCATGAGCACTACGACCTCAACAGCTTGATCGAATGCTTGGAACAACAAGCCGAGCAATCACTGCAATCACCCTTGGATCAACGCGTTCACACCCAACTCGAACGCCTGGTCTCCGAAAGCTTGAGCAGCCGAGGCGTTCGTCAGCAAAGCGAACTGTGGAAGCGGCAAGAAGCTCTTAAAGCCGCCAAGGAGCATCACGCTTCAAGCCTGGAACAACTGCAGGGGTTTGAGCTGTCCTGTGAGGAGCTCGATCGGGTTGAAACCAAGCTGCGCGCCCTGGAACGCGAGCAATTGCCTGAACTCCGACGACAGCGCCAACGATTGCTTCAGTGGCAGGAAGCGCTTCAACAATTGAAGCCACTCACCCTGCAGCAGCAGCAACTCGAAAAAAGCTGCGCCAGCTTGCGCCAGCTTTCGGCTGACAGCACTGCCTGTGAGCGCAGCCTGGCCAGCTTGGAGCGTGAACTCAAAGATTTAGAGACGACCTGCAACGCGGCCAGCAACCAAATCAAAGCGGCACAGAAGCGGACCGCAGAACTCGAACAAAAAAAACAAACCCTTGAAGAACAGGGGCTCTTGCTGAGACAACGAAAGGACCGCGATGACCTGCAACGGCGCCTTGAGAGTCTCCATCTCCAGGATCAGGAACGCCAACGCTTAACCGAACAGCAACAGCAACTCAACGCGGCGTTCAACAAGATCGACGCCGGGACCGCCCAAGACCTGCAGCAACTGAACAAAACCCAAGAGGAGCTTCGGGCCATCGCGATTCGCATCGAGAGCATGGCCTCCAAAGTTCTGGTGGAATCGGCAGATCAGACCATTTCCATTGAGGGATCAGATCTGAAGGAAGGTGAATCATGTGAACAAGCAGGGGTCTTCCGCATTGGCGTTGGAGAGCACGTCCGTCTAAAGATCAGCCCAGGCGAAGGAACAGGACTCGCCTCACTCGAAAACACACAAAAGACCCTCCAAAGTGCCTTGCAAGCTGGCTTAAAGCGTTGGAACGCAAGCTCCGTTGAGGAGGCTCAACAACGCAACGAACAACGCAACCTCCTTCTCCAACAGCAAGCACTCTTAAAAGCCCAACTAACACAACTGGCTCCTCCTCCAGGACAGAACCTCCCCAACCTCGAGGAGTTACGTCTCCAGTTGGATGCCCTCAATCAAGGTCTTCCAGCCAACGGTCTGAAACCCAGTTCAGATGATGAACAAGACCTAGAAACGTGCCGGATTCACTACCGAGAGTTGAAAGACGAAAGCAACACCCATCAACAACAGATGCGGCAACTGGAAGTTCAGCACAATGCCGAACAGAAACAATGGCAGCAAAAGCGTCTCCAGCAAGAACGACTCAAAGCAGAGCAGGAGCAACGTTTAAAGCAACATCAAACGCTTGAACAAGAGGTGGGATCGCAGGAACAACTCGCAGAATTGATCCAAACATTGATCAATCAACAACAGGCATTGAAAGCTCATATTCAGGACCTTCAACGACCCATCCCAGGGCAAGAGATCTGCGATCCAAAAGCGGAATTAGAAACGCTTGATCGCCTAGAGCATCAGCTCACAGAGCAACGTCATGAGCTGGGGAGCCAGCGTGGTGCACTCCTGGAACGATGCGACTCTCTTGGACAGAGTGATCTCCACTCCGCAGTGGCAGAAGCCTCAGCAAAGCTCGACTTAGCCATGCAAGCTGAACAGCAAGAAGCCCTCTTGGTCCGCGCCCGTAGCCATCTACTTCAACGCTTTCAACAAGCGCGCAGTGATCTCTCTCAGCGCTATTCCAATCCGCTTAAACAGAACATCAATCAGGTCCTTCAACCCCTGCTGGGCAACCCAAAAGACGGCTGTTCGCTTGGTTATGACCCACAAGATGGCTTGCAACAACTAGGCCTACAACGGGAGGGAACGCTCTTTGCCTTTCAGCAATTAAGCGGCGGGATGAAAGAACAATTGAATGCAGCCCTACGCATCGCGATTGCTGACACCCTTAAAGAGCGGCATGGGGGCTGTCTTCCCCTGCTCTTCGACGACGGCTTCACCAACACGGATGCTCAGCGCTTGCAGGGCGTTTTGAAGATGTTGCAAGAAGCCGTTTCAAGGGGCCTCCAGGTGATTGTTCTGAGCTGTGATCCTGATCCCTACAAATCCGTGGCCGACAACGTCATCATGATTGATTAAAGCGCATTTTCAATCACATTCATCGCTCGGAGATAGGCCGGAGGATCATCATCAACTTCCATATCCTCGAACCCTGAATCGCCTCGAATCAGGCGTCTTGCATTATCTGCAATCACCGCATTAACGATCAGATCCATGGCCTCAGGCAGGTCCAGATTCTGCAAAGCCTCGGCATAACGGCGGCTATGGGATGGTCGAACAGATTCTTGACAATAGGTAGATAATTGCCGGCTATCAGTCATGACTGAAAAAGCAACATCTTTGGTCGCTTGTCGCCCATAAATAGCCATATAGAGCAAATTGATCATGGATGCATCGTGAACAGGAATGGAATATTTGCGCGCAATTTGTGGCCAATAACGCAAAGCCTTCAACCCCTCTAAACCGCCCTTGCGTAAGCCGGCAGCTTCACACCAACCTTCCAATTCCTCCATGCTTTCAGGACAACGCTGCTCGAGGCGCATGTGATCTGAAAGCACCTGCCCAACCTGAAAATTCCGCGTTGGCTTCCCTGAAACGGGCATCATCATGCTGCCGCGAACATCAGCCACCATCGCCGTGAGTTGCGCAAAGGTGTGGTCACGAACCTTCTCCATGTCCCCTTCACGCACCAGGGCCGCTTCAATTCTCGGCACGCCATAACCGAGTTCAGTAAGTGAAAATGGCTGGCGGTTGTACAGCCGTTGACGATCGCGGCGTGCCATCGACACCGTGGCGGCCTGATCCAGGCATTGATCCAAAAGAAGCGTGAGCAACGTCGGCAAAACGCCTGGATTCTGTTTGTGAAACGAGTAACCAAAGCCTGCAAACACGGATGCCATGTTTTTAGCTGCCTTGATGTACTGGCCCTCCACGTTGTGAACCCCCGGAGAAACCTGAATATTCGGCGAAAGACGATCAAGCAAACGTGCGCCCAAAAGAGCCGTTAACGCATTGGGATGACAGAAATTGGCCGTGAAACTATCCAGGGGATTTCGTAAGGCTCCATGCCGATGAAAGCCTGAGAAAAAAGCCAAGTTGGGCTCTTTTTCGCAGAGCACATAAGACTCATTGGCGATTTGATCATGACCAAACGAGCCAGCAAGACAAGCAATCACCACCTGTTCCCTGTTGAGCTCCGAGCGCAGCCGACAAGCCTCTCTCAGATCTTCCTCGACGTGATTGCTGTTCGCACTAAGGATCACCAACTCACAGCGCATCAGGAGGTCGGCTAAGGAGTTGGTCACACGCTTGCCAGCAAGCTCGTGGGTGGCCATCGCCTCAATCGTTGCCACATGGACTTCGTCCATGCCTTGAATCACATCGTCGGGAAACGCGCCAAGCAAGTCACGACCTGGGCGAGGGGCCAGCAATAGATGCCCCTCACTGTTTTTCTGCATGGCGCAGTTGTAGGCCAGGGAGGCGGGATAGAGCCCCACGCTGTAGAGGCCAACCTTGCCTTTCTCCAGCTCCAGAATGCGGCGGTGGATGGCGTCCCGATCAAGAGACGGCGAAAAAAATGAGTTGCTATCCAGCACCGTCTCCATCAACCCATCGCTTTGCACACCCCAACACTAAAGAAGGCATAGCTGAGCTCGATGTTCCCGATGAGGAAGCACCAGGCTGCGGGCATGCTTCGCGGCATGAACAAAGGGAGCTGCGCTCAAACAATCACGCCTCAAAACCCCCGCTAGCAAGGCAGCTACAGCCATCTCGCGCTCTTGCTGTTCAACACCAAAGGCCCAGAAGCCAAGCAAAGATTAAAACTGCCTAAAGAATGAGGTCAAACAAACAAGGCAGCCCTTCTCCATAACCAGCACAAAGACAAAATAGTGTTCAATTCAATACAGATCCATCACGCTGGTCTTCAGCCAAGCAACAAAGATAAGAGTCTGATTCCGCACCAACAAACCACAGCCATCTCACGACTTTTGATCGAATCGACAGGAGCGCTGGATCCCTTTTGATATTGGTATTTACAATGAATCAGCCATTGTGATAACACTGGAACCCCCCGGGTGAAGCATCACCAAAAGCTTTAGAAATCTGAGGAAGGTTCCATGGTGTTGACGCTATACGGAGGTCCAAAAACGAGGGCAAGCCTGCCACGTTGGTACATGGAAGAAAAAGACATCTCCTATCAATTAATCGAACTGGATCATCGGAAGGGCGAGAACTACAACACAGAATTCCTCGCAATCAACCCATTTGGAAAACTTCCAACACTGATTGATTCAAATATTTCAATGCCAAATGGAGAGCCTCTCACCCTCTTTGAAAGCGGAGCAATCCTTTTGCACTTGGCAGATCAATATAGCGAAGACATCCAAACAATTGAACACAAAGCTCTTACAAGCCAGTGGTTGCAGTTTGCCAACTCAACCCTATCAATTGCCCTGTTTGTTCCAAGCCATCGAGAGAAAGAATTTCCGCGTCTCATGAAAGAGTTGGATCGCCAATTAGAAACAGGTCAACCCCTTGTAGGGAACATCTGGGGAGCAGCGGATTGCGCTATTCAGGCCTATCTAGCTTATTTACCTTTAATGTTTCCCCAGATCGATCTAACTCCCTATCCATCAATCCGAACAACAATCAAACATGTTGAGCGTCGTCCCGCTTATCGCAAAGCCATGGGAAATCTGCGCTAAAACACCCCATCGCGCTCTCGAACCGCTTCAAAACTCCTAAGGACATCGCTCAAACAATGGCACCACTAAGCCTTGATGCACTCCGTGACGAAATGAGTGCGGAGACAGACTTGCTGATCGTGCAAGACCTCGACGGAGTTTGCATGCCCCTTGTCAAAGATCCGCTCACCCGCAGCCTTCGCGCTGATTACGTGCAAGCGGCGGCAGCGATGCAAAACAAGTTCAGCGTGCTGACGAACGGTGAACATGAGGGCAGGCGAGGTGTAAACCGACTCGTTGAAAAAGCCTTAGGCGACAACCAGAAGGCCCAACGGGAGGGGCTCTACCTGCCAGGGCTGGCCGCAGGAGGCGTTCAATTTCAAGACCGATTTGGAAGGGTTTGCCACCCCGGGGTCAGCGATGAGGAAATGAGCTTCCTGGAATCCGTGCCTCAAAGGATGGAAGATCTATTGCGTTTCAAACTGAGTCAAGTCCTGCCTGATTTACAGGGCCAAGCACTCGAGGAAGAACTCAAGCTCGCCATTCTTGATACGCAAGTCTCACCAACCATCAACCTGAACAGTCTGTTCAGCAGGATCCAAGGAGACGTGGATCGCCAAAAACAGCTGCAATTGATGTTGTCCGATTTGATGGATGCCCTGATGTCAGCCGCAGCAGAGGCTGGACTACCCAAGTCATTTTTTCTACACGTCGCTCCAAACCTGGGACTTGATGCCTCTGGTGAGGAACGAATCAAACCGGCAGAACCTGGCGATGTTGGAACCACTGACATCCAATTCATGCTGAAGGGAGCCATCAAAGAAGTGGGATTGCTCGTGCTCATCAATCGGCACATCGCACAAAAAACCGGGACTGCGCCACTTGGTGAGACGTTCAATGTGCGCAACGCGCCCCACGATCATCAAGCCCTGCTGGATCTTTGTCATCAGCACATCAAACGCGATGCCATTCCGATGCTGGTTGGCGTCGGTGACACCGTGACCTCCACGCCCTGTCCACTGGGTAATGGTTGGTTGCGAGGAGGAAGCGACAGAGGATTTTTAACCCTTCTTCAACAACTCGGTGCAAGTTATGACCGGCCAGCCCGTGTTGTTCTTGTGGATAGCAGTCATGGAGAAGTTGATCGCCCGAATTTGAGCAACAGCCAGCTCTCAGGGATCAGCGATCCTGACGACCCACTCCGTTTTGACTGCCTCGTCAAGGGAGGTCCCAATGAGTACGTCGATTGGTTTAAAACATTGCCTCATTCCTGCACTGATGCTGAATAGCTCATCAGCAGCGCTGCAGCCTTCTCCACAACCAACACCTCGGTCCCCTCATCCCCTCCCCTTGACATCCATCTCCCCCCTCACTGAGCAAGATCCCAAGCGAAGCGCGAAGCCGTTCCCTGCACTCAACCGTGGAGAGCTTGAGACACTTCAAGTGAATCTGGGCTACCGCTGCAATCAGAGCTGCAGCCATTGTCATGTCAATGCGGGACCGTGGCGAACGGAAATGATGGAAGAGGAGCACATCAAGCTCATTCCCAAGGTTCTCCAAACGCTCAAACTCAACTGCCTCGACCTAACGGGAGGTGCTCCAGAACTGCATCCCCAATTCCGATCACTGGTCCAAGAAGCTCGAGACCTTGGTGTTCAAGTGATTGATCGCTGCAATCTCACGATCCTTCAAGAACCTGGTCAAGAAGATTTAGCTGCATTTTTGGCCGATGCAGGAGTCAAAGTGGTTGCTTCTCTCCCATGTTTTGAAGAGGAGAGAGTGGACACTCAACGAGGTTCTGGTGTTTTTCAGCGCAGTATTGCTGGCCTACAAAGCCTGAATGCACTGGGTTATGGAATGCCAAATAGCAACCTTGAACTGGATTTAGTCTTCAATCCTTCAGGGGCACAATTACCACCTGCACAAGGAGAATTAGAACGCATATATCGCGAAAAACTCTTAGAAAATTATGGCATTCATTTCAGCAGATTATTAACCATCACAAACATGCCAATTCAAAGATTTGCCCAAACGTTAAAGGCCCGTGGTGAACTTGAGGCTTATTACGCCTTGCTGCATCAAGCCCATCGCGACAACAACCTCAGCGCAGTGATGTGCAGACATTTGATCAGTGTCGACTGGACTGGACACTTGTTCGACTGCGATTTCAATCAACAATTAGGCATCCCCGTGCGTTCTGGACCAAGGACCCTTAATGAACTTCTGAATCAATCTGGAACCGTCAACAACCAACCGATAGCTGTTGGAGCTCACTGTTTCGGATGCACAGCTGGAGGGGGCTCCAGCTGTGGTGGGGCGCTTAGCTGAGCTGATCAATATCAACAGAGGCCGGTGCAAATAACAACACCCGCTCTCCCACACGACGCTCCTGCCCCTGCAGGGCATAGACGCCACCAGAAACGAAGTCAGCGGTGCGCTGCGCCAGTTTCGGCTCCATCTCTGAAAGGTTGAGCAGAACAGTGCGTTGCTCGCGTACAGCCATGACCGCGTCCAACCCCTCTTCGAATCCTCGAGGTTGGAGCACGATAATTTCGTGAAAGCCTGAAACGCCAGAAAGGTCCATACTCACCAGATTGACGGAAGCTTCTGCTCGCCACAAGAGCAGTAATAATTAATCAATGATTGATCCAGACCCAAAGACCAAAGGAGGACACTGCGGCACGACGCCAAAGAAATTCGCAATCGGAATTGCTCCGCTGGGGACGGTCTCCATCGGAGTTGTGCCCATGGGGGTGATTTGTATCGGGGTTGTTCCGATGGGGGTCGTCTCGATCGGAGTTGTCGCGATGGGTGTGATCAACCTCTCGGTGGTGGGAATGGGTCTGCTGGCGATCGGCGTAAACACCATGGGCGTTTGGACCGCAGGACCGATGAGCATGGGGCTCGTGCCCTTAGGCAAAAACTCAACTGATCACAGCGCTCACCAGCATGGCCAGCCAAACCAACATCAAGAGGGCGATGACCCGAGGTTCATGGCCTACCCCACCCGGGCCGAAGCCGAAGCCCAGGCCGCTGCGCAAGGATGCCAAGGGGTCCACGCGATGGGTGACTTCTGGATGCCCTGTTCAGAGCATCCAAGCAACGATCAATGATTAAAGGCAATTAGGGCAAACGGCTCGCACGTTCAAACTCGATTCGATCAGTTCAAAGTTGAATCGCTTGGCTGCATCACGGCCAGCCTCAAGAACTGGGATGCTTTCAAATTCTTCGGTGCGGCCGCAGCGAACGCAAATCAAATGATGATGATCGCCATGATCGCCGCTGGAGAGCTCGAAACGACGACCGCCATCACTCAGTTCAAGCTCTTGCAGAAAGCCCATCTCAACCAACAGTCTCAAGGTGCGGTAAATCGTCGCCAATGAGACCCGTGCCTTTGAATCCACCAGCAAACGGTGGACATCCTCGGCACTGAGGTGAGTACCGCCACCGATTTGCTCAAACAGATCGAGAATCAGTCGACGCTGGGGAGTTAAGCGCCTGCCGTCCTGATGCAAACCACGCTCTAGAGGTCCTTCAACCGGAACTGGCAACGAGGCCATTGGCGTCTGCACCGGAACAACTCTTCTCAACAGTACCGATTAATGCGAGAGGAAAACATGGCAGGGAAAAAGACCGGTAAGGTTTGACTCTGTTTTCCAATTGCTGTGTCTACCTCCTGGCGAGTGTTGATGCGCTTTGTAGCCAGCGGGCTGTTCCTTCTGGCACATGGATTACTCGTGCTCGAGTACGTGGCGCTTGGCACTGCCCTGCACGGCATTGCTGAAGTCTTCCTTGCGCCCTGGGCGATCCGTCATCGGGCCTGGGATTTGATCGTGATCGGTGTTGTCTTCTGCGTCTTTGATCTGTGGGGAACGCTCAGGCTCACCAACATGATTGGCTAATCAATCCACCAACGCTGAACCAACCCAGACAAATCGGAGGACGCTGCGGGGACCGTTACCACCGAAAGTCGCTGTCGGTCCTTGGCATAGTCGTAACGACAAAAGCCAACACCTGTCCCAGAACAGGCGGAAAGAGCAGGAAGGGCTGATCCAGAGGGATCTCGCCTAGGCCCCTCAATGGATTGATCGGGTTGTGGCAACCAGCCTGATGCCAACAACGAAGCATCTGCCGCACGGATCGACTGACCCACTTGCAACTGAACAGTCGTGGAAGACATGGAGTCAGCGAAGACGGCACCACCACTGAGAAATGGCAGGACGCAGAGTGCAAAGCGCAGTCCTTTCATCGCTTCCAAACCATGACTGACTTCGGCATAGCAACGATGCAAGCCGAACGTCATCAACGCAACGAAACGCTTGGAACCATCAGCAGCCTCATCCGCAACCTCATCCGCAGAAGGCTCCGGCAAGCAACAACCAGCCCCAAAGGGAAGAATCAGCGCTTATAAGGAGTGAAGACACACAAAGCCCATGTCCGCTCAGGCCGTGATCGACCTTGCCAACGCCATCAAAGCCGATGCAACGTTGAAAGCTCTCTGTGCATCAAGTCAGTGCGCAGATGTCGATGATCAATGCAGTGTTGCCAAAGAGAGGGGATTTGACATTCACCCCCATGACTTTGATCAATTCAATAACGGCGACCTGGTAGAAGCAAACGACGAAGACACATTCCTCAAGCCATCCTGGTGGGAGCGCATTCCACAACAGTGAGATCCTCGAGAAGAGGCCATCAAGCAACCCACTCAAAAACCAACCAATCATTTCTTTACATTGCACTCATTTTATAGACGCCAGCAGCATTAATAGCTTGCTTTAAAAACATTGTTAGACACAATTAATCATTACAGAAAGTACAGTGTAGTGATCAATAAAGCATCACAGCAAGGGCAAGGGCAAGGGCAAGTAAGTCTATAGAACGAAAGCCCCCATTGTTCTCTTATCAATCACCATTCCAGCCCTGAATGCAAGACCAGACTGCGCAACGAATTCTGATCACAGGAGGAAGTTCTGGCATCGGACTCGAGGCAAGCAAACAATTAACGCAGAAAGGGCATCGGCTCACACTGCTCTGCCGCACAGCAGAGCGCTGTCAAGAAACGGTAAGAACCCTGTCGGCAGAGAGCGAGGAGCGAATAAAGGCAGAAGGAATAGCCATGAACCTCACAGATCTCAAAAGCATTGAAGCTGGTTGCAGCACAATCCTTCAAAAAAATGAACCGATCGACACCCTCATTCTGAATGCTGGAATTCAAAATGTAGGAATCAAAGAGCCACGATTGACCGAACAAGGAATCGAAGAAACGTTCTGCGTTAATCATCTGGCCCATCAACTGATCGCCATGCGCCTGCTGCCATTGCTTATCAAAAGCAAGAAACCTCGGCTCGTGATCACCAGCTCTGAAGTGCACAACCCAATCAGTGGAGGAGGGCGCGTTGGCCTACCAGCCACACTGGGAACACTTGCTGGATTAAAAGATCAGAAAAGCATGGCAATGCTCAACGGTCAAAATAATTTTGATGCCGACAAAGCCTATAAAGATAGCAAGCTCTGCAATATCCTCATGGCAAAACATATTGCCATCAAATTCAAACAAAGTGGGCAAGAGATCCCAGTGCTTGCATGGAGCCCAGGACTGGTCATTCCTCAAGGAAGCGGTGGCTTTTTTCGAACAAGTCGTCAGCAAAATCCGATCGGCCTGGCTGTCTTTACGTTCGTTGCAAGAGACTTACTTCGGCTAACAGAAACCGTGCAAAAAGCAGGATCACTCCTTGCAGGACTAGCCGATAGATCTATCCATGAAAAGAACGGCTTTCAATACATCAGCAATCAACTAATAAGACCTGGAAAACATGTTTTCAAAGAAACGGAGACAAGCCATGAGGGAAATAATGAGCAGCTTGGAGAGGAACTATGGACACTCAGCGAACACTTGATCAATCAGAAACTCGGCGAGACCCCTTAGATCCAAGACCTCTTTTTGGGATCACATCAAGAGCAAGCATCTATTAGCATCACAAGATAAGCAAAGATCTTATTAGAGATGGCAATCACCCTTTACGGCGGGCCCCAAACCCGCGCCTCCATGCCCCGTTGGTACATGGAAGAAATGGGCATTGCCTATGAGCTTGTAGAACTCTCGTTGGCTGAAGGACAACATCTAAAAGAAGATTTTCTATCGATTAATCCCTTCGGGAAACTTCCAGCCATGAAGGATGATTCCGTTGTCGATGCCAACGGACAACCCCTGGTCTTATTTGAATCAGGCGCCATTTTATTGCATTTGGCTGAGCATCATGGAAACGAGATCAAGAGGCCGTGCGATCGATCATTAATCAGCCAATGGACACATTTTGCCAACTCAACATTAGCATTTGCAATTTTCGTTCCAGACCAAAAAGCAAAAACTCTGCCTCGACTTTTAACGCAACTGAATTCAGAAATTGCAAAAGGGTATTTTGTCAACAACAAATGGGGCGCCGCTGATTGCGCGGTCTCATCTTACTTGGCGTATATCAAATTATTCTTCCCAAGTGAGGATCTAAGTGCCTATCCGTCAGTCGAAGCATTAATTCAATCCACGCGCGAACGTCCTTCCTATAAAAAAATCATGGGGATGGGCTAATCAATACTTAAAGCAGCACATCCAAGCTAGCCAAACTACCGAAACCAATCTGACCAACCGATGCATGATCTTCGTGAAACCTTGCTCCTGCACAACAGTGGGCATTGGCAGGGATGCTTTATCAGAATGGATCACACAGGAAAAGAACAAGAGCGCTTCTCCACTTCCCTTGAGGTAAAAGAAGCCGAAGGCTTTATTCAGACATGTTTGACCTACAAAGAGAACGGCCGGCAGCAATCGATGAATTTCGGATCGATTCCTCCATCGATGCAAGTCACACAGACTGGACACTGGTCAACAGGTCCCAATTTCATTACACCATGGAACTGGGTTGCGGAGCTCTGCGTAGTCAATCAACAACAACGCCGACGCATGATCGTTCGCCACGGGGTGAGCGGACTCGAACGGATCATTTATGTCGTAGAAGCCAAAGAAGACACAGCACAACAAAACCCGTCACAACCACTGCAGTGCCAATCAACATCTTTTGGATCGTTACAGATTTGGCAACCGGAGCCAGGAGTGGAGCTATTCATTGATCCAAGAGATCGCCAACAAGGAGACATCACGGGCTGTGGTATCCGCTGGTGTGATCAAAACGGAATCACGCATCAAATTCTGCGTCAGTACAACGCAGAAGGTGCCCTTTCCCCCTTATCAGACAGTTGGATTGATCAGCCCAGTTGCGCCCATTGAGCCAGGGAGCGATCACGATTTTTAATTGAATCCATTGAGTCGTACACCATCTCCTGCCAGTCCGATTCAGGTAACCCGGCAAAGAGCATCAAGTTGAGAGGATACTGATCAGAATCGGTGCAACGGCGAAAGTCGTCACGGAACAGGAAAACAGGTTTGTTGAGTGCATAAGCAGCTCCAACCTCCACCATCACCCCCTCATCTGGTGGAGTTCCATTCACGATCGCAAAGACCCCGTCAGCCTCACGGACATCCTGCATGCATTGCTGGGCCACGCGATAGGCCCATCCAGGCTTGCTGGTGTCGAGATCGGCATTGCGTTCAAAAGGCTCCCAAACCGTAAGACCAAGATGGGCGAGAGCCTCCACAAACTCAGGAATCAGAAGGCGCTTGCACTGGGCGGAAAACCCGTAAGGAGACGCCAGATAAATGGTTTTCGATGTCATGAAAAAGTTTCAGGGATGCATGGATCTTGAGGCGCGATAGCGACCTTCATCTTCTACTGCGAGGTCAACATTTTCCCAGGGAAAAACCAACCATTCATCAGCTGAAATCGTTGTAGCGGCATCCCACCATTCTGGAGCGCACTTGCTCATCCAAACAACAAACGTCGCGTCAACCTGTTCGCGGATGGCTCTCAAGGTCTGCCCAGTTTCATACACATCGTCCACAACTATGCAACCGTCCTTTGGTTCTGGCAGCCAAGGAAGGGAGAGCGCGTGACTCAAAGCCACTGCAAGGCAAACACCACCGCGAGGAACACCGTAAACGCCTGCGAAGGAACGAGAGCCATAGCGTTCAGTGATTGTCTCAACAGCTAAATCAAATTGGATCCAAGAAAGTTGGAGCATTTCATTTCAGATCGCACCTCCATTCTATAGGTGATCCTTGCAAACTAGAATTCAAAAGCCAACAAAAGAAGCAGTTACTCATCCATCAAAGCAAGACAATGCAGAACTGTTGGCGCTGACATCCGAGAAACAAAACAGGTAAATGAGTGTTTGGTTTGAAGATAATTGGGCTCTTTTATAAAAGGCTTTGCCATCTTTTTGACAAGTTCTTGACGCTCTACCTTCATCGTGAGCTGGGGCAAAACAGGCATCATTGAATTGCTTGGTCACCTATCTTGAGATGAGCTGAAACCAATGTGTTACAAAAAAGAGCTTGAATTGCTACGAATCCTATCTGCGCCTGATGCTGTGATCCACGATCAAGGCCTTGGATGAAAATAGATCAGAGAGAGAACGACTAGACAGATGCCTCATTCTTCAGCACATCAAGCCAATCTGGCCTCATAAGGCGACTCACAACTTCACCAACCCTTGATGGGATAAGGACGATCTCACTACTTGCATTTAATTTGCATTCAACTTGCATTTGATTTGCATTTATTAATTTCTATGTGAAAGATAACAGCCCATCAACACTGTATCAGCCATGAATCATTAGCAGTCATATTCCACTTCTGAACGCTGTTGATGTCGAACGACGTCGTCATCCCTCATCTGTGATTCGTCATAGTCAAGCGCTCGAATAGGGCACGCCGATGCTTTGAAAGGCTTATGCTCTCCTTCGCAAATCACGGTTCCAATAGGCTGTGCTGAGGCGATACTGATTTGCATCAGTGAATGCTGCTACCAAGTAATTCATAACTGCTTTCAAGCAGGGCGCCAGCCTCTGTGCTGTCATCAAGATCAAAGAGAATCAACAGGACCCAAATCTGTTGTGGCAGTTAAGGAGCGAGCACTCAATCCATCCAGGCCAAGCCATGCTTGACGTCGTGATCAACTTCGCCCCAGAAAAAAATCAGACCAACAACATGAACGGCTTAACCATACCGCTTCATAAAGTCATCCAGGGTGTAAAACTCCTTATCTGTGGAGGTTTCTTTGATCAATTCTTCAAGAGTTTTTTGCTCCATCAACAATTGATACTCTTTAAATGAGAGATCAAACCTCGGATCATAGGCATCTTTAAACAAATGAAGATATTCATTGCACAACGCTTGAATAATTTGGACTCGACTAAACTCCATTAGCGACTGACTAAATACTCATCATTATCATGCATCGCCTGCCTCGATGCCTTGATCAACCAATCATACGAACAAAACCGATCGTTCCCACAGCAGGATTACAAACAAGCCAATAGGGGGTTTCAACGATAAGAGCGAAATCTTTGAGCCGAAAACACCGCTTACGCCTAGGGCTTACAGACCTCGGCATTCATTGAACAGCCCTCACAACAGACCTGCCTCCTCAAGAGTTCCTGCTGAGCATTGGAGGCTGCTGCCAAGCCGAGAGCCAACACGAAAGCAGACATTGCGGCGAGCAAGGGAAGTCGAATCACCATGACGGACGCCAAGATCTCAAGAGTTGAACTTTTCTAATTTTATTAAAACACTTTTGCACCAGCTCAGCGAAGGAAACTGATCCCAATCGTGCACATTTATATGGTTAAACCGAAGCAATCCCGGACACAACAATCGCGAATCAGATTCTTTCTATCATCAAACTAAGTTGCGAGCTTGATTTTTGCAAGAAGCTTGGCTATCCAATATCAATCATTAGATGTCTAACGAGCGCACATTTTATTTGAATTGATAAGAATCGCCACTCGTTGCCCCCAGTCATCACCCTCAGAGGTGGGGTTGAATTCTATTTGGTCAGTTCGCTTCAGCAAGAGGATCTGGAATGGAATCAGTTGGTGCTTCGAATTGCCCCTCGATCACATATTCCAGCCGCAACTTCATAAATGTGATGAAGGTTGCATCTGTAGAAACCACTGCTGCGGAAGGTTGGGGAACCTTGGCTTTGATTTCAGATAATTCAGGAGTATTGAGAAAACTTGGATTGCGAACCAGCCAAAAATCAATGGTTTTGCCCTGTTCGCCGTAATGCCTGCGTCTTTCTTTGAGAACTTCTTCCAGAGGTTCCTCTTCTGTCAAAAAGCGAGCACTGGCTGCAACAAAATGATGGGTGGTCATGAGCAACTGCTTCCGAACAAGGGGTCACGTCTGGGATTCTGAACCAGACTCTTCATCTCTCTCACGGCTTCTTGTAAACCCACGGAGAGAGCCCGGGCCACAATGGTATGCCCGATATTGAGCTCTTCCATGCCTGGAATAGCAGCAATGGGCTCCACGTTTTGATAGGTCAAACCGTGCCCTGCATTCACCCGTAATCCCATCGACCTGGCTTGTTCCGTTGCCTCGATGAGACGGGCCAAGGTGATGGGTTGTTCTCTCCAGCTGGCCTGCGCATAGCGTCCGGTGTGAAGTTCAACCCAACGGGCGCCGCTCTGCTGACAAGCTTCAAGTTGATTTCGATCAGGATCCACGAACAAGCTGACCGGAATGTCGTTGCTCTGAAGCGTATCGATCACAGAAGACAAGCTTTTGCACTGACTTCGGACATCCAATCCTCCCTCTGTTGTGACCTCTTCTCTCCGTTCTGGCACCAAGGTGACCATGTCTGGTTGTTCTCGCAGCGCAATCTCCACCATTTCTGAGGTGGCCGCCATTTCCAAATTCAAGCGGGTCCGAACGGTTTGCCGTAAGAGCGTTAAGTCACGATCTTGGATGTGACGGCGATCTTCCCTGAGGTGAATCGTGATCCCATCAGCGCCACCCAATTCAGCCATTAAGGCCATCGGCACAGGATCGGGTTCGACCGTGCGCCTGGCTTGCCTGACATTGGCAATGTGATCAATGTTGACCCCGAGACTGGCCACAACCCTCACTCAAAGGATCAACTTTATCCGCGGGTTGCCCACAACCGAGACGCCGCTCTAACTGCCCAAGCTGGAGCGATCCAGAGACAGGAGCCACCTACATTTCAAGCGTGTAGGAAAGCGGTCTTCAGCCGTGGGCAGCGCTCTGAAAACTAGGGGAGAGGTCTTGGGTTCAGCGATGAACCCTTTCTGGTCATCGCTTGCGATGTTGTTCACGCAAGACCTGGCATTGCCTTGGTATTTCCGAGAAAGACATGTGCTTGGCAGCCACCACCTCCCGAAGGAGGGGCCTGTTCTTTTGGCCCCCACCCATCGAGCGCGCTGGGATGCCCTGATCTTGCCGATGGCAACGGGGCGACGCGTCACCGGCCGTGATTGCCGCTTCATGGTGACGCGCACCGAAATGAAAGGCCTTCAGGGCTGGTTTCTCCATCGGCTCGGCTGCTTCCCTGTTGACCAAGGACGTCCAACCCTCACGACACTTCGCTACGCGATTGATCTCTTAGGGGCTGGCCAGCAGGTGGTGGTTTTTCCTGAAGGGCGAATCAACCGCACCGACGAACCGATTCGTTTGCAACAGGGACTCGTTCGTCTTGCCCAAATGTCCACAACAAGTGGGATTCCTGTGAAAGTTGTTCCCGTTGGGATCGCGTACAGCAAAGCCATCCCCTCAGCATTTAGTCGTGCAGCCGTCTGCTTCGAGGCACCGCTCGTAGCGGAAGGAACGGGAAGGGAAGCTGCCGCTCAAATGAGTGAACAGTTGGCCAATCGGATGCATACGGCTGAACAAGCGGCCCGACAGGCGGTGGGCCGACCGCTAAGAAGCCACTAAAGTCCGCCCACTGTCCTGCTCAGTTCATGCGTTCCCGTCTCACCATCACCGCCTTGGCCCTTTTGGCTGGATTGGCTGCTGCTCCAGTGCAGGTGTTGGCTCAGTCTTCAGATGGAACCACCCCCTCTGTGAGCAAAGTTCTGGCATCCAGTGGTGCTGGATTCAACGTGGCAGCTGTCCAAAGCCTTCTCAACCGCGGTGATGCAGCAGTCGCATCAGGAAATCTTGGCCAAGCCAAGACCGATTACGACAATGCTCGGACTGCTGCAAAGCAGCTGCTGGCTTTCTATAGAGATCTCAGTGGTGCGTTCAGAGGTCTGGATGCACGCATTCCCAGGGAGATGGATTCCAAAGGACGCGAAGCTCTATCCCTTCTGGCCCAGGCCAATCTGCGCTTAGCCGCTTTGTTCAGACGGCAAAATCAGCCCGAAGTTGCTGTACCAGTCCTGGTTGAAGTCGTTCGTCTGATGACTCCGACCAGCAACGAGGGTCAAAAGGCCTATCAAAGCTTGCTTGAGCTGGGATTTGTAGAGACACCCTTCGCAGGAGCAAAAGCAGCGAAATAAGAAGTGATCCAGAGGAGTCATTCACGACGTTGATCTGCCAGCATCAGCTCAGTTCAATCCGGCGTTGCATGGTTCAGTCAGAGGCGGTGAGTTCGGCGATTCGCCGAGCTCTTCCAGATGCTCAGGTCTCAGTGGAAGACCTCACTGGAGGTGGAGATCATCTTCAAGTGAGTGTGGTGTCTGCAAAATTCGAGGGTCTCACCCGAATCAAACAGCACCAATTGGTCTACGGGGCCTTGCGGGAAGATCTTGCAAGTGAGGCGATTCACGCATTGGCGCTTATCACTTCAACTCCTGGCTAAGTATTCGCTCGTTCGTTAAGTCTTTATCTTCTTACTCAAACGTTGATCTATGGATTCCCAAACCAAAGAGCGCATTCAGGCGCTGATCCAGTCCAGCCCAATTTTTGTGTTCATGAAGGGCACGAAATTAATGCCTCAATGCGGCTTTTCAAACAATGTGGTTCAGATCCTCAATGCCCTAGGCATGAGTTTTGAAACCTTCGATGTCTTGTCGGACATGGAAATCCGTCAGGGCATCAAGGATTACTCCGAATGGCCCACGATTCCCCAGGTCTATGTCAAAGGGGAATTCATGGGTGGATCCGACATCCTGATCGAAATGTATAACTCGGGTGAGCTGAAGGAAAAATTGGAGATCGAGCTCGCCAGCTAAATCTGTGCGATTGGATTTGATCCTTACCAATCGCGATGGGGATGGCTGTACAACGTACTGACATCCCCATCGGGGCCAATAAAGCTAGATGGATCCATGATCCATCGCTCAACCAGGGACTCGAGGCGAGCCATTTCGCGGGTTTCCAAGGCGCTACAGCGCCTCAGAGCGTGCAAATACCCATCGGCATACAGTCTCAGCTCAGATGGGGTGTGGTACCTGGTGGTCAGCTCCTGACAGGCATCACACAGCGACTGGAAGTGTCGAATGGCTTCCGGATGCTGAAGGGATGTCATCTTTAGTGTGAGCTGCAGCCTCTGCTACCAGCAATCAATGGAATGGTACTAGCGTAAGCGCGGTTTTCCGTGCTGTGTGACCTCCTCATCCCGGGACCTTCTGGACAACAGTCCTGACTTGGTCTCCACTTCACAATTCGTGCCGACTGCAGGTCAGCCTCGAGAACCGTTCCGGGTTCTGGTTGTTGAGCCTCACCCCACGCTGAGAACTGTTCTGGTTCAGCGTTTGCGTCAAGACGGTCATCTAACAGCAGCGGTTTCCTCCCCTGCTGAAGCTCAGGAGCTTTGCCAGGACCAATCTCCTGATTTATTGGTTTGTGCTGAGCTCCTCGAGCAAAGTTCGGCTTTGCGCTTGGCCCAACAATTGCGGTCGCCCGTCATCGTCTTAACCGCTCGTACCGGCGCTGAGCCGGTCGTCGGTCTTCTCGACGACGGCGCTGACGATGTGCTCCGCAAGCCCTTCGGTCTTGAGGAATTAGCGGCACGCTGCCGCACGCTGCTTAAGCGGGGCCATAGCGGTCTTCAAGAGCGCGTCAGTGTGGGGCCGTTAGAAGTTCACCTCCTTCTTCGCCAGGTCACCCTGCGCGAGAAGCCTGTGGAACTCAGCCCACGGGAATTCGCCTTGCTCTGCGCTTTGTTGATGCCTCCCGGCATGGTGCGGAGTCGTCAGGAATTGCTGCGAATGGCGTGGCCTCCCTTTAGTGGAGGTCCGCGATCTGTTGACACTCAGGTGCTCACCCTGCGTCGCAAACTGGAGCAAGCAGGGTTGGGAGACGGCGGTGGTATCACCACCGTTCGCCAGCAGGGCTACCGATTCAGTCTTGAAAACATCAGGGACTAAGGGGCAGTCACTGCATGGCTTTTGCTGAAACGAAAGAGGGGGGCAATTGGTAAGGAAGACCCAATCCAGTTGTCCCAACTGGATTGAACCAACGATGGCGAATAAGAACAGCGTTGGCCTCTGCCGCTAAACGGTTTGAGACCAAAACATTACCGGCAGTGTCTTTGATTCCAGCAGCGTTGATGTCAACAGCTCTGGGCGCCTTAGCCAGCAGCCATAGTGGAATAAACATGGCTCGGCGTAGCAAAAGAGACTGCTAAAGAATTATTGATCAGCGTCCTGTCAGGTCTCGCCCTGCTCGAAATCCATGACTAGCTTTGTGATTGCGAGCAGCCTCGTTGTCTTGAATTTGGCCATGATCTCTACAATCTGCTATCAGTGCCGATAAACTTGTTAGAGCTAAATTTACTTAATTAACCACTTAGTCTATACCGATTGAAAGATCATCCTGGTTCGAATTTGTAACCATCACGTCATCCTATGTTTTGAATGATTCGAGTTATCAAGGGATAAGAATCAAGCCCTGCTGGACAGCAAACGCTACAGATCCTTCACCAAGAAGCATCAAAGCTGCCAACACTGCAAGCAGTTGATAAGTCCAAGGAGGCGTCAACCTGCCAACACCCTTGGTTCGCAAGGTGCTCCGAGCTTGGATTAAGTCCAGAAAACGATCAAAGTGTTCAAGGCGCTGTGGAAGCAGCCGTTGGCTTTGATCATGGGTTGTGATGTAAAACACCTTCCCTCCTTGACTGGTACCCACAGGAACGAGGGCTTTCATTTCGCTCCAGTTGAGGCTCCAGCCACGACGCAGCAACCAGCTGCACCAGGCAGGGTGTCCAACCGTGATTCCAGAATTTGTAACGGTGACTTGTTCACTAAGCATCGCCAAAACAGCGAGCAATCCCAGTGGGACAGCGGCAAGAAGCCACAACCTCAGGGATTCCGGGGCCAAGGCCGGCAAAGGAAGCACCAAGGCTAAATAGACGGTGATTAATGTCCCGCGAATTAACGGCGAGAGCTGAAAACAATGGTTGTTGTTGTTCATCGATCCTCCGGAGATCCTGGTAATGGCTCGATCACGTCGTTGGGCCGATAGGTCCCGCCAAACACTTCAGCCTCGCGACCTTTCCAGAACTCACCCAAACGCATCAGATCGGAATGGGCTTCTTTGAGACTGCTCATGTAGTCCTCGTGGCTCATGCTGCCGCGAGCCTCTTTGAGCTTGGCCAAGCGCAACATCTGCAGCATCCAGGGCTTACTGAGGTCCCCTCGACTCTCGAGATAGCGGGCCAATTCAGCGGCGCTGGGAGGAGTGGACTCCACGATGGGCGTTGCCAAAGGAGCAAACCTTAGGCACTGACAACCATCGTTAGCGTGGTGAACACGTGATCCTGCTGCCGATTTAAGCGGGAAGAGACCAAGGATTCAGGCCAAGATCCGCGCCGATTCGGTGGCTGCAGGCATAACCACTAAAAGCCACGGCATTGAGCCCCTGGCCAGGGAAGCAGGAATCGCCAACGCAATACAGGTTTTTCAGGCCGGTGCGGTTAAACGGCATCGGCAACAAGCCAGGAAGTCGGGTCGCAGGAACCGGCCCATAGCTCCCACCCATGCGGCCAAGGAAGCGACGATGCGTCCGGGGTGTGCCAATTTCCTTGAATTCAATGGCGCTCTTCAGGCCGGGGATAAGAGCTTCCAGACGATCGATCAAGCGATCGGCATCCTGCTGTTTCTTCTCGGCATAAGCGCTTGGGGACAAACCTTTCCAATGGCGCATATCGCTCTGGGTAAAGGTGTGCAGGATGTGTCGTCCAGCTGGAGCCAACGAAGGATCCAGAAGCGATGGCATCGAAACGAACACCACACCTTGCTCGGATTCCATCTCAGCCCAGTCTTCAAGCAAGAGGTGGTGACAGTGAAAACCAGGGGGAACCACTGAAGCGTCGATGCCGAGATGGAGGGAAAGGAATGATGAAGAGGGCTGGTAGCGCTTGCGCCAAGTGGTTTCAGCCGCTGGGGTGTGCTCCGGACCAACCAGCGTTGACTGTGCTGATCCTTCCCCAGCGAAGGTGTCCCAGCGCGTGGCGTTGCTCACGATCCGTCTCGCTCTTAGCTCCTCACCATCAGCAAGCCGAACGCCAACAGCCTCACCCTGCTCAATCAGAACGTTGGTGACGCGATGTTTGTAGCGAATTTCGCCGCCATTGGCTTCCAAACCAGCCACGAGTTTTTCGGCGATGACACCGACACCCCCTTTCGGATAATTAATGCCGCCGGCATGACGATCGGAGAACACCATGCCGGCATTGATCATGGGTGTGCGATCTGCTGGCATCACCGACCAGCAGAAACATTCCATATCGATCAGACGCAAGAGATCCTCATCCTTGATGTGCTTTTTGGCCACATCTCCAACATTGAAAGGAAGCCACCGCGCCAGACCAAGACAAGCCAATGGGGCCTTAAAAAAAACTTTGGCGAGATAGGCAGGATCCTCCAAAGACAGCAATGGCATCGCATCTAAACAACGAAACACCTGCCAGCAGGTCTCGTAAAAAGCGCGAATCCCCTTGGCTTCATGGGGGAAGCGGGCACTCATTCGCGTGATGAAATCGTCGTAGTCCCTGTCTACGGCCATCGTGAGGCCGTCTGGAAGATGGTATTCAAGCTGCACAGCGTCAGGAACCGTCGCGCAGTGTTGGCCGACGTCCGCCAACGCTCTCGTGAGCAGGTTGGTGTGCCCCTTCTCTCCAAATCCAAAAATCATCGACGCACCAACATCAAAGGTGTATCCCTCTCTGCGAAAGCTCCCACCAGACCCGCCTGGAATCAGATAGCGCTCGAGGACCAACGTCTTCGCCCCCTTCGCAGCCAGTTGTGATGCTGTGACCAGGCCACCGATCCCGGATCCGATGACAATTACATCCCAGTCAGGCATCGGAGCGACGATTCATCCTTTGATCCAGACCCTAGGAGGCGCCGGTCGTGGAGAAGGGAGGAGTGGCGGTCAAAATCACCTCCGATCTCACCGGCATGGCTAAAAGCTCCCGGCAGCGCTCCTCGATTCGTTCTCGGATCAGATCGATGGCTGCACCATCCATCGGTTGATTTGGGTTGAGATACACCACCACAAAGGCCGTACGCCCCACCTGCATCACGGTGAGGTCGAGCAGCCAACACGACAACCCAGCCAGCAAGTCTTCCAGAGCGAGTCGAGTGCTGCGAACAACCTCCGTTTCTGCCGATGCACCAGCAGCCTGTCCGAGCGCATTCAAAAAGGTCTGCAAAGGGTCTTTCAAGATGACCAAGCTGACCACCAATACCAACAGCGAATCGGTGATCGGGCTGAGGGCGGCCAGGGGGGTTCCCTTGAGCAGCGGTGAGCCCAGCAATGCAATGCCCGTCAGCCCGCTGATTAAGGCATCCATTCTCGCGGCCTTCGCTTCCATCAACAGCAATTGAGACTGACGACCGGAGCGAATCCAATCGTGGTGATGGCGCCATGCCAAACCCCAGCAAATCGCCACCATCGAGGTGGAGTAAAGCGCCACGGGCCCGAGCGTGACCACGGCAATGGCACGGCCGCTGGCGTAATCAATCAAGGTGCTCAGACCACTCATGGCCGCAAAGCTGAGGACACCAATCAGGACCAGTGAGCGGAAGAGGACGTACAACGCTTCTTGACCGTCGTAGCCATAGGGATAGGCCCTGTCCGGGGGACGAACCACATTGCGGCTAATCCTCGAAGCGACAAGGCCTGAGCCCACCATCACTGCGGAATAAAGCCCATCGAGGAGAAGGGCATACGACCCTGAAAGCACATGAACGCAAACACCAGCGACCGCCATACAGGCGCTGGCATAAACCCCGATGCGCAGTGAGCGCCTTTCAATTTGACGCGCTTTAAGCGGGGCAAGCGACATGGGCAACCTGGCTCTCTTCAATGGTGCTTTGAAGATCCGCCAAGGCTCGATCGCGGTAAGCGCCATAACGGGCGCGCTTATCTCTGATGCGCTCCTGAAGTTCAGGCATCAAGCCGAAATTTGGGGGCATGGGCTGGAATTTGCCAGATGGTGCCTCACTGATGAAATGGGTGAGTGCTCCGATCATCGTGGTGTGCGGCAACTGAATCGGTTCTTGACCATGAACCAGCCGTGCTGCATTGGTGCCAGCCAACCAGCCTCCTGCAACAGCGGCTGCATACCCCTCAGTTCCCGTGATTTGGCCAGCGGCTAGCAGATGAAGTCTGCGTCGGAACTGGAGGGTCGGCTCCAACAGTTCTGGTGCCTCCAAAAAGGTGTTGCGATGCATCACGCCAAAACGCACGAAATCGGCCTGCTCCAGGCCTGGAATGAGACGCAGCACGCGTTTCTGTTCCCCCCACTTGAGATTGGTCTGGAAGCCCACCAGATTCCAGAGTCGGCCATCCTTGTCTTCCTGTCGCAATTGCACAACGGCATAGGCCCGTTTGGCACGGCGTACATCCCGGTCATTCACATCCCCCCAGCGCGGATCCCATAACCCGATTGGCTTGAGAGGTCCGTACCGCATCGTGTCCTCGCCACGACGGGCCAACTCTTCAATGGGCAAACAGCCCTCAAAAAAAGTGGCACTGCTCTGATCAAAGTCCTTGAGTTCGGCTTGTTCGGCCTCCAAAAGAGCCGTTCGAAACGCCAAAAACTGGTCTCGATCCATCGGACAATTGATGTAATCGGCATCGCCCTTGTCGTAGCGACTGGCACGAAAGGCCTTGGTCATATCGATGCTTTCCCCTTCAACGATCGGACTCGCCGCATCGAAAAAATGGCAATCATCTCGGCCCGTGAAAGCACGTAGATCATCAGCCAGTGCCTCACTCGTAAGCGGACCTGTGGCCAGCACGGTGATCTGATCAGGATCCGGCAGCGCTAGCTGCTCTTCTCGACGAATCGTGACCAAAGGATGGGCGTCTAAAGCAGAGGTGAGTGCTGCGCTGTAGCGACCACGATCAACAGCAAGAGCACCGCCGGCGGGGACGGAATGATGGTCTGCCGTTTGGATAACCAAGGATCCAAGACGCCTTAATTCTTCCTGCAACAACCCTGCTGCACGATCACTGCTAAGAGCGCCGAAGCTGTTGCTGCAAACAAGCTCTGCAAACTCAGAGCTGTGATGAGCAGGAGAGCGCTTGAAAGGGCGCATTTCCCAGAGCGTGACGGGAACACCTGCTTTTGCGACCTGCCAAGCAGCTTCTGTACCGGCAAGGCCAGCACCAATCACAACAACCGAAGACTGTTCGCTCAAGGACGATGGGATCGAGAACTCAACTCAACCCTATCGATCACCATCAAGCGCGGCTTCGTTTGATCATCAGCTGGAGCTGACCAACGGCAGCACGACCAATGTTGAACCCAGCCCAGGCAAGTGCCAGAAGGATCGGAGAAGCCACGAGCACAAGCCGAAGGTCCATGAGTCCATTTAGAAAAGCTTTTGGAGTTTAAGGACAGTCGGGAGAAGCCGGGATCAACAGTGGGCAGTCCGTTTGGTTTTGCAGCAATTGAGACCACTGCGCAGCCAGCTCGGCGTAGTGATCTGCGTGGTGCCACTGATCATCGATTTCCTCCTGACTCAGCTCACGTTTCACCTTGGCAGGCACACCCGCCACAAGGGTTTGGGCTGGAACATCCTTCGTGACCACAGACCCTGCTGCAACAAGAGCCCCACGCCCAACGGTGACGCCATTGAGGACAACGGCACCGATACCAATCAAACAACCAGCCTCCAGCAAGGCGCCGTGAACAACGGCTCGATGTCCAATCGTCACGTTTTCGGCAATTTGAACAGGAAAATTCGGATCGCCATGCAGAACAGCTCCCTCCTGAACATTGCTACGAGCACCGATATGAATGGCTGCCATGTCTCCACGGACAACGGCGGTTGGCCAAATGCTTGCTCCGGAACTCACAGTCACATCGGCCATCAGCACCGCTCCAGGTGCAATCCAGGCATCCGAAGCGATGCTGGGTTGGGGCCAAGGGTTGTTCATTCCCAACTCGGTCATCAACGGGGGGACAAGCATCTTGCAGGTGGATCGTTAAGTGATAACCTCCACAGGTGCCTGAATGGCATGCCCATGCGGCGGGTCGCTAGCTCAGCGGTAGAGCACTCGGCTTTTAACCGATTGGTCCTGAGTTCGAATCTCAGGCGACCCATTAGTTCAAAGCTACACCTTTCTCCATTCATTTTTAGTGGTTTCAGGCGCAGGCACCTCTTATCGAGAAACGATGAAATGCGTCGCCATTGTTGATGATGATCCTCGTTTACGTGAATTAATTCGAGACGAATTAATCGATGAAGGCGTTGATCCTGTGGTTTGTTCAGACGGAGAAGCCTTGTTGGAGCTCTTGGATCGACGCCAAATTGATTTGATTTTGCTCGACTTGATGATGCCAAATATGAACGGAATGACCTGCCTGCAACAGTTACGAGACCGCTCCAATGCTGTGCCAGTTTTAGTTGTCACTGCTTTCAATGAAGACAACAAACGCAGCGAAGCCAAGGCCCTAGGCGCTAGTGACTTTATTCTTAAACCAGACCTATTCGAACTCCTACCCGAATTACTCGCGCGTTATCTTTAAAGAAAGCTCTTTACTCCAACAGACGACCTAGGGCATGGGAATCGCAATGTCACAACGAGACCCTGACTGATCGAACCTGTGAATCCTTCAGGCGACGCACAACTCGCTGACCCTCCCATTCCTTCCATCAAACTTTTCACCAAAGGGAGTCCAAGTCCACCTCCATCGGTCATGTCAGCCTTTCGATGCTCCTCAATACGGACAAATCGCTCAAAGGCGGCATCGTAATTGTCATCATTTTGCATCCCGGGTCCATTGTCTATAAATTGCAGCTCAACGTGTGATGGATTTTTGATTAAACGTATCTGGATCAACAGCCGAGAACGACAAAACCGACGGCTGTTATCGAGAAGGTTATCGAGAATCAGATAAAAAGCATCTTGGTCAAGCTGAACCTGATATTCATCATTTTCATTGGCAACAATCGTCTGTAGACATTCTCTTGATTCAGGATTCAGCTTGGCGACCCATTGATCAACGTAAATTCGCAAATCATCTATTTGCAACGTCCAACGGCGGCAGTCAGCATCTAACTCCGAAAGCAACAAAAGATTATCAACAAGACTTGCCATACGCTGTGTCTCTGCGGTGGCATCGGATAAGGATTGAAGAATTTTCCCAGACAGCTGCTCTTTACGCTTCATCCGATGCAAATTTCCGGTAATAATCGCAAGCGGAGTTCTTAACTCATGAGCAAGCTTATCGATAAATTGCCGTTGTCTTGCCAAAGCCTTCTCTAAGGGCTCAAGATCACGAAAAATCAACAAAACAAAGCTCTGGTTCATCTGAATGATCTGACGCCAACTCACCGAGCGAGTAATTAGTTGCGGCTTATCGGGATCAGGCTCAGAAAGTGCTTGTATTAGATAAGAATCACGACCTTCAGCTGAAAGGGCCTTTTGTAAAGGGTGCGTTGGCTCTTGATCCCCCATGGGGCTTCGATCAAGGTGGTGGAACTGCAGCAAAGCAGAAAGAGGCCGTCCAACCATCTGCAATGTGATTCCTCCTCCCCAGAGATCTGCAGCTTGCTGGTTAGCCCAGCGCACTGCAGAGGATTCATCCACGATCAACATCGCTTCACCCGTGGAATCAAAGGCAACTCTCAGCAGTCCGAGCGACTGACTCATCTGCTGGATCAGAGATCCAGAATCTGCTGACCCTGAAGAGCTGTTTTCAGCAAGCATGGGGTCCTTCCAGGGGCCTCAGCGTTGCCGCAAAACTCCATCCACCATCATCACTACGCTCAGCAACGATGAAATGTTCACTACGAATTTCAGCTCCATCACGACAAATCGTCGCCAACTCAAGGGGGTGATTAACAAGCTTTGATGTCTCTGTCAGCTTGAAACGAGAGAATCCAGCGTGATGGAGCTCACGAAAGGACGCTGGCAGAATCATCCCAATGGTTTGACCAACTAAGCCATCGTCCCAGCCATAAATCAGACGAAAGCGGTCGTTGAACTCAACCACCTGCCCCTGCTCATCCGTGCGGACGAAAGGGAGATTGTGTTGCTGCCTCAACGCGTCGACAGCGCCTGGCGTCCAGGAATTTGACATACCCGGAAAAGCTTTTTATCAGCTTAGACACGCATCCTTGGGATCAGGAGGACCCATTCCTTTAAAGTGGCGGAGCTGCGGGGTGTAGCGCAGTTTGGTAGCGCGCCTGCTTTGGGAGCAGGATGTCGCAGGTTCGAATCCTGTCACCCCGACTGCAAAACCAGTCAGTCCAGCACTGACATCTCAGCCGCCTTCCCAGGGCGGCTTTTTTATTGCCTGCAGGGTGGTGTGTGCAAAATGTGTGCAAAGCATTGAGTGAGGGACTGGTTTTGCACACAACTTTCCAAGCATCAAAACCACCCCCCCATCACCAGCGCCGTACTGTTTTCACCGAGAAGAGATAGCTCGCGCGATCATCCGGGCTGATTACTCTGTCGAGCGCAACGACTTCTTGGCGAGCGGTCTAGCACTCTTAGATGAAGTAATTGAAGCCAGCATCAGAACCAAACAGCACAGCAATGCTGTTGGAGCATTACGCCTGCAATCAGAACTCACTCAGTTACTGAAAAAGACATGAGCAGAGAAGATGATCTGAAAACGATCGAGCGAAGGATCGTTGACGCTAAAGCTCGAATGAATCACCACCAACGGTCAACGCGACCAACGGAAGGACGTCCCGGCTCACTGGGCACCGTCACCACCGACAGCCGCTGCAGATCTCGGCGGTAATCAAAGCGGCAGAAACCAACGCCCGTGCCAGAACACGACGAAAGGCTTTCAAGCGCTACAGAGGACAAACGCCGCTCCTCCGGAGTTGGCATTTTTTCCGGCGCGGGACGCCAGCCATTGGCGATCAGGTGGCGGTTCGCCTCAAGGATGGTCTGCCTGGCACTGAGCTTCGGCTCATGCTTGAGGGTTTTGGCAACGGTGTGCACAGGCACCGCGTCGGCTTGTTGCGGCAAGACCACTTCGACTGCGCAAAACAACGCCGCACCCAGTCCAGCACCAGCAAGAGAACCGAGACAAACACCGCCTAACCCTTTGAAGAAAGTGTTCATTGCGTGAGACCTATCGACTCTCACACCATCTCCGCAATCAGCGGCAGACTTGATGACATGCATCATGCAGGGCTGTGAGGTTGATCACAGGCACTTTCACTCCTTTGAGGGATGAGCCCCAGATCCGATCACGCATCGCAATAAGTGATCAGAACGAACAGATGAAAGTTGATCAACAGAAGCGGTGAAGTGCATTGTCCATGGGAACGCCTGGCATCACTTGTGTGATAGGTGTACCAACAGGAAAGGCGTATCCCCATAGATCGCAATCCAGTTCAACCTCTACTGGTGGATCTATCTCATTACTTCTCAACTCAATGATCAGAGAGGGATCGTTTCGTTTTAAAAGTCGATGGTAGAAAACATCAGTCTCCACATCCGCTTGGATTTCCCATTCATTTGATGCCTCTTGGGCATTCACCAATGTGCTCGTGGAAAGAGTGAGCAGGGTTACAAGAAGCAATCGTTTCATCAACAACCTGAGAGCGATGGTGTTGCCATTTTGGTGGGCAACGCTTCCACAAGCTGGCTGCTGCTGTGTCACGCAGCTGGCTGACACTTTTTAAGAGTGGGACGTCCCACACTGGAATCACCAAGCCCTGCGCAGGCGGAATGTCCGCGTACCTGTCGTCATGGCAGTGGGTCGATCGCTGAACATCGAGTGGCGTAGGGCAATGGTTGAACCAGAACGCTGTAACAACTCCAGAAGCAGACACCAACAGAAGCCAAATTTGGTAGAAGTGGAGTGAAGAGATCGGTCTTGTTTGGTAAGACCTGTGTCTATCAATCAACCACTACAAAACCGACTAAACGCCGAAAGTAGAGCAATGAAATTCGAAGCCTCATTTTTGGAAGACGCTTACCCAGGTGTTGACTTCTGGGAGGTTGCACAGACCTTTGAAGTGAAGGTCAGGGTGATCGCTGAGGCTGAAACTCCGGAAGAGGAGCCATCCGTCTCGTTTGCGAGAGCCGTGCTTGATAAGAAGCTGATAGGTGATGTCGAGTTACCGGAGGAGGTCAACCGATGGCTTGCGGACTATTTCAGGCGGCATCCAGAAGCAGCAGATGTGTTTGATGACATGTGCAAAGAGCTGGTATTCAAGAGCGGAGGCAAGATTGCTGTTGATGGGGCGACAAGAGGAGCGAATAAAGCACTTGAAGCAGAAGACCGCATAAACCTCTTGCTCAAATCAATGGATCTTGATGGAGGTGACGACTGATAGGTGTTGAGAAGTGGACTAAACCCTGCTGAAGACCGCTGGACAAAACACGACGAAAGAAAAAAACTATCGAGCGTTTTAATCAAACAACTGCGTCGGTCATAAAAACCCCGCTCATGGCGGGGCTGCTGGTCTTCTGCTGCACCCGCAATGATGGGTACCAGATTAATTCGAAGATGACATCAATCCGCGTCATCCTCTTCACTGATTGCGTCGTGGACAGCATCAGCAAGATCCTCCCTGTTTTCTTGAAACCATTCATTAGCAGCAAAACCTCCCATACCGAGCATGAGTCCAGTCCCCGCATAAGCCAGTGCAATAAGAACTGGCATGGCACCATTCAGGTTTTTCAGATCAGCTAATTGCAGCTCTTGGTCGGCGGTTTCGTTAATGAAAGAAGTGGTCATGGTTCTAAGTGGTTGAGAAGGATTGTGGAGGTCATCCCTCCGACGAATTCAGCATCTCTCGAGTCAATGGATGGAGTGATGCTCTACATCATGCGCTGCCATGATCTTGCTCACAGGAGGATGTCTTCGTCACCATGGGATGACAAAGTGCCGTGGTGAGCTGAGTTGCTGCCTAAGGGGTCCTAAGCATGCCCAGTTACCTACTTGGCAGAAAACCTTCACCGTCTAATTGTTGATTGCATCGGAAGTCATCGGGCTGCTGAGGCGAGATCAGTGCAACTAGGCGAGAGTGCCTAATGAGAAGGGAACCATTCACTCGTAAAGACAAATACCGATCAGGAGCAACGACATTGCTGGCCATTGATGCCAAATGGATTCATACCCTTATTGAGTTCTGTGAGAAGTCAAGCTACTTCCCTTTTATCCGGCCTTACATTTTGAATACAAAATTATCCGATGTCACAGGATGAAGAAAGCTTTATTTGTCGCTTTCCTTTTGCCTATTTCAGCATTTCCAACATCAGCAGAAGAAGGCATTAAATCGACATCTGAAATGGGAGTTTTTAGCTTTAACGAACCAAGAGTAGCCATTAACTACATCCGAGACCCAGGCAGCAATGAGCGATTTGCATTAGCCATTGGCGTTCCAGAATTGGGCGTCAGTGCTCCAAATGGTCTAAAACAGACAACGGCCATGATCATTAATTGTAAAACAGGGAGATACGCATCGACCTTCGGATGGAAGATCGAACGTAAAAATCAAAAGCCATGGGCTCGCAAAATCGGTGGGATTTTTTGCTGGTTCCATCAAAAGAATTTTAAGCATTCTTTGTGGTGATAGAAGCAATAAACAACCCATACAAACGAGAAACAGCGATGACTCAAAAAACGAAGGCGACTCAGCCCTGTTCCTGCAGAAGCCGCCTAACGATTCAGAGCGAAGAGCTGACACGAACCAAGGCATGCGCAAGTACATAAATACCAAGGCAGGATCATGCCAATGGTGATGGATCTCACATCAAGGAAGGGCAACGCGCGCGAAAGTTCCTTTGATGGACCATCGCTCTGATCTGAATGCCATTCTTGGATAACGGCAATATCGACCAATTCAAGAACGAGATGGGCCGAACCCCATTGCTCACAGCGGCAGAGGAGATCACACTCGGAACGGCTGTGAAGTTAAGCCAATCACCCAAGGCAACCCGCAGCCAAATTAGAGCTGGGAAAAGGGCTAAGGATCGAATGATCAAGGCCAACCTCAGGCTTGTGGTCAATGTTTCAAGGAAATACATGCATCGCCAACTCGGGCAACTGGAGTGGGGAGATTTAATTCAGGAAGGCTGCATTGGCCTAAACCGCGCAGTCGAAAAATTCGACCCAGAACTGGGCTACAAATTCAGCACCTACGCCTACTGGTGGATCCGTCAATCGATCAGCAGGGCTATCGATCAGACAGGATCCACGATCCGAGTTCCAGTCTCCCTGAATCAGTTGATCACCAAGCTGAATCACTTACCAAGAGGATTAACCGATCCAGAGATTTGTGATCAGCTTCAGATCAGCGATGAACAACTTAAAAACTTACGCCATGCACTTGTAGCAAAGAGACCCACATCCTTAGACATGAGATTGGGGGGGGACGGTGATGGCTCAACCCTGAGTGAAATGCTGTGCGACGAACAGTCCACACTCCACATCGACAAATTCCAATGGGAAGCAGTCCGAGACAGCCTCGAACTGCACACAAAATTAGCTCAAAATAATGACCAAGAATTGCTGAGGCGCAATGTGATTGGTGAAGAGAGCCTTCAATCAATCGCCAACGAAATCGGAATAAGCCGAGAACGAGTTCGTCAGAAAGTTGAGCGTGCCAAAAAACAGCTAGCAGCAAAGTTGATCGAACACCGACAATTAGTGGCGTGAATGCAGAGGCCCATAGGGGTAAAAGTGAAAGCTCACTGAGTGGAATCAAGAGCGATCCCCACCGATCAGGAGCTAGCGATCATGTTCAAGGGGACGCACCGCAACAAATCCAAAGCCATGCATCAGAACAAGGCTGTTGAAGTGGAACCCTGCCGCTGAGATCAAAGCACCAGCTCACGCCGTAAGCAGTGGCTAAAAGATCAGAGCCAATCCAAACGGGCAATCTCGCCAAACTGCACTGATGTGGCAGCAACCGCCTGATTACGCCCTTTACAAGGAGAAGTCCGACGGTGAGGGCTGGCTGCTGAACAGGCAAGAAGGAACGCTCATACAGATCAAGCCCGATGCAGCAACGCAACATGCTCAGTTCGTTCTGGTGAGCTACTACCGCTTGTCAGCACGGCTAGGGCAACCCCTCAGGCAGCAAAGGATGCTCAGGCATCTAGGAATCGAAATGTGGATCAACCTGCAGAAGATCGGTTGGCAACGCTGCTCACCGCCTAACTGACAACTCGTTTGAGGGATAGGTCAGCAGCGAAGACCACTCGGATGGGGGATCCATTGGGTCAATGGTGACGAGGTCACTCAGATACTGAGTTCAAGTAGCGGTTGATCCCTTCTACTTATTGGGTCGTGGATAAATCTGGTATTTGGAATTATGGTATTCGTTATGAAACTCCAAATCCTCCTGGGCGCTCTACTTCTCTCAGCATCGCCTGTCTTTGCTGATGATTTCGTTTATATAAAGTGCGACTCTAAGACTGTGAGGTTAACAAAAGACCTGAGGTCTAATCAGTTTATCAACAGGGAAGTGGACACTGACTTAATGCATTTCAAGATTGATTCGAAAAACAGTCAAATTATGGAGTCAAGAAATGGTGAATGGGAAGAAGTTAAAATTGATAATGGCCTGGTTGTTGTAGAGAGAGCAAATACTACAAACGGAATAACAATGGAATGGAAAGTAACTTTTCCGGTCGATCCTCCTGGGAAATATGTTGCAAATTCTCTATCTCTTAGTGATTATCTTTCGCAATCAGCCAAGGGGAGTGGGATATGCAAAAGAATTGATGAAACAGTGTATGAAAAGACTATGAATCAACCAAACTGATATTAACTAGCCCACCACGAGCAGGGGCTTTTCATTGCCTACTGAATAGCATCAAAGCTGGAACTGCCTACTGCAACGGGCATCGGCAGCACAAGCGAGGCATTCTATTGTAGAACAAAATTAATTTTATCCGATCATGAAGAGCACCAAATCTCTTTTGAATGGACTTCTTGTTTTCACTGTTTTCTTTCTGGCTCCTTCCAAGGTTTCTTCTATGCCAACACAAACTGAAGATGAAATAAAAAATGCAATGCAAACAGCCGACTTAAGGCAGGCTATTCAGCTGGGGGCGATGGCTGGTTCAATGTCATCCATCTGCCTAATGGCCAGCGAAGGCGTGATTGTGCCTGGTGAAGGGCCAATGACCGTTGATGATCTGGATGAAATCTCCACTATGCTTCTTACAAAAGCACGCTCTGAGTTTGACGATACCTTCATTCAATACCATAAAGCTGGTGTAAATCTTGGGATCAGTGAATGTAATAAGGTTTTGGACGCACAGCTTGATTATAGATGACATTTAGCCCAAGATTTATACAATCAATAGTTATATTGGTTGGACGAAAGGTTCGCCTTTGGATCAACCCTGATCAGACCGTGCGTCAGAAGGAGTGTGATTTCTGATGACTGCTTTTGCTCTCTCACTCCCTGGTCTGTTTCAAGACTTCGGTTGGTCGCTTGGTCAGTCCCGTGAACAGACACAGATTGATGTCTCTGACTGGAGTAATGGTCGTGTCATCCTCCTGCACCAGCGTCTTGAGCTGAATGACGCAGACAATGTCCACGGGCGTGGTCAGTGTTACTGCACTAACTGCGGATAGAGGTGTTTTTTGCATAGAGGGGAATGCTTCAAGCAGATGCCCCCAGTCAATGACCCTCGAAACTCAGATGACACTGGCTCTGCTTCAGGAGCTGCTGATGGCACTACGGGCTAACGACGCTGATGGCTACAAGTCTTGGCTTGCCCTTGGCATTGAACAGCTTGGAAGGGATGTGGCTGGTGAGGTCGAGTCCGATTGGATGGTGCCTTTGCTGGTGGAAGAGGAGAGGGACAGGCTTATGGCTTGGCAGCTGGGAGTAAGTCTCTAGTCGGTTGGGGTTAATGCTTACGAGTTCACCCAGATCCTCAGATCATGTGGGGGTTGATCTCTTCTAATTATTGGGTCGTGGATAAATCTGGTATTTCGAATTATGGTGAATGTCATGAAACTTCCAATCCTTCTAACTGCTTTGCTGCTCTCAGGATTGCCTGCTCTTTCTGCCAGTGATATGGCTTCAGAAAGACTGAAAGGCTATTACCACGGTTACATTTATGGAGTAGGTAATGCTTTGTGCGGACTGGCAATAGACGAACTCATTAAAAAGGAATACGCCAATGAATTATTGTCTGGAACAGTTGTGGCGTTTTCAGAAAATCCAGAAGGCAAATCTTATATCTCTCAAATACGCAAAGCATACCAGAATATAACAGAAGATATAGTCTGCAAAGAGGTGTACCAATGAAACTTCCAATACTCTTTGGTGCTCTACTCCTCTCAGCATCACCTGCCATTTCTAATGACTATCTTTATTTGAAGTGCAAGAAGTCAGATGATATAGTCATTACCAATCCAGCAACATCTAGAATAATTGGAAAAAGAACAAAAGAGGTCAGTTCAATCTTTAAAATAGATTTGACCAAGAAAACACTTACCGACGCAAGAGCCGGATACCCGCAAAGCTTTACAGTCCAAAACAAGACAATAATTATAACTTATAAGGTGGATAATAACCAGTTGAAATCTAGCGACATGTTCAAATTAAATTTAATGCCACCATATTCAATCTCCTCGAAAGGAACGGCGATAGTTAAAACCATGAATAAATCACTAACTACTAGAGGTGAAGGCTCTTGCGAAGAAGTTGATCCATCAGTATTTGAGAAAGCTTTAAACCAACCAAACTGATATTCACTAGCCCCGCCACGAGCGGGGTTTTTATTGCCTTAAGCTATGAGGTAATCTAAACTTCTTGTGAAGTAGAAAAACTCTTATATGTCTCGCAGAAAAACTGCTGTTGCTGCAGCACTGACTGTGC
>WLWG01000542.1_pt1 | contig 38726 bp, 34 predicted proteins | sample 6712871 | NCBI WGS metagenome assembly WLWG01 (sample SAMN12718693, study PRJNA515312) | sponge metagenome | isolation source: marine sponge | host: Mycale hentscheli | place: New Zealand: South Island, Marlborough, Capsize Point | collected 2003-05-01
GGGACGAGCATCACACGCCTCACTGTATTGAGGATGGAGAGTTAGTTCCTGTATCAATACTCAGTTGGGCTGACTGTCACGCATTGATGCAGACTCCTGCATGGACAGACCCTAATCCTATAGAAGAATAATTATGGAGGTAACTGGAATGCAGATAGGATTTGACGCTCTTGTATCATTGATATCGGCATTGATCGGTGCAATTACAGTTTGGTATAGCCTTAAGAATAAGGTCGCTATACAGCAGCTTATACTAGAGAATATAACTTCAGACATGGATGAGTTAAAGGCCGACAAGAAGGAGGCTCAGAACCAGCTACATAAAAGAATTAACGACCTTAAATCACAGGTCGAAAGCAACAGAGAAAAGAATGACGCCTCTCTTTCCGATCTAAAGATAGAGATGAGAGAGATGGAGCTTAGGATCATACAGGCGATCCAGACACTAAAAAAATGAATCGATTTATATATATAGCAGTAATATCTCTGCTTATGTCCTGTACACCTCAGAGAAGGTTTACAAGACTGATAGAGAAACATCCACACCTACTTACAACAGACACACTGTACGTGCACGACACCGTTGAGGTAACAGTGCCAGAGGTTAGTGTAGATACGATTGTAGAGATGCATGAGCTTCACGATACTATTTTTTTAGAGAAGGAGCAGCTCAAGGTAAAGGTTTACATAGACAGAGAGAAAAAAGTTTATATAGAAGGAAGGTGTGACACGGTAACTGTTCAAGAAATTATAGAGAGAAAAATCCCTATAAAGTACTACGAGAAGACACCGACATGGAAAAGGATTCTTAACTGGTTCATACTTATAATAGTCATAATTGCGATACTTTATATATCGTTTAGAATTTATAAATTTGTAAAAAAAAAGACATGAAAGATAGATTATTTTCAAACTACATAACAACAATACTAGGTGTATTGATATTAATTTTTTGCGGTGTTATGATATACACCGAGAAGGCTGACGTAGAGGATATGTCAGGATGGTTAGCTGTCGGTCTTATGTTTCTTAGGTCTAAGGACAGCCTTATAGCATTGCCTGTAAAGGAGAAGTAATATGGAAAATATAATCACATGCCCGCACTGCAAGACGCAGTTCGACATGTCTATAAAGCCCACAAAGACAAGCTCAAAATATCTATGGATATTTGACAATGGTCATGGTGGAGTAATAGACGGTGTCTATCAGACCCAGGGCAAGAGATCTCCCGAATGGCCAGATGGAAATGTTCTTTACGAGGGTGAGTTCAACAGGTCCATTGTGTATAGGTTGATGAAGATGTGTAATGCCAATGACATAGATGCCGTTAACCTGGTTGATACCCCTGTAGATATAAGTCTAAGAGAGAGGGTTAACTCTGCGAACCAGATAGCTAAATCGTCTGACAAGCCCTGTATATATGTAAGCGTACACGCCAATGGATTTAGCGATGAGTCTGCAAATGGTTGGGAGGTATTCACATCCCCAGGGGAGACAAAGTCGGATCCTATCGCAACTGTTTTGTATGAAAAGGCCAAGGCTGAGTTTCCTGAACGTAAGATGAGGCCATCAACAGCTGATGGTGATCCTGACAAGGAGGCAAAGTTTACTGTACTCACAGACACATCTATGCCTGCCATACTTTCTGAAAACTTTTTCATGACCAACTACAGAGAGTGTCACGAGATACTCATGAGTGAGTCAGGTAGAGACAGGGTTGCTAAGATACATTTTGAAATGATTCAACAGTTGGAGAATGGCTAACAACACGGCAACACTTCGCAAGCCTAAGAAGAAACGAACAGGTATCCATAGCAAGAATAACTCAAGGCTAAAGAAATCTGTTAATTATAAAAAGCCTTACAAGGGTCAAGGAAAATAAAAATTGCTATATTTGTACTAAATAACTGACATGGCAAAGATAGATTCATATTCAACAACCACACCGACCGAGAACGATCTCTTACTGGGATCTGATTCAGACGCTGCTAACGCTACAAAGAACTTTACTGTAGGATCCTTGCGTGACTACATGATCACGTCTAGCGTACCAGCCACTGCGTCCTCAACAGGGACTGCTGGAACACTTGCCTATGATTCAAGCTATCTTTATGTGTGTGTAGCTACAAACACATGGAAGAGGGTTGCTATCGCCACTTGGTAGTAAATAAAATTAAATGAAAAAAATTGAAAAGGATGAGCTTGACAAATTAGTCGAGCTTAACAAAAATTACAGGGACATTAAGTTTCAGATAGCTGACATTGAGATCACCTTCGAGAGATTAAAAAATCAAAAGATAACCGCCATAGCAAACCTAGAGATGGGAGGACATGACCTGGCTACTTATCAGAAAGAGATAGCTGAGAAATATGGAGAGGTGGACATAAATTTGATGACAGGTGAATATAGTTAGAAAGATATCTGTCGGTCCAGACTACATGAAGTGCATGCACTACGTCGTGGGTCAGGAGGTCCTAGGAAAGAGTTACACGATAGACTCAATAATACAGGAAGATTCCTCTATCTCTATATATATACGAAGGGATGATGAGATAGTTAAGTGGAAGGAGTTTAGCTCTACGATGCCTGTGTCTATAGAGTTTAAAATAGACTTCTGATGAAGTCGCCATACTGCTTCGTTATAAAGCCTGTCGATGGAAGGCGTTATGACAACATACGCAGCTATGATGGCAAGGAGTTTATCATAAGCACGTCCCAGGAGGACCACACCGTATCAAATAGATTTGCAGAGGTTGTATCTATCCCTATATACTACGACGGACCTGTCAAGGCGGGTGACATTGTTATAGTTCATCATAACGTATTTAGGTACTACTATGACATGCAGGGAGATCAGAAGAGCAGCTGGCATCACGTAATGAACGACATATTTATAGTCGAACCTAGTCAGCTATACCTTTACAGGAGGGATGACGTATGGATGGCACCAGAGCCGTTTTGCTTTGTCAGACCGATAGAGTCTGAGGACCATATGTTCACACAGCTAGGTAACCTTGAGCAGCTTTGGGGCGAGTTGGTCTTTAAGAACGATAAGATAGACTACGTGCAGCAGGGGGATGTGATATCATTCACCCCAGACAGCGAGTACGAGTTTAGGATAGGTGACGAGATACTTTACAGAATGTACAACAGAAACATATGTCTAAAAAGGTAGAAATATTACAGGCGGCAAAGCTAGCTATAGATGAGTTGATAAAGGTTTTAAAGGAACCAATAATCACACATGCAGAGGATGATATAACGGCAGATAAGATGAAGAACGCAGCATCTGCCAAGAAACTAGCATTCGATGACGCACTGGCCATGCTTCATAAGATCGAGGAGGAGGAGAGTGATAAGCAGGAGGTAAAGGTCATCGATGCAGGAAAGAATGGGTTTGCTGAAGGAAGGGCTAAGAATGGAAAATAAGCTGTATAAAATATCAAATGATTATATAAGCAAGAATGCCTTGATGTCCAGAAACAGGGCAAAGAAGTGGGCCTATGGTTACGATGATAAGTATGACTTGGTTGTTATATCTAAAGACGGAACGATAGGTGATATCTATGAGATCAATGGTCTGCATATAGCAGTACCAAAGACTCCGAAAGACATAGACGCAGAAAACAACCGATGGGTTGCTTCAGAGTACTCAAAAGAGTTGTCAAGGATACGAACAATATTTGACTGGAATAGGAAGGACAATCTATTTAAGTCAAAGTATGTAGACTACATAGAGAGCGAGTTCGATAGAAGGGATGAGGGGCACTGGTTTAAAAACAATGGCAAACCGACATACATAACTGGATCTCACTACATGTACCTGCAATGGACAAAGATCGATGTCGGTCGTCCTGACTTCAGGGAGTCCAATAGAATATTCTACATATTCTGGGAGGCATGCAAGGCTGACAAGAGATGCTTTGGGATGTGCTACCTAAAGAACAGGCGTTCAGGTTTTTCTTTCATGGGATCCGAGGAGTGTGCCAACATAGGTACTATATCAAGGGATTCAAGGATAGGTATACTGTCTAAGACTGGTAGTGATGCCAAGAAGATGTTTACAGACAAGGTGGTGCCAATCGTTAGGAACTATCCATTCTTTTTCAAGCCTATACAGGACGGTATGGACAATCCTAAGACCGAGCTCGCATTTAGGGTTCCCGCCAGTAAGATCACTCGTAAGAATATGGACGAGGAGAAGGATGACGAGATAGAGGGCTTGGACACAACCATTGACTGGAAGAACACCTCGGACAACAGCTATGACGGTGAGAAGCTGTTACTGCTTGTACATGACGAGAGTGGTAAGTGGGAGAAGCCAGAGAACATACTAAACAACTGGCGTGTGACAAAGACATGTCTGAGGCTAGGTAGTAAGGTAATAGGAAAGTGCATGATGGGATCGACATCAAACGCCCTTTCAAAGGGTGGTGGTAATTTTAAGAAGCTATACATGGATAGCGATCCTCGTGTACGGTCTGGTAACGGTCAGACACGGAGTGGATTGTATTCGTTGTTTATACCTATGGAGTGGAACTACGAGGGCTATATAGACAAGTATGGATGGCCTGTGTTTGATGATCCTAAAAAACCAGTCGAGGGTGTCGATGGGGAGATGATAGATGACGGTGTGATAACGTACTGGGATAATGAGGTCGCTGCACTAAAGTCAGATCCAGACGCATTGAACGAGTACTACAGGCAGTTCCCTAGGACAGAGTCTCACGCATTCAGGGATGAGTCCAGGCAGTCAATATTTAACCTAACAAAGATATACCAGCAGATAGACTACAACGACAATCTTATTAAGGATAGGATACTTACGAGGGGGTACTTTCACTGGAAGAACGGAGAGAAGGACACGACTGTGATATGGACGCCTGACAAGAAGGGTAGGTTTGTTGTATCATGGGTCCCTAGCTTTGAGCATCGAAATAATATTATAAATCGAGGTGGCGTAAAGTATCCTGGAAATGAGCACATGGGGTCATTTGGTTGTGACCCGTATGATATATCTGGGGTCGTGGGAGGTAGTGGATCAAACGGTGCACTACACGGTTTAACAAAGTTTCACATGGAGGACGCACCCTCGAATGAGTTCTTCCTGGAATATATAGCTAGGCCTAAGACGGCAGAGATATTCTTTGAGGATGTGCTTATGGCTTGTGTATTTTACGGTATGCCTATACTTGCAGAGAATAACAAGGCTAGGCTTTTGTATCATTTTAAGAACAGGGGATATAGGGGGTTCTCTATGAATAGGCCTGATAAGAATAAAAAGAGACTATCTAAGACCGAGTTAGAGCTCGGTGGTATACCCAACACCAGCGAGGATGTTAAGCAGGCTCACGCATCAGCTATAGAGTCCTACATAGAGCAGTACGTTGGTTTTGATACCGAGGGGATTTATAGAGACTCTGGTAATATTGGCAGTATGTACCTCACTAGGACATTAGAGGATTGGGCCAAGTTTGAGATCAACAATAGAACAAAATACGATGCATCTATAAGTTCAGGATTGGCAATTATGGCAAATAAAAAGTATATTTCTGAGGTACATAAAAAAGAATCAAAAATAAGTATTAAATTTGTAAGATATGACAATCGTGGAAATAGAAGCGAAATAATAAAATAATGGAGAAACCTTCAGTAATAATTAACCAATTACCCTTCCCGAACCAGATGGCCTCTGACGAAGAAAAGTCTTCGGAGAAGTATGGCCTAAGCGTGGCTAAAGCGATCGAGGGAGAGTGGTTCAAGAGAAAGGGAAGTTCCTGTAGGTTTTATGACCAGTGGGGAGAGTACCATAGACTAAGACTTTACGCTAGAGGTGAGCAGCCTGTACAGAAGTACAAGGATGAGCTATCTATCAATGGTGATATGTCTATGTTAAACCTAGACTGGAGCCCCATTCCTATAATACCAAAGTTTGTAGATATCGTTGTCAACGGTATGAATGATAGGCTTTATAAGGTTAAGGCTGAGGCTCAAGACGTAATGTCTGCTGAGAAAAAGAATCAGTTTCAGGAGTCTATAGAGAAGGACATGATTTCCAAGGACTTCCTGGAGATGACAAAGAAGGAGTTCGGTATCAATGCATTTAACATGGATCCGAATGAGCTGCCCGCTGACGATCAGGAGCTATCGCTCTACATGCAGATAAATTACAAGCCTGGGATAGAGATAGCCGAAGAGGTCGCTATAGATACCATACTTAAGATGAATAAGTTTGACGAGACCAAGAAGAACTTTGATTATGACGTTACAACCATAGGTGTGGGTGTGATGAAGCACGAGTTTCTCGTGAATGATGGCGTGAATGTGGAGTATGTAGACCCAGCTAACTGGATACACAGCTACACCGAGAAGGAAGACTTCTCAGACTGCTATTACTTCGGAGAGGTTAAGCAGGTTCATTACACTGAGCTATTAAAGATAAACCCAGACCTTACAGATGAGCAGCTGACTGAGATTAAAAACTCCAGCTCTGCTTGGAACAACTACTTCCCGATAATAAGAAACTATCAAGACGATCCTTTCCTAAATGAGGTCGTCACCCTTATGTACTTCAACTACAAGACAAGCAAGAGGTTTGTATGGAAGAAAAAATTACTAGACAATGGCGGTGAGCGAGTCATAAGAAAGGGAGATACATTTAACCCTCCAACAGGAGATGGTATTCCGTTTGAAATAATAGAGGCACCGAGAGAGGTGTGGTATGATGGAATACTTGTGGGTGGATCTAATATTCTACTCAAGTGGGAGATGGCTAGAAACATGGTCAGACCCAAGTCAGCATCTCAGAGTGCGATGCCAAACTATGTGGCACACGCACCAAGGCTATACAAGGGCAACATTGAGTCATTGGTCAGGAGGATGATTCCTTTTGCTGATCAGATTCAGTTGACTCATTTAAAGTTACAGCAGGTAATGGCTAGGGTTGTGCCTGACGGTGTATTTATAGATGCCGACGGTATCAATGAGGTAGACCTGGGGACAGGTGCGGCATACAATCCTGAGGATGCATTGAAGTTATACTTCCAGACTGGTAGTGTTATCGGTAGGAGTTATACGCAGGATGGAGAGTTTAATAATGCACGAGTTCCAATACAGGAACTTAATTCTAACAGTGGACAGTCTAAGATGGCTGCACTTATTGGAAACTATAACCATTACATGAACATGATCAGGGACGTGACGGGTATCAACTCGGCAAGGGATGGATCAAGTCCAAACCCTGACGCACTGGTCGGTGTACAAAAGCTGGCAGCACTTAGTTCAAACACCGCTACAAGACACATATTAAATGCAGGTCTTTATGCGACAAGAAAGCTTGCTGAATGCATATCACTAAGGGTTGGAGACATACTTGAGTATGCGGACTTTAGGGAGGAGTTTGCGATGCAGATAGGCAAGTACAATGTCTCTATACTTGACGAGATAAAGGATCTTTACCTGTACGACTTCGGAATATTTATCGAGGTTGCACCAGATGAGGAGGAGAAGCAGATGTTGGAGAACAATATAAATATAGCCCTCCAGCAGCAGACTATAGATCTTGAGGATGCTATAGATATCAGGAGCATGAACAATATAAAGTTGGCTAATGAGATGCTCAAAGTCAAGAGACGTAGACGTATGGAGCAAAAACAAAAAGACCTTCAGCAGCAACAGCAAATGAAGCTACAGTCTGACCTACAGGTACAACAATCTGCAGCAGAGCAGAAGGCCCAGCTAATACAGCTTGAGGCACAAGCTAAAGCTCAGATTAAACAGTCAGAGATGCAGTTTGATATAGAGAAGATGAATGCAGAGGTTGAGGCGAAGAGATATCTGATGGACCTAGAGTTCCAGTACAACATGCAGCTTAAAGGAATAGAGGCAGAGTCATTGATGGGTAGAGAGGACAAGAGGGAGAAGGCTAAGTCTGAGAGGATCAGTCAGCAAAATACTGAGCAGTCAAAGCTAATACATCAAAGAAAGAATAACCTACCGCCTCAGAATTTTGAGAGCACTGAAGACACACTTGATGGATTTAACCTAGAATCATTTGGTCCTAAATAGGATATAAAAATATTAATTAACTTTGTAGATAAATAAAATTTAATAAAATGGCAGAAGAATTTAAAGTAAGGGCCGTTGACTTTGAAGAGAAGTCGGCACAGGAGATCGAGAGAGATCTCTTAGCAAAGGCAGAGAATGAAAATAACCAAGCTGAAGTAGCTATAGACACTACAGAGGCAAAACAAGATACTGAGCCGCAAGGCGAAGTGAAAGAGTCGTCCATGAGTGACGATGACGTTCTTTCATATATTGGAAATAGGTACGACAGGGAGATCAATTCCTTGGACGAGTTGTTCGAGCAGCGTAACGCTAACGAAGAGCTTCCTGAGGATGTATCGGCATTCCTGAAGTACAAGAAAGAGACAGGTCGAAGTATCGGAGACTTTGTTAAGATCAATAAGGATTATGACAATGTTAACGACGACCAGCTACTACTTGACTACTACTTAGAGCAAAACAAGGGACTAGATCCTGAGGATGTAACATTTGAGATAGAGGACAAGTTTTCTTATGACGAAGATCTCGATGAAGAGAGAGAGGTCAAGTCCAAGAAGGTGGCGAAGAAGAAAGAGCTTGTTAAAGCTAAAGAATATTTTAATTCTTTAAAAGAGCAATACAAGGTTCCACTTGAGTCAAGGGAGTCCTTTGTTCCAGAGGAGGAGAGAGAGAGCTTCGATAGCTACAAGAAACAAAAAGAGCAGCGATTGCAAAACGAGAATACGCTTGCTGAGAGGGCTAAAAAATTTACAAGTAAGACGAGTGAATTATTCTCTGAGAACTTCGAAGGTTTCGGGTTCAACGTATCAGAAGATAACAAGGTTGTCTACAAGCCAGCTGACAGCAAGACCTTACTCAACGAACAGTCTGACCTTAATAACTTTGTTAATAAGTTTACAGGGGAGGATGGATCGATTGAGGACTATGAGGGATTCCATCGTTCTATAGCAGTGGCCTCAAACCCTGAGAAGTTTGCCAAGTACTTCTATGAGAAAGGAATGGCAGATGCGGTAGACAGCGTGGCTAAGGAGTCTAAAAACATTGACATGACTCGTCAGTCCACAAAGGTTACCCCTAAGGAGGGTGTACAGGTCAGATCTATAGATGCAAGTCGAGGCAATAGATTAATTATTAAAAAACGTAAAAATTAGAAAAAATGGCTGGATCATTACAAACCACACCAGGTGTAGCAATTACACCTAGTTCGGTTAAGGCAACATTGCCTACAAATTACATCACCAATTTCGACTTCTTGACACAGTATCTTCCAGATACTTACGAAGCTGAATTTGAGCGATATGGAAACAGATCAATCTCATCATTCTTGAGAATGGTCGGTGCAGAACTTCCTACTAACTCTGACTTAATCAAGTGGGCAGAGCAAGGACGTTTACACACAAAATACCAAGCGGTTACTTTTGGTGCTATTGATACACCTGCTGCAGGTCAGCAAGTGTTTACTTTAGCTGGAGGAGCAATATGCAACTTTAGAGTAAACCAAACTGTATTTTTATCATCAACTACACTAGCTGCAGAGTCTGCTAAGGCTGTTATCATAGCAGTGTCAGGATCAACATTTACTGTTGCTTATTACGCAGCGACTGGAGGGGCATCTCCGTTTACGGCTGCAACAACTGTAACTGCATTCGTTTACGGATCTGAGTTCGGTAAAGGTACTGCAGGAATGGAAGGATCGTTAGAGGCTGAAGATTCAATCTTCTCTTGCAAGCCAATTATCATCAAGGACAACTACGAGGTGTCTGGATCTGATATGGCTCAAGTAGGATGGGTTGAGGTTACAACTGAGAACGGAGCGACAGGGTACTTATGGTACTTGAAGTCTGAGCATGAGACTCGTCTACGATTTGACGATTACTTAGAGATGGCTATGGTTGAAGGTGTTCCTGCAGCAGCAGCGTCTGGTGCATTGGCTTACCTTTCACCAAATACAGCTGCGGCTCCAGGAGCTGCGGCAGGTACAACTGCGGCAGGTACTGAGGGTATGTTTGACACTATCGAGGATAGAGGTAACGTATGGTCAGGTGGTACACCATCTGCATTGGCAGACTTTGATACAATCGTACAACGTCTTGACAAGCAGGGTGCTATCGCTGAGAACGTATTGTTCTTAAACCGTCAGTTCTCTTTCGATATTGACGACATGCTAGCAGCTCAAAACTCTTACGGAGCAGGTGGTACATCTTACGGATTGTTTGACAATTCTGAAGAGATGGCACTTAACCTTGGATTCTCTGGATTCAAAAGAGGTTATGAGTTCTACAAGACTGACTGGAAATACTTAAACGATGCTACGCTTCGTGGAGGTCTAGTTGGTGGATCTATCAATGGTGTACTTGTACCAGCTGGTACTACATCAGTGTACGATCAAGTTCTTGGTAAGAACGCTAAACGTCCATTCTTACATGTACGTTACAGAGCTTCTGAGGCTGAGGATCGTCGATACAAAACTTGGATGACAGGTTCTGCAGGTGGAGCTATGAGTAGCGACATCGATAAGATGCAGGTTAACTTCTTGTCAGAAAGAGCACTTTGTGTTATGGGAGCTAATAACTTCGTATTGTTCAAAGGATAATACAGGACTATTTATATACCAGGGGTTTCGGCCCCTGGTTTTTATTGTAAAATTTAAATTAAAATAAAATGAAAAAGAGAAAATCAATACTCGAACCTAAGGATAGAGTATACCTATTAAAAAACGAAAAGGAGCCTTTGGCTTACTTTATAGCGTCGAGAGACACACCAAGAAACAGACTGCTTTACTACGACGAGGAGAACAATATGAATAGACCTCTTCGATATGCACGTAACGCAAACTCACCATTTCAGGACGAGCAGGATAGCAATGTTATTTTAGAGCCAATAGTTTTTGAGGATGGAATACTTAGAGTGCCAAAAACAAATCCAGTGCTTCAGGAGTTCTTGCACTACCACCCTAATAACGGGGCAGAGTTTTATGAGTTCGATGAAGAGAAGGATGCTCAAGAGCATGTTGACTTCATGTATAATGAACTTGATGCTCAGGTTTCGGCTAGGGATTTAGATTGGACGACAATGGAGGCCGTGGCTAATGTGCTTCTAGGAGGAAAGGTTTCATCTATGACTGTGGCTGAGGTCAAGAGAGATATGATGCTTTACGCAAAGAGATATCCTCAGGACTTCATGGAGGCGGTTAACGATCCATCTCTACGTGTGAATAACATAGCGGCCAGAGCTTTATCTGACGGCTACCTTTCATTCAGAAACAACAAGAAGGAGATATTTTATAATCTTAAGGAGAACAAGAAGAAGTTGATGACGATACCATTCGGAGAGGATCCGTTGTATACATTGGCATCTTACCTGCAGTCTAATGACGGACTGGAGCTGTTCAAGTTCCTGGATGAAAAGATATCTGAGAATTAGTATATTTGTGGTATTATTAACCCATTAAATTTTTTAACAATGGCAAAATTTTTAAAAGTACCCGTTACGGGTAAACCCGACATGCTAATGTCGGCCGATAATGTAGCTCACATTTATAGTGCTTCCGCTACATCAACATCCACAAGAATAGATTATATTGATGGAACAACAACTACTATTACACATGGTGCACAAGTAGATTACAATCTTAGAGACGCTCTATCAGATTCTATGGTGGAATGTCAATCAGAAGGTTGGACAAAAGTTACATTTGATGTTTCAATGCCTAGCGGTGTTGCTATATCAGCAATTACTCACGCATAAAAAATAAAGACATGGAAAAGTTTATAAAGTTAGATGTAACCGCAGAAGGTACACAGACATTAAGTCTATCAAATGTAAAATTAATTGTATTCGATGGTAGTGGAGTAGACACTGAGATTTATTATCTCGGAGGAGCTAAAGCTACATTGGATCATGCGGCAGACTTAGGAGAGACAGTAAGAGAAGCATTGCAAAATGCTATGGTTGATTTGAATGAAAAAAACTGGAGATCAGTTAGAAGTGATTTTACTTCGCCTTTAGCTATAGCAAACATTGCGGTATCTTAGGTTTTTATTTTGAGTTATTACAAGAAGGCACTTTTTAATCGAAGTGCCTTTTTTTATTTATCTTTGTTAAAACTAGATAGATGATCAATCAAGTAAGAAACACTGTACTGTCTATAATCAGCAAGGAGAACAGGGGATACATAACACCCCTTGAGTTCAACCTGTTTGCAAAGCAGGCACAGCTTGAGATATTTGAGCAGTACATATACTCGTACAGCACATCGATAGTCAAGCAGAACGCAAGGCTACATGGCGAGGGGTATTCAGACATACCCAGGAAGATATCAGAAGTTATAGATACGTTTTATAAGGTAGCTGCCCTAGCACACACAGGTGCAGAGTTTACGCCACCAACGGACTATTACTTCATCAACAAGCTTATATACAACAACTCGGTAGAGGTTGAAAAGGTTAGCCACAATAAGATACTTAATCTTATATCATCAAACCTAACCACACCTACGGTGGCGTATCCAGTATACACAATTAACGAAACGGGATTTATTGTATATCCTAACACTATAACGTCTAACATGACAATAGGATACATAAGGTATCCTGTCGATCCCAAGTGGACATACATAGCAACCAGTCTAACAGATTCAGATCCGTTGTTTAACGAGTCGGCTGCAGACTATCAAGACTTCGAGTTACCTAAGAGTGACTTTGTGAACCTTGTATTAAAAATATTACAATACTCTGGAGTATCGATCAGAGAGGCTGAGATCGTTCAGGCTGCTAAATCTGAAGAACTTCAAGACGCACAACAAAAACAATAGACATGGCATACATCACTAACTATCAGTACTACACCAACGGAGGAGTGATACCCACAGATTCAAACTGGGGTGAGTATCAGTATGTATCTCTAGATGATATTATAAAGAACTTCATGTTGATGTATGTCGGCAATGACAAGCTCGTAAATAACGTGGATCGTTATGCGATACTATTCCACGCAAAGAGAGCGATACAGGAATTAAACTATGACGCACTTAGGAATATAAAGGTGATAGAGCAGGAGATGGGCGATCAGCTCAAGATGGTTATGCCACCTGACTACATCAACTATGTTCGTATATCTGTACTCAGCGGGAATGTATTGTTCCCATTGACTGAGAACAGGCAGCCTATATCTGCAACTGGATATCTTCAGGACAATAACCTAGATATTCTTTTTGACGCAGCGGGAGAGATCGTTACAGGAGACTCAAGGGTTGACATACTCAGGCAGGAGAAGACCCTGTACATGGGTGGTGGCGTCTATAACGGATGTCACGGATACAACTACGAGGGAGACTGGTACTTCGGTTACAGGATGGGAGGCAGGTATGGCATGGATACGGCAGAGGCTAACACCAACCCAAGGTTTTCCATAAATAAGGCCGCTGGTGTGATCGACTTCTCCTCAGGTATAGAGAACAAGCACATCGTTCTGGAGTACGTATCTGACGGTATGGAGAACGGTGACGACAGTAAGATAACCATCAACAAGATGGCAGAGGAATACATATACAACTACATCAAGTGGGCCCTACTGAACAACAAGACAGGTGTCCAGGAGTATATCATAAACAGGGCTAGAAAAGAGAAGACAGCGACGCTTAGAAACGCAAAGATTAGATTAAGTAACCTACACCCATCGAGACTACTAATGAGCTTGAGAGGTAGGGACAAATGGATTAAATAAGTATGGAGCTAAAGAAGACATTCCTAGCAGGAAAGATGAACAAAGATCTTGACCAAAGACTCCTGTCTGGTGGTCAGTACTCTGATGCATTGAATATAACAATAGACACCTCTGAGGGGTCTAACATTGGATCTGTTTCAAACTCACTAGGAAACACCCTAAAGGGAAATATAACAACGATATTAAACTCATACACTCCAGCGATAGGATCCACAAACGCTAGGACTATAGGTGCGATAGAGTACGAGGCATTGAACCTGATATACTGGTTCGTAGCTGCAGATGAGTACGACGCAATATTTGAGTACAACGAGATAGACGACACCATAGCACAGGTCCTTATATGCACAAAGACTGGTGGGAATCCAAGTACACTTAACTTCAACCAGGAGTACCTGATCACTGGGGTTAATTATCTACCTGGGCACAAGGATGACGGTGCACTACTATTTTGGACGGACAACTACAACCCACCCAGAAAGATAAACATAGCGAGGGCTAAACAGTACTCCGTAAACGACAGCAGGATCGATATAGATATAGATGTGATACTCAGGCCGCCATTAAAGTCGCCTGTGATATATCCTTCTAATACAGATGACGTACTATCAAACAGTATGGAGGAGAGGTTTCTTTACTTCTCATACAGGTACAAGTACGTAGACAACGAGTACAGCTCGATGTCACCATTTTCAGGTGTTGCATTTAAACCTGGGGACTACGCCATTGATTTTCAAGCTGGTATAAACAAGGCGATGGTTAACACATACAATCAATGTAGGATTGTATTTGAGACTGGTAATCAGTTCGTTGAAGAGATCCAGCTACTTGCGTATGACACAAGGAGCTTAAATGTCAAGGTAATAAAGTCTATAAACAAGGATGAGCTTAATCTACAGAATGATAGTGTATCTCAGTACGTCTTTAACAACAATAAGATATACGCACCACTACCAGCCGATCAGGTTACAAGACTGTTTGACAATGTCCCTCTTCTGGCTAAGTCTCAGGAGATAATAGGGAACAGGCTTCTGTATGGGAACTACACACAGTTTAGAAACATCGTAGACACAAATGATAACGGTATAGATATAGATTTCACCGTTAACTATGTATCTAAGTCGACAAACGAGACGAAGCCAATTCAGACATTCAGAACGGACAGGGATTATGAGATTGGAGTTCTATATGGTGATGATTATGGAAGGATGACAACCGCCCTGATAAGTCAAAATAACTCCGTATACATACCCCCCAGCGTGTCTGACAAGGGTAACAGTTTAAGGGTTGATATAAAGAACACCCCTCCTAACTGGGCCACTAACTACAGGTTGGTTGTAAAGCAAGGAAAGAAGACTTATTATAACCTATTCCCGATATGGTTTTACTCAGACGGGGCATACAGATATTTTAGGATAAACGAGTCGGACAGGGATAAGTTTTCTGTGGGTGACTATGTGATATTTAAGGCTGACGGCAATGGACCCACATACTCTAACGAGAAGTATAAGATATTAGAGTTTGAATTAAAGCCTTCTGGATTCTTGGGGGACGAGGAGACAGCAGGTCTTTACTTCAAGATCAAGGTAGATAACACATCTCAGTTTAATGAAGACAGCCTTCCTAGTTTTGGATGGGATGGATCTGGAGATAATGACATTGAAAGTATTTTTGGTATTGGTGCAAGATATAGAAATCCACCTATAGAAGGTGAATTTGGTATACGTGGAGACAAGACATACTTTTATGGCCTAGGTCCTCAAGGAGTGGGACAGGGTGATCAGAACTCACTAACCACAAACCTGCTACCAATAGGTGTCAGTGAGAGCGATACAAATGCAGGTCAGTTGTTGCGTCACGACAAGCGTTACACGATAGAGATACAAGACATTGATCCCGTAAAATACAGGTACACCGATTCATTGGACCTGAGCTACTGGTTAGCACAAGATATAGATATATCTACAGAGACCATCGTTTACTGGAACGACTATCAAGAAGCTGCTGTTGAATTATTTAAAATTAATTTTGATCCAAACGCTGCGTATTACAAAAGGGATCAATGGAAAATAAATTTAAGGGCTCGTGAGGATGATTTCCCTTATGCTTACCCTGTATTTAGTAACAATGCCAACCCTAACCCTACCAACTACAATGTATGCCCCCCTGGTGATTTAAATGCAAATGCAGCTCAACAAGATAATATAAACAATCTATTAAACCCAAATTCAGGTGGAGTTGGAGCTATATATGGAGGTTTTGCTGTTGCTAACGGGGGTCCTCAAGCTTACGACTCTAACGGTTATGAAATAGACAGACCTATACAAAATGGTGATATAATTACAATAAAGATAGTTCAGGATAGCCAGAATACAGGGGGTGCCTACACCGATACTCAGGAGTTTTTTCCTCCAGGATACTATCCAAATATAGAGGAGTGGTTTATAGAGTCAGGTGCCTACAAGCAGTACATACAGCACAATTCAATAGGTGAAGACGTGGGATCAGCGGGTATATGCTTCCGTAGAGCTAGATCAATTCCAATTAACACTGATTTATTTACAGGATACAATGGAGGTGGTTTTGGAGCAGGCTCGCTGTACGCAGCTTATGAACAAAGTTTTTCAATTAGAAGAAACTACCCTGTAAGGATGTTTATACCAGGCTATCCAGATTTTGATTCTGAATTAGGTAATAGTAATAATGATAAAAATAATACTATACAGATTAAGTTTAATCACCAGCAAGCTGGTGTTATATCTTGCGAGACTGATCCTCTGGAGGAAGATACAGAGATATACCACGAGGTCACTGACTCTTACGACATAACCAATAACCTACACAAGGTTGGATGGGACTATGCAGACTTCACAGATGCAAGCACGGTTTTTCCTACATACAGCTGGATATCAGGACTAACAGTTCTAGGGCCTTTAGATCCAACAGACCCACAGCCTACCGATAAGCCTCACAACTTTTCAATGGGTCAGCAGATATATGTATCTGGATCAGCAAGTGTTCCTTCTATCAATCCAGCGACAGGAAACAATTACTACAGCATTGCATACATACCTAACCAGTATTCGGTAGTATTAGACTTTACATTTCCAGGTGCAGGTGCTGCAGAGCCTGGCACTATATTTAAGGAGTCATGGGAGCAAGATCAGGCCGCTAATAATAATGGTGCCATTATAGAGATAAATGACACGACAAGTAAGAACTCAGAATACAATGCATTTTCATTCGGTAACGGTGTTGAGTCTAACAGGATAAAGGATGACTTTAATGCCCCAGAGATGAAGTTTAGCCCACGGGTTACAAGTATTATAGAGGACTACGAGAACGAGCGTAAGGAGGCCTCATTGACATACAGTGGGGTGTTTAGGGGTGATACATCTATAAATAGATTGAACGAGTTTAATCTATCTCTTGCAAACTTTAAGGATCTCGATAGAGAGTTTGGTCCGATTGAAAAACTATACGCAAGAGATACCGATGTATTCGTACTTCATCAGGATAAGATAAACAAGGTGCTGTATGGTAAGAATGTATTGTTCGATGCCGTAGGTGGTGGACAGGTTGCCTCTATACCTGAGGTTTTAGGGAACGAGATGCCATACCCTGTTGAGTATGGGATAAGCAACAACCCAGAGAGCTTTGCCACAAATGCTGGTAATATGTATTTCACAGACTCAAGACGTGGCTGTGTTATAGGTATAGAGAGAAATACTGTCAATGAGATATCGTCATTGGGTATGACCGATTACTTTAGGGATGAACTAAAGGACAGTCCTGAGAAACAGAAGGTGGGGGCATATGACCCTTATTCCAATAGGTATACCCTATCGACAAACAATACTAGACGGTCATCACCATGTGCATTAACACTTATACCGTCCACAACAACAGTATCTAATAATTCAGGAGGGTTGTCAATATTTATGTTTAACATATCTACAGCTCTGTCCTGGGCAATCACATTAGTTGACACAGGTTCGGGTACATCTTGGGTTAGTTTATCAAGCACGTCAGGATATGGAGCTCAAAATATTTACGCAAATGTTGCCAATAATTTCTCAGGTTCCACAAGAACTATTAACTTTGTTGTTACATACTGCAGCAGCGTGACACAGACATTTACACTCACTCAGTCTGTAGGACGACCTGTGACAGTTAAACCGATTGTAGTAAATAAACCTTATAAGAGATAATGAAATTAAAGCAGTCTTACGAATATACGGGAAGTAGTCAGTTTAACTATGACAATGTATTACTTAGCTCTAACGGTATAGCTCTATTCGATCAACTAACAGGTGTTGGTGGTATAGACTACATACCTTACGATGGCTCTACGGTTATAGTAAAGGCGGGGGATCCGTCTAATGAATACCTTAACTTTGAGCCAGGTATAAATAACAAGATATATTACCTAGTTACAGATCAGGAATACACCGAAGCAGACAGTGCGACAATAAAGTCTTTAGCTACAGCTATACCTGTCTACTTTAATGGCACGCAGTATCAAGGACAGTTTGTCTTTAACAACCCATCTAATTTTGAAAACCTATACCTGATGTGGGACTACGAGGATGGTATAGGTACAGGTACGGCCTCTTATAAAGGGATATCGGAGAATAGATCGCTTGCTTTAAATTTAGGTAGCAATATCGGTAGGGCTGGTATAACTCATCAGGTGGTTGATCAGCCTACAAGATTTCAGATTGAGTGGAACGGTGCTATAATAGCTGACACAGGATACATTGGTTTAAATTCCCTTGCTAACTATAACGCACTAATAGCGGCAGGCATCAGCGATAGCGACATAAACTTAAAATCGCCATACGATGGATTGGTAAATACTGGTACAGGAGATCTTCTTTTTCATAAGTTTTCTAGTGTAGATGATGCTAGAGTTATAGTTGACTCTCCATTGGCTAGTTCGGTATGGATCGTGAATAGGGTTATGCCTAGCTTAAAATCATTTTACATAGACACAACAAATGGTACAGAGGCAAACGTATGCACCCAGTGTCCTACAGCAAACTACTATCACAGCGGTACATCTTTGTTGCCTACAATAAATGACACTATATACAGGAACTCTACAGGGTCTCTTCCTTATGATGGAGGAGAGGCTCTTCATATGATAGACACAGCGATATGCACGGTGCCTAGTTCAGCGGGTAAGAGTTATGCGTCTGTTACTTCCTCAGGGGTTGTTATATTTATAGATCCATGCGATTGTCCTGAGTATACGGTTCCTTTCATATATCAAGAAGATATAACAATAAACTCCCTGGAAAATGTAAGTATACCACTTAGTGTAGTAAATAATCCAACGTCATTTACAGTAGTAACGACATGTCAGGGGTATGTGCTTACGGGAGGTCAAGAGTCAACCCTTTATACATACACCGACTGTAATTCAGAGGCTCAGACTATAACGGTAAGTGCATTGGCACTTATAAGAGTTTGTGCGACATCGACTCCAACCAAGGTAAGGGGGGACGGATCTGTAACAGCTGGTGAAGCGTGTGAGGATTCGGTATTTCCAGACTCACTAAATTTTAATAGAGAAAATGGATCTATATCTGGCGTGTCAAGCAAGGCATTGTCTTTTTCATTTACTGTGAATGCTACTAACTGTGCAGGTACGGGGCCCAATAAGACCATAAACGTAGACATAATATCACCTAATAACAGGAAGCCATTCCTTATAGATATAACAAACTTTAAGACTGAATCATCCCCAGCGTGCGGTGTGACGCCATCACTTACACGAATGTATTTCGATGGACCTAATCCTGTACCAACGCTTAGAGATAGGGTGTTTGATTTCACAGATCAAAATGGTTTCACTCCATTCACAGGTGGTGAGAAGTGGTACTACGTAGATAACTCTCAGGAGGTTATACAGATAGATGACAACGGTTTTGTATCTGACGTCTATGCATGTCCAGGTACAACAACCACTACGACTACAACGACGACGACTACCGTGCCAGCTGTTGGTAACTACTACACAGCCAAGGCATGCTCAGATCCATCTACCGTGGTGACTCTTTTAGACGCCACATCTGTAGCTATAGTGGTTGGTAATGTCGTCAAGACAGCTGACGGAAACTGCTGGGAGATAACGGGTACGACCACAGGATCATACCCATATTACTTAATGGTAAACCCCGTCGTAATATATGCAGACTGCACGACTTGTACTGGAACAACTACAACCACAACAACTACAACAACTACTACAGCACCCGTCATCAGCTCATTCAGTATGGATTCATCTGCCCAAACAACAGATTTTGCTGCATGTTCACTTACGCCCTCCCTTTCGACATTCTACCACAACGGTAGTGGCTCAATTCCTGCCGTTAACGACTTCGTTTACACAGATGCCTTAGGGGCAAATTTATTTGACGGTGTATTCAAGTGGTACTATGTGGACGACGGAGGCACAGCGTACACGATAAACATTTCATCGACTGGTCAGGTACTATATGTAAGGGCCTGTGCGGGGGTGACGACAACGACTACAACGACGACGACAACCAAAACGTACTACACCTACAAAAACTGTAGTGATGGTGTCATTGCTGGTAAATTATATTTCTTTGGTCCCAAGGTCCTTGCATCAGACACTGCTGTAAAGGCTTCAGACGGAAACTGCTACAAGATATTTAATGTAGATTCAGCTGGAGGTCCAGAGCTAGAGGTATTGTTTGTATATAATTCATGCTACGATTGCCAGTAGAGTATAACTTAAGGTTTATATCAGCACAGCCCGCTACAGATTACTATGCTTGGCAGGTCGAGGTATATATAAATAACTTTCTATCGATGGGATACAGTGACATCGATGTGGTGTCAGGCTTCCAGGATATGATACCAGACTCATGGGGTAAGCTTGTTTCGAGATACGGAGATAGGGTTAACTTTCACTTCTACGAGGACACTTTAGGTAGTGTAAGATATATACCTTCGATACAGGCACACATTCTAAAGAAACACTTCGATGAAAATCCAAGCTCTGATGCGTTCTTTTTTCACGACTCTGACTTTATATTCACAAAGAAACTAGACTTCAAACCATTCCTACAGGATCACAACTGGTACTTCTCAGACACGGTTAGCTATATAGGGTACGAATACATAATGAGCAAGGGCGAGGAGGTTCTAGACGCCATGTGTGATATCGTAGGTATATCCAAGGATATAGTGAGGAAGAATCAAGAGAACAGTGGTGGTGCACAGAAGCTTATGAAGAACCTAACATCTCAGTACTGGGCTAAGGTTGAGAGTGACAGCATAAGGCTGTATGAAAAGATGATTACCATGCAGCATGTACGTAAGCCTGAAGACCCTTATGGGATACAGTCATGGACGGCAAGCATGTGGGCAGAGCTTTGGAACGGTTGGCTGGCAGGACACAATGTAATAGTGCCTAAGGAGTTTGACTTCTGTTGGGCCACATGTCCGTCATCTAGGTGGAATGAGGTTTACTTCTTTCACAATGCAGGGGTTCCAAACAACACACAGGGAATGTTCTACAAGCCCGACTATGCATATAAGCTGCCATACAAAGTAGATCTAGATATATCCCCTAAAAGGTGTTCCTATCACTACTACAACGAGATGAAGGCCGTCGACAGCTGTTTGCTTTAATTTTGTTAAATTTGTATTATGGCAACTATAACGTATTCCACATGGACGAAAGGGTGGACATCCTTCTGGTCCTATATACCAGACTGGATGATCGGTCTGAACAGCAGCTTCTATACCTTCAACGACGGTAAGCTGTACAAGCACAACGACAACACAACCAGGAATAACTTCTATGGACTTCAATCTACCTCTACCGTGACGACTGTCTTTAATGACGAGCCGATGCAGATGAAGGTATTTAAGACGCTTACAGAGGATTCAAACAAGCCATGGACGGCAACCATAGATACAGAGCTAAACACTGCAGAGATGGACGTGTCTTACTTCGTTGAGAAGGAGGCCGAGTGGTTCTCATACATAAGAAGGAAGGACAACACGATAGACCTTAAGGCTGTGTCTACACAGGGTATCGGTAACGCTACAAGTATAGACAGCTCAATAGCATCGGCAGTTGTTGTAACATTTGCTTTTAATATAAAAAACCCTATAAGTATAGGGGATAATGTTTACAAGATGGGAATAGTAGATCCATCTGCAAGTCCAGTTATATCTAATGGTATACTCACAATCATCGGTATAGTTACAGGTATGACAGACACGACGCTAACTATAGATGCAGATCCAGGGAATATACCCTTAACAAGTGATTTCTTGGTTGGTGTTAAGAACAGCCAGGTCGAGTCATATGGTAGTAGGGGTTTCTTTATGTCTGTTAAACTTGAGAACACCGACACTACACAGGTGGAAATGTTTTCGATAGCTAGTTCAGTATTCAAAAGTTTTCCGTAAATTTGTTAAATGGAAGTTAGGTTCTTGACATCTGATGATTATGAGACGTTGTCGTCATGGTGGAAGGACTGGAGATGGACACCCCCTCCCAAGGATATGCTGCCAGAGAATGGTCTGGGAGGCGTCATGATCCACAAGGATGGGAAAGAAATTTGTGCTGGTTTTGTATACTTCACAAACTCATCGGCCGCTTGGCTGGAGTTTATAGTGTCAAACTTTCACTACAGGGAGGACGATAGGCAGGACGCTATAAGGTTCCTGATCAACGTACTCACTGAGCTTATTAAGGACAAGGGTTCTTATAAATATATTTACACCTCTCTAAAGAGCAAGAGCTTGATAGACAGGTACGGGGAGTGTGGCTTTGAGATGGGCAGCACGAACTGTAACGAAATGATAAAGGTATTATAATATGGCAGCAGTAACATCAACAATAGTGGCACTGGGAGGCGTAGGCTTAAGTGCCGCCCAGGCTATAAAGGCAAACAAGCAAGAGAAGGCGGCAAATAGAGAGGCCAAGAAGGCAGAGGCCGCTATGCGTAACGTGACGGAGGAGAACATGTTCAAGCAGCAGCAGGTTCCAACCCTTGGATATGACCTGGCACAGGAGTCTCAGGCACAGAGAGATATATCTACAATAGGAGCACTGCAGGGAGCTGGAGCGGCAGGCGTTATCGGTGGGATCGGAAAGGTCGCACAGGCGGGTGCAGCGGCAGACCTACAGCTTGCGGCACAGGCAGAGCAGGCTCAGTTCAAGAGAGATACACTTCAGTCTCAGGCAGCTCAAGGTATCGAGCAGAGACGTGCTGGTAGAGAGTTCGGAATAGAGGGCAATAGACTGGCAGGTGCACAGGCAGCAGCACAGCAGGCACAGGCTCAAAAAAATCAAGCCTTTGAGGGTATGTTTAGCGGGTTGCTTGGTGCAGCAGGATCGGGACAGCTTGCAGGTCAGGCGATGGGAATGGAAGGTGATTATCTTGACAACCTTTCAGGTATACAACAAACAAACATGCTTGCTCAGGCAGGAGCTTATAAACCACAATAATTATGGCAGAGCAAAGTTACGTAGGATATAGACCGCAAATGGGACCAGACTGGGGTAAGTTAACCTCAGAGTTTGCACAGGGACTTTTAGATATGAGCGGACGGAGAGCCGAACAGAATATTTATCTTGACAGGGTTACGCAAGAGAATATTGATCTTGTAAGAGAGAACGATGAATTTAGCGACCAGACGTTTAACGACTTTGTTATGGGTGGTGCTACACAAGGGGTGGATAACGCTTATAATATTAATAAGTTGGTTAAGGCTGGAAAGATAAGTCACAATGAGTTTAGGATGTTTCATAATAGAGCCAACTCATCTTTCAAGGCAGTTTCCGACATGGCAAAAAGTATAGACACCAATATACAGGCGATGAAGGACAGGCAGTTGACGGATGAGAACGGAGAACCTCAAGGGTCTGTGATCGAGGAGAAGATGATGGAGATCCAGGTGGGATTGTTGGACCTAAAGAATAGAACCCTGTATCAAGATCCAAAGACTGGTCAGTACTATAACGGTCAGTTGAACGCTGAGACAGGAGTCGTGGAAGATCTACAGAACCCTGAGGCTTCATTAAAGCCTATCAATCAGAGAGACAATTACTTTAATGCCTTTGGTTTTATAAAGAAGAGAAGTGACGCCTTAGCGACCGTTAAGGTTGCAGAGGTGAAGGACGTGGTGACAGGTCAAGACGCCAGTGGAAACGATATAGTGGTACAGCAGTATATAACCGAATCTGGTGAGTTGTTAAATGAAAATCTAGATAATGCTATAGCTAACACTCAACAGCACATATCAACTGATCCAAGACTAGCATTCCAGACGCTCGATCAGATTGACGGACGGTATGAATTGTTTATCGATGAGAATGACTATCGTGAGCAGATGGATGAGAAGATTGGTATAGAGAACAAGGTCAGGTATCAAAAGGGAATGGAGCCTATGTCCGAGGAGGAGCTGTTTTACTTTGAGCAGGATCAGGGTAGATTCATGGTTCCTTTCGAGCCAAATGCCGCACGAGTGAGACAGCCTGTATTAAACGGGGAGCAGACAGATGTCCTTCTAAAAGGCATCGAGGACATGTACAAACAAAACCTCAGCTACAGTAGAGTGGATCCTAAGCCTACAACTACGAAGGCACCAGGATCAAATAAAAAAACCAAGGAGGTTAACTATGATTTGTATGAGACGCTTTACAACGCTATAAAAGGTGAAGATTCAGACACACTTAATCTTAGAAAGACAAACGAAGCCAAGGATTTAAGGTTTGAGGTTTTATCAGATGAATCTATAAATGTATACGACATGTCTGAAAATCGAGCTGGATCTCCGAAAGACGAATTGCTTTATGAAAAAAAATCATTGACCGATTTACTACAGTATTTCTACGGTAAGTCTGGCACTACTGGTGGTGTTAAACCAGAAGCAACATACAATGCAGAGAGAGATGCATTCTACAAGGCAACAAATAAGCCAGTCATAGCGATGGAGCAGACGGACGAGGTGATCGAGGAGCAACCAAGTAGAAGTATATTTGATAGAATATTAGGAAGAAATAACCAAGCGTAACATGGCGGAAGATAATCCATTAGAAGGTCAAGATCCAAATGAAGTACAGGGCGTTGACCCAAGTCAATCGGCATTTCAGCCTATGCTTGACGAGAACATACCTGAGGATCTCAATAGGACAACCACTACCACTACGATGTATATATCGGGTGCCCCTACCACCCCTCAGGAGACAGTGCCTATCATAGGAGAAAATATTGAGGAGGTATCTGATCCATTTATGCCATCTATGATTTCTGACGATAGCGTACTTAGGGCTAGGGTTGAGGAGCTTCTTTCTCAATATAAAAACATATCAAGACGTGATGAGCCAAAGCTTAAAAAGATTAAAGAAACACTTTTATCAGAAGACCCCGATGGTGATTGGAGGGATGAAAGGTTTGACGATAAGATAAATCTAACAAAAAGATTTCCAGACCTGTTTCCTAAATACGCAGCATATACAAAGGGAATTGAGGATATGGTATTGGTTGATGGAATACCTCCTGATCAACTAATTGATGATGGCATTATTGGTCCATACAGTACTGGAACATTAGCACACCTTTGGGATGCATCGGGGTATGGTAAGGAAAATGTTAATGAATATGGAAAAAAAATAGCGTATGCGGATCAGGTTCTGGAGGCTATACAAAATGAGGACCTAAATAAATTAAAGGTATTAGGAGACGTTAATCAATTAAAGATTGATTACCCAAATCAAAAAGCCGTCATAGAACTTATGGTGGTTAAAGATGCTTTAAAGAAAGACCTCTCCTTGGAAGAGCTTGAGGAGCTCAAGAAAAATAATTCTACCCAGACTGATTCAATAGATTATAGAATTAAAGACGATAAAATTAAGGATAAATCTAAATCCATAACTTCATATATGACCGATGATGAGGCTCTTGAGTGGGCTCTGGGAGGTTATAAAAGTCTTTCAAAAGAACAAGTAAAATTAATATATGAAAGAGAAAAGGATGATTTATTAGCTAATGGAATAACAATACAAGATCTAGTTCGAGGAGATGTATTGTTAAAAGATTTTCTTGCACAAGAAGATAAAGCAATAGAATTAATAGCCCCATTTGCAGATTTTTTAGGGGTAGATGCTAGGGCTTATTCAGAAGCAATAAATTTAAATGAGGATGAACTTGAAACCTTTAAGTCTTCGCAAAAACAAGACACTGATATTCTTGAATTTATAAATAAGAAGCTGGTATTAAGTGGCAATGATAGTATAGCTATAGAAGATCTTCAAGATATATATATGTATGGAGATTACAATAAATCTCAAGGTGAAAAATTTAAAGAGGTAGATAATGCTGTATGGGATATTACATCTCAGATGATAAATCCTAAAGGTTTATTTGATTTACCAGAATTATTCTACACAAAACATGGGACTACTAAAAGTGAATTTATAAACAAAAGAGAAATAATACTTGAATTTTCAGATGCACCTATGCAAATAGTTAGCAACATGTATAGTCCTGATAAGATTGAGGAGATGTACGAGGTAGCTCTAGAAAGAATGACTAAAAATGTAGGTGATACTGAATTAGATTTATATTATTATATCACAGGAGGTTCAAAACCTACAGACTACTATGATGAAGATATAAAGTCTGGATCTAAAAGTAATAACCAAGAAATCCTAAATAGAATACATGTCAACGATGAAACTAAAACTGTTAATGATTTAAATCAATTATTTCAAGGCACACCATTTAGGTTTAGAGAGGCAGCTAGAGGTTATGATGCTGTAGAAATATACACGATCGTTAAGGATGAGTTCGGGGAGGATTTTGAGATGAATAGTAGTGGTGCTATATTTATAGATGATTTTAAAAATTATGACAAGTTTGTTTCTTTTATGGCGAAGGCAAACCCTACTGCAGCAGATAAAAGATTTATAGGAGAAAGAAGGCTTCCTAATGAAGATTATGGAAATCCCAATATATTTAAAATTACAGATAAGCCTTTACAATATGATGATAAAGGGAAGCTGTTTTCGTATCTGTACATGATGCAGAACATCGATAGATTTTCAATGGGTGGGGGAGAGGCTTCTATAAATATAGATGCTGCCGCTAAATTGACAGATAATTTATTAGAGAACTCATGGATAGGTGAGGGCTTGCTTGAAAGATTTAACTCTATAATGAATTATTCGATAGATATTGACTATAAAAGAAAGGCACTTCAAGAGTCAGGTCTGATAGATGTTGCTCTAGGTGCTGTAACATCAGGAGCACTTCAGGCTGTTAAATATACAGCAAACTTACAGTCGCAGTTAATGGTTTCACTTGCTTCTGATGATATGCTTGGTATTTCTTTTGATAAATATAAAACTAATGCAGACGGCACATCGAACAGTCTTCCAGTAGCAAAAGATAAGTATCTTAAAGATTTAAAAAGAGAAAACAATAGAAATTTTGAAAATATAAGAAAAAATGCTTCAGGAGTTAATCTTGAATGGTTAAATGAAAATGCGGGGATTGCACCGAAGGCATTGAACTTTTTACTTGAAAGTGCAGCCGTAGGAATAATAGGAGGCCCAGCGTCCAGGGCAGCATTCTTTATGTACGCATCAAACGGTATAGAGGACCAGATGCTAAGTAGAGAGTTTGATGGACTAACAGAGTGGGAAAAAAAACCAGTATCCGTTTTATATGGTTTTGTCATAGGTCAGTTAGAAAAGGCAGGGTTCGACACAGCTAAAGGTGCGTTCTCAAACAATAGCTTTGGTGGAATAGCAAGATGGTTGATAAATGAATCAATTAAAGACCTGCCAGAAAATGCATCTAGAGAGGTCATAGAGACAGCTATAAAGAACAATGTAAAGGCCAAGATAATAGATGCAGGTATTAGGTTTACTGGTGGGGGTTTTAGTGAAGGTGCAGTTGAGGGTATACAGTCATTTGCAGAAGTAGGAATACAAAAGCTCACAAACAAAATAACTAATTTTCAATACTTTCAAACCCCTGAGCTTACAACAGTAGAAGGCATGAAGGAAATGCTTATTGAGGTTGGTGAAAGTTTTGGATACGGAGCCATAGGTGGGCATGTATATTCAGCTTCTGGTATAGCATTTAACGGAATAAAGACGGGAATTGTAAATGTAGAAAATAATAAAAAATTTAAAAATTATTACGACGTTATATCTGATGAGCAGCTGTTAAGTAAGGCAAAGTCTGCGGTTTTTTACAGAATGCAAAAGGGAGAGATAGATAAGGATATGGCAGATGCAGAGATAGACGCATTAGATCAGGCGTACTCTATATCTACAGAGATACCTACTGATTTTACAACCAACCAAAAGAAGCAGGCTTATGAACTGTTAACAGAGCGTAAGAAAATAAAGGGACAGATAGAAGGAAAAGAAAAAAATCTAATATCCACTCAGACCGAAAGGATAAAAGACATAGATAGACAGTTAGAATTAATAAGTAAAGGAGGATTTAAAGATGCCATTCAAGAGTCAGAAACAAAGGAGGAAGTGCTACCAGATGAACAGTCCGAAGTGGGACTGCAAGATGTGGGACAAGGAGACACCCAAGAACAAGAAGCTGCCGAAGTCCAGCAAGAAATAAGCCCAGAGAATTCATCAAACTATGCCAACCTCACAGAGGATAATGACGGCAATATGGTATTCTACCATGTGGGAGATAAGGGATACGAGACAATAAAACCAGCGGCTGGTAAAACTACAGCAACATCTAGAGAAGAGGCTGGAGCGTTATCTAAGGTGGGCGGAATGACCATGATGTACACGCAGGAGTCAGACGGTGAGAGCATGGTGACTGGCGAGGCTACATATGAAGTAAAGGTGCCTAAGTCAAAGGTCTACGACTTCAATACAGACAAGGATAATTTTATAGAGGAGGCTAAAGAAAGACACGAAAAAGAAAATCCAGGAAAGGCGTTTGATCCAAACACGCAGGTTGCATATGTATCACAGGTAGCCGCAGAGAACGGATATGAGGTAGTTGTATCTGAGTGGGATGGAAGAACAAGGGCTCAGAGTGTTAAAGAGATGCCGATATCTGACGTCAAGACAAGGGACGGAAACAAGATAACAAAGGATTTTAAAGAGAACTATCAGAGTAATAAAGAAAAAGGATTTGAGTCGGTTATACCTGCAAATAAGGAGGATCAACTTGACGAGGTATATCAAAAGATAAAGACCGAAAAAGGTAAGTCAAAGGAATATGATGAGACATACTTTCTCTTTGATGCTATGTCAAGAAGAAAGAATTACAATCAGGATCAGATCACAAAGATGATAAACGAGTCCAACCTATCTCAAGAGGTAAAGGAAGAGTACAACGTCATAATGGAAGCCAAGCCTGAGCAAAGAAGATCCGTCAAGACACGGGACAATATTGCAGGGGTTGAGATACAGTATCCAAACGCACAACAGGAGCAGGAAAGAAAGGAAGAGAGAACAAAGCCAGAGTATGTAAACGAGGCTGCGAATAAAAACCAAGAGGAGGACATTGAGTCATTTCAAGCGGAGCTTGAGGGTGAGTTTGGAATGCTAACTGGAGAGAATCCTATGGGTAAGCCACTCACTGAACAGGAGAATCAACAGCTTAATGAGAAGGCTGAAGAGTACTTAAAAGAAAAGGGATATAAGCCTAGAAAAATTACAGGTAAGTATGGACAGGCAGAGAACTCTTTCTTTGTACCTGGCCTTACAAAAGAAGATGCAATATCGTTTGCTAAAGAATTTAATCAGGAATCGGTAGCACATTCGGAGGGTATGGTATTTCAGGACGGTATGATGAATCCTAGAACCAAGTCTACAGACAACTTCAAGATGGATCAATACACACCTGAGTCTAACTTTGTGTCTGTAGTGAAGACAAAGGACGGCCTAAAGACATTTACCGTTGGATATGATTTTAAAAACAAGGTTGAGTCCACACCAAAACCAAAGGCTAAAAAGACAACTCGAGAGGCAAGCAGGTTACAGCAGCAGGTTGATAATGCTAAAAAAGCTATATCTAAAATAATACCTGACGTTGAGATTATCACTCACAAGGACGAGGCGTCCTACAGGAAGGCCACTGGAGAGACAGATAGCAAGGAGCAGACATCTCGTGGTGAGTACAACCCTAACACAAAGACTATACACATCAATCCGTCTAAGGCTAACAATAGGACCGTAGCACACGAGGTCTTCCATGCTATACTTCTGGATAAGGTTAAGACTAACAAAGCGACTAGGGATCTTACAGAGAGGATGATCAAGTCTCTATTAAAGAGTGACCAACTTGAAAATATTAAGATAACATATAGAGGTGAAGAGATCACAGTTGCTGAATACCTTGAGAAGTTTGCCTCAAACTATGATGAAAACATACAGAACGAGGAGAAGCTCGCAGAGCTGGTAGGTATACTGGCAGAGAACTATGCACAGATGAACAAGCCTAGCCAGAACCTGATCAAAAGATTTTTAGATCGACTGGCCAAGATGTTTGGACTGAAGCCATTCACTGACGGTGAGGTGGTTGATGTTCTTAATACCATAGCTGGTAAGGTTGCACTCGGTGAGGAGATCAGTGATGTAGATCTTAAGGTTATTTCTAAAAATAAAACAGCAGAAATAAAGGAGGCAAATAAAAGGTTTCAAGCTGACTTTACGGATCTTAAATCTGGAGTTACTTATAGCTTTGATAAAAACACAAATGAATTTAAAAAGATAGAACAAAAATACATAACAAGAAATAAATCCATTTCTGATTTTAATAATGTATTTATGATTTTACATCAACCTGATTCAGCGTTTTCTGGAAAAATTAGTAAAAAATTATCTGATGGAAGTGAAATATTAGTTGAGGGCAAGGGAGGTATATTTTATCCCATCAAGTTTCATGAGAAAGGATATTTTTGGGCAAGTACATCTAAGGCTGCTCAAGCAATGGCTGAGTCTATGAATAAGGCCATTAATAAGGATGGTAAAATATACATGGCATTAACAACTGCTCCGACAAATAAAGTTTTATCTAGTACAAATGCAGCTAATGGTGTTATGAATTTATTTATATCATTATCAACGAACCCAAAGTTTAATATAACAGGTATTGAATCTATACTCATAAAGTCTTACAACAAAGCATTTGGTGATAAGATTGATAGCTCTAATAATTTAGATGAAATAGTAAAAATAATAGAGGGAAAATTAGGAGCTGAAAAAAGTAGTTTTGATGATAGAAAGACCTTTTCAACATCAATAATAGATTTTGTAGTTAAATCTATTCAAAGAAAAAAATCAAACCAGGACGCACAGAATAGTTTGGCTGATTTCTTTGGAGAGGGTATGATGGCAGAGGATCTTGTAACAAAGTTTAAAAAAGGATCTAGAATTAGTAAGACTAATCTTACAGAAGCAGTATCTCAAATGCTTACAGAACCAATGTTAAGAGATGGAAAATCTAAAACTGAAAATGGATCAATATATGCCATATTAGAGATTGACGGAGAGGTTGAAGCTGTGGATGCAAAATCTGAAACGGATCATGAGTCATATCCAAAGGCTATAAAATCAAAGGGTGATAGTAAAACAACACTACATTTATTAACTGATAGGGTAAAGTGGAATAATGTTACCATTGATCCTGATACAGGTAAAACAGTTGATAAGTCAGGAAAAGTTAAAAGTAAAGATCCTAAAAAGAAAGGAACACTTGTAGAAAGATGGACTCAAATAATGAGTCCAAGTGCAGGTATTACTACACAGGGAGTAAAAATAGATACATCTGAGGCCACCACCCCATCCAAGCGTAAGCAGGTTGTGATAGGTGAGAATGCAGATCTGAAACAGAATGTAAAAGACTTTCTTTTAGATGCTAATCAGATGGAATCAGAAGGTAAGTCTCGTGAAGAGATTAGGTTAGCAACAGGATGGGAAAGAGGTGCAGACAACAAGTGGGGCTACGAGCTGAATGATGTTATAGATATAGATGTAAACAACATCGAAAAAAATAAGACCTATGACATACAGGATGTGGTTTCATTTCAGGAACTTTTTGATGCATACCCTGACACTAAAAAATTAAAGGTTAAGTTTATAGATAACGCTAGGAAGTCTGGCATAGCAGCATACTTTCCCAAAAAGGGATTGATTGAGGTTAATCTTTCTAAGATAGGATTAGTAGACTACGTACAAGATAACATGGCTAAATCTCGTCTATCCAAAAATCCTGATGTCTTGGCAGCGGCCGTTAGAGAGGCCAATCTATTAATCAAGCAGAATGAATTAGAGAAGGAAGGAGTCAGTAAAAAAAGTGACAGATGGAAGCAAGAGACCAAAGATGTGTACTCAGACAATCAATTACTAATCGATAGAAAAATAATAAGTGATTATCTAAAAGATAATGACGTATCCTACTCCGACTTTTTTAAAGACGTAAGATCTATAGAGAGATTAATATTAAAAAAGAAAGATATAGATATAGCAAAAGGTATAGATGAATTGAATTCCAAAATTCTCCACGAAATTCAACATGCTATCGCTGACATTGAAGGATTTGCTAAAGGTGGTAGTGCTTCAAATATACAAGAAACATTTACAGATCAAGAGAAAAAAGAGTACAATGAAATAGTCAATGAGGTCAATAGAATGGCTAAATTATTGAATGAAGGTAAGGTTACTAGAGAGGAGTACATTGATGCTAGAGATAAAGAGGTTGAGTACAGGTATAAAAAATATGAGGAGCTTGCTGGGGAGACCATGTCAAGAAATGTTGAGAGAAGAAGAAAGTTAAGTCCTGAGCAAAGGAGGGAGAAGACCCTTGAGAGTACCATGGATGTAGCTATGGAGGATCAAAAGATCTTGTATGAGGATGAGAAAAATATATCTATAAAGGATAAGAAGGTTGAGGAGAAGAAGCCTAAAGAAAAGAAAGGGTTCTTTAGTAGATTTAAGAAGCGTAAGCAGAAGGACGACGGGCCTGTAGAGCCAAGGATTGACATTAGAAATTTGAAGAAGAAGTCTGATAAGAAGATCAAGGAGACAAACAAGGGTAAGGGACCGATACTTAGAAGGCTAAGAAGATCACTGTTAGACAGACAGAACGACATAAAGAGAGTCATAAAGGACTTTGTACCTAACCCTAAGAAGGTGAGTAATATCATAAACAGAATAGTAACAAAGTCTGGTGCGTCTGGATATGCAAACGAACTATTTAAACAGAATGACAAAAAAATATTTGGAGGACTAAAGACAGACCAAATAGAAAACCTTGAACTAATAATATACGCAAGACGTATAGTTGCGATCAATGAAAATAGACGTAAGACAGGGATGAATCCATACACAGGTATGGGTGGGCTTAATGAGCAGGATGCACTTCAAAACTTAGAAAAGTTTGAGCAGGATCTGGGAAAGAAAGAGTTTGATTCTTTATCAAAAAGAGCAGACGAATATTTTGAGGCAATGAAAAAGAACCTTAAAATGCTTAGAGACTCTGGACGAATAACTAAGGAGACATATAAAAACCTTGAGGATGTGGAGTACTCTCCGATCATGACTCTAAAGTATATGATACCTAAAGATACGATTACTGACGAGGAAATAAACAATGCTGTGTCTACGCTTGGTGTAAACAAGAAGGATATAATGAAGCTATCAGACATGAACGAGAATGAGATTCTATTCGACGCAAGGTTCCTTCTCATGATGAACACCAATATATATGTAAGGAGATCATTTGAAAATGAAATGCTGAATGAGTTTGCTCAGGGATATGAATCCATAGACAAGGCAGGCAAGGAAGCTCTATCAGACTTTATAATTGAGGGTCCTGTAAAGAAAGTACCTACTGGTTTCAGAAAGGTTGAATACTTTCAGGATGGTGTTGAGAAGGAGATGGTTATGAGGGAGGACTATGCTAGACAACTTTTAGACATTAAGAATCAAAATAACTTTCTAAAAGGCCTTGGAAAGATAAGTGGTGCAAATGTACTTAGGTTCTTTGCGACGGGTGGTAACCCATTGTTTATCGTCGGTAACACTGCGGTTGACTTCGCAAACATAGCATTCTTTTCGGATGTATATTCAGCCATAAAGCCACTGGCAACAGTGCAGTTGGCATATGATTTTGTAAAAAACTTTTTAAGAAAAACTGGAAATACAAATAATTACAACAAAATTAAGATGGAGTTTATGGAGCACGGAGGTGCTATGGATTTTCTATCTACAGACGGTCTTAGAATGGTTCAGGATATGAAGCTCAAGAATAGAATACTTAACAAAACTCAAAAAGGATTGGCCGCATATGCTAGATTTATGTCTTACGTTGGAGAGACTGGTGAGATGTCATTCAGATTAGCTGTGTATGAAAGGGTTAAGGATGCAGAGATTAATAAGTTTAAGAAAGAAAATGGTAGATCTCCAAATCAGAAAGAGATGGACGATATAATGTTCGAGGCAGCAGCACAGTCAAGGGAGACTATTGACTTCTCACAGGGAGGTACCTGGGTCAAGCAGATGGACCAAGCACTACCCTACTTTAACGCTGCAATGCAAGGCCTTAGGAGACCGTTAGATTTTGCAAGAAAAAATCCTGTTGGGTTTACATCCAATGTGGTTCAGTATGCGGTAATGGCCGCAGGTATGACTGCGACTTCATTAGGAACACTTTTAAGATCAATCGGAGACGATGAGGAGGAAAAGAAAAAGTTGCAGGATATATTGGATTCAATATCTGAATACGAAAAGGCTAATTACCATATAATATTTACAGGAAATAAGGATAAGGACGGCAACTATGAATATGTAAGAATTAAAAAACTTCCACTGATATCAATACTTGGAACAGCTACGGAGCAGTACACGACAAAGTACCTTTTAAAGTCTCAGGGAATTGATTACAATGTAGATAATAGATCAATCAAAAAGTCTATAGAGATGTCTGCACCATTAGACATACTTGGACCTTTTATAGGAGACGAGTCGGCAGGTCAGGCACTTGGAGGCGTTGTAAAAAGAAATCCACTTGCTGCAGCTTGGCTTACATACACATACAACGAGGATACATTTACAGGAGATAAGGTATTTTATGAACCTAAAAATAAAAAGATCAAGCCATATGCAGAGGGTCTTTACGATGAAAAGGTTAATGATATATATAAGATAGTTGCACCTGCACTTGACATGTCTCCAAAGAGAGCCCAGGCTGCTGTAGAAAAACTTATAACAAGTGAAAGCACTAATCCAAGTATATCTATATTTTACGCTCTTACAAATGGATTATTTGATACAGAGGGAGATGCCTTCAAAGAAAACGCTGATACATTTGATAACGGCATGGGGCACTTTCTTGATGTGGTCAGTAAAAAAATGGTTAGGCATACAAATCCTAACCTATTGAGGTACAAAGATCAGGATAAAATAGATGAGCTTAAGGAAAGAATAGACACAGATGAATACCTTACCAACATTAAAATAAAAAAAGATATTGATAAAAATATAAACTCAAAAATAATAGAAGAAGGGGATTCAAGAAGCGATAAATTTAAAACAGAATATAAAAAACTAGATAATCTACTTGATGGCTACAAGCTTACACCGAATGAAAAAGATAAATACTTTTCTTACGCTAGCACAAAAGATTTAAAAAATGAGGAGGTCTTTAAAGATATGAGAGATATCATTTATGAAAAATCTCCAAAGATGATGGCGGCAAGATTATATCAAAGGTATGGCAATAACCTAGACAAGGAAGAGATGAAAGAATTAAATAAAGTGTTTAGTATATCAAATGCAAGTGACGTTATACTTAAAACAAGTTTTGAGTTATATTACAACAAATATTACCTAAATAAATCTCAAAAAAAGATAGATAAGTTTGAAGAATCCTTCGGTAAGATACGCTAACTAAAAAAGGTGAGTAAGCCTAGCTACCTGACCATGCTCAGGGTTATGAATAAATGCCTCGATCGCCTTAGGTGCGTGCTGAAATCCATTCCTGTGATGCCATGAATCTGCAGATGACGGACTCCTAAGTGTCTCCACGCAAACAGAAAATATATCCTTGGATGTCTTGTGATGAACATGATGCCCATATATATACCTGTGCCTGCAATCGTTCCAATTTTCTGACGCTTCGTGTGCCATAAGCATAGGTAGATCATGAGACTTTGCACCATCCATGTGAGTGCTCCCAATAAGATTCTTTCCATAGACGCTGTACTTCCTGTGAGACATGTCGTTGTTGAACGTGATGTTCTTAGACTTCCTGAACCATGACTCGATACATTGAAGCAACATAAACCCGCTCATGTAGTCATGATTACTTGGGTTGTAGACAACCTCAACATCAGCGACAGACATCAAGGTCTCAATGATATCTACAAGCAATCTCTTGGCCGTCACAAAGTTCTCGTACCACATACCATCGGTGTCCTGTGGGGTCTGACTTGTCGTCTGTCTCCTGGGATTGTCGGTGTGAAGAACGTCGTTTCCAGCTATGAATATTATCCTGTCTATATTCCATGACTCTGACTTGGAAAGGATGCCTTCAAGGCCTTCCTTTACCCTCTGTACAGCGATCTGACTGTTATACTCCTCACCAGTCTCAAAGGACGAGCAAAGCTTACCTATGTGTATGTCGGCAGGATCAAAGACTAGGCAGTGAGGGTCCTTTGTCTTCTTTCTTTTTATCTTCTTATACTTAGGGCTCCATGTAGATATCTCCTCAGTGAGTTCAGATATAAATGATTCAGGATCAAACTTATCCTTGCCTGATACATTTATAGAGTAATTCTTACCCTTGTACCAGTAGTGTTTGATTTTCTCTGGATCTATACCAACAGATTCGCATTCGTCATGAACACCCCTGTTGTTTATTATGTTTCTTACACTCCATCTCATGGAGTCAATATTTCTATTTAGATCGAACTCTTCATTGATAAGTCTTGCGATCTCTGTCTTGTTGGTGGTGTGGCTGTCGTACAGCTCTAACACCCTTTGTCTATAAGCTTTCATGTGATTTCTGTAGATCCTTTAGGATCTTAATTAAATTTTGAATATTATCCTGCAGCTCCAAATTTTCCTCATCCATCAACGATTCGTAGATTGAGTCAGTCATGCCATTGATTTCCAGCATTATAGCGTTTACGTAGTTTACATGACTCATGTCGCCAAATATATTGATTTTAAATGTCATAACAAAGTCCAGAGAGGTATTTTTTATTTGAGATAGAGTAATCAACATGATAACTGTTGATATCTTTATCCTTTATAAACCTCTTTATGAACCTCTTGTTAAGTGGCATTAGATTGTCGTCAAGAGCCATAGGTATCTGAGTTATTGTCTTATCTATCTTAGGGAGTCTTGACCTCATAGATATAGGCCTAGCCTTTAGGTTTACATCTACGCAGTATACACCCCTAGTACCTTCCATTCTCTACCCTTCTCTTTATAACCTTGAGCATGCTCATGTCCTGACATCTCCTGATGTCGTCCATTATATCTCTCTTCGGTGGTATATACTTGTCGTAGTAGTCAAGGAAGACCTTATAGTCCTCGATGTCCTCTAGAAATAATGGATCCTGTATCTTCATCCACTGGTGATAATTGTTTATGGCGTTTATTACCGTGGCGTGTGTACGATTAAATAAGCTGCCTATGTAGTTGAGAGGGTACTGCTCATCTCTCAGTATGGCACAGAGGAATGCCCTCTTGTGTACCTTCTCTCGATACCTGTGTTTCTTGTCCAGGCCATCTCTCTCTATAACGTGTATTATCTTGTCTATCATACTATTTCTCTTGATTAATTTTTTTCATTTTCTCAAAGTCTCTACTCACCTCCACCTTATACTTAATCATTGTCTCTGGATCTATCCATATCTCGTGCATACCATTTTTAAAATTTTGATGCAATTCAAGTCTATCTAACATAGCTTGTCTCTGGTTCTGTCTGTAGTGTTCAAATATTTGATTGTCTATACTCATTTTATTTTATTTGTTAATTAATATTCTTATTTGCGTGACCTTAAAGCTGTATTTTTTATATGAGCAATAAAGTTATCATGGAATGCATAGTCTATAACTTTGTCTTTTTTACCATAAATAATGTGAATTCCTTCAGATATACCCATTTCCTTTCTGTTTGGAGAAAATGCTATAGTGTCATCTAACTTGTTAGCTATCTTTTTTAATTCATACTTAGAGTGAGTTTTTATCTCTTTGCTCAATTCACTTAGTGTTGTCCAATCTTTTTTCATTTTGTTTTGTTTTTTTTTGTTTTAATGTTTGCTTTCCTCCTGACCACAGTTAGCACATAGGCGTTCTTGGTCATCCATATAATCATCATAGGAATGAAAACAATCACATTTTTTTTTAATACTCATTGCTATCTTTCGTATCTCCTTGCCTAGGTCTGCATCGTTTGGATACATCTCGCATAGTTCTTTCATTTCTATAACTTTATTTTTTATAATATTATCAATCTTTTCTTTATGGATATAAGATGGTTTAAAAAGAAGTGGTGATGATTCTTTACTGACATCGTGTTTAAAAACACTGTCCTTTACCTGTCTTAGTTTATTTAATTTCTCCGTCATATACATATACTTTTACTCCGTGTTTATTAATCTCTTTTATTCTGTACTCCTGAAGTGGCCTAGGCTTCTTGCCAGGCCTCTTGACCTCGTAGAACTCAACGTCTGAGTCTTTAGGTATGGCAATAAGATCAGGGATCCCTGGCTTGTTGGTGACGGACAGCTTTATAACGTAATAGCCATCCGACTCCAACTGCTTTATTAACTTAGCCTGTATCTTTTGTTCATTCATATAAGTACTTATATGTTATTCACAATCATCAAAGTCCATCTCGACTTGATTGATCAATCTATTCTCATAGAACTCTATCT
>WLWG01000544.1_pt1 | contig 38612 bp, 37 predicted proteins | sample 6712871 | NCBI WGS metagenome assembly WLWG01 (sample SAMN12718693, study PRJNA515312) | sponge metagenome | isolation source: marine sponge | host: Mycale hentscheli | place: New Zealand: South Island, Marlborough, Capsize Point | collected 2003-05-01
GTAATTATATGATCTTTATTGTTTATCTGATTTAAAAGCTTTTCATCTGTTTCTTCTAAAAACTTTTTATTTACTTTAACAAACTCACCACCTTGTTCTAGCATAGGATCTTCTTCGAGTAGCATGTTTATAGCTTGAATAACATTATCATCTACACCTTCTATTGCTTCTTGAAACTCAGGTTTGTAATTACCATCTTCGTCTTTATAACCAGTAGTGTAAGCTATATCTACTAGCTCGTTTGCTTTTAACATGAACGCTGATAAGTCATCTGGCTCTAAAACTATATCTTTAGCAAAGCTGTAATTTTCACCTCTACCTAAGTCTCTAGCTATAAATGCAATCTCTGCCTCTACATTATCTCTACCAAATTTTTCAGCTCTTAATTCAGCTAGTGTAGTAGGCACATAACCTTCAGTACCTGGTTGTCTGCCAAAGCTATCTTCTACTTGAGAATCTAACACTTGTCTTAAAGCGTCTTCTGTAAACTCAATAGCTGCTACTTTAGCTAATGAGTTTCTTCTAGCATCAGGTCTTGCTGTGTTAATAAAGAAGTTAGTTAAATCTTTAGTTGTTAAACCTGGTATTAATTGTTTTTTAGGATTGCCAGCATATGGATCTTTAACTCTTGAACCTTCTGCTCTAGACTCTTCAGTCAATGTTCTAGCTTGCTTGCCTGTCTTTGGATCTATCACTGGCTCAGTAAGTCCATTTAACCTTTTGTTCAATGTTGTTTGCTGAGCTTTAGCTAAGATAGCTGGTACATAAGTTTCAACAAAGTTTTTATATTTAGCACTTGTTGGCGTACCCATTATCTTTTTAATATCAGTTTCTAAATCAGCAATAGCTGACTTTCTAAGAGCCTTTAAAAATGCTCCTGAACTTACATCTCCTAGTTTAGTTCCTAGCGTTCTCTTAGTCTTCTCTATAACCTTGTTATAAAACTCTCCTCCTTCTTCCATTCCTAAGTCATCACCTAGTTCTAAAAAACTTTGTCTTAACGATTGCTTTTCTTCTTTGCTAAAATCTTGCTTTGGCTTTTCCTCTAACTGTTCTTGAGACTGAACACCTAGCAAAGGCGCCACAATTTCTGTAGCTCTATAAAAATCTCTACGTCTTGAATCTCCTATAAATTGCCCAAGTGTAACTGCATCTCTATATTCTTTAGACTTTTTATAATAATCTTCTACTAAACCTACTACACCTCTTTTAGAATACAATATATCAGAAACTATATCATCTATTTCTACAGCACCTTCAACACTTTGACCTGTTTCAAAATCTCTAGTTCCTGCTACTTTAGGATTATCTTTGACAGCTGTTTCACCTATTTTAAATCTACCACTAGTAACATATCTTCTTACATCGTCTTCAAATAAACTAGCTAATTCAGCTGCCGATGCGTTTCTTTGTTGTGCTTGCTCTATTTCTAAATCTTTAGCTTCACTACGATCTTTACTAGCCGCCTCTTTTGATACTACTCTCTCTTTGTCGAACTCTAAACCTGCAGCTGTTAAATCATCAGATATTTCTATACCTTGTTCTGCAGCATTTCTTTGAGCTCTAGTAAGTCTTCCCTTATTTATAGACTTATTATAATCTGCTATAAAATTTAAAATATCATTAGCATTATTAAACTGTATTTTTCCTTTTTTGTTAGGTAAAAAATCTTGAAATAATCTTCTGCTCGCATTACGTAAGTTATCTCCTAATTGTTTGTCTTTAGCTATTAAACCAAGATCAACAAATTCACTAAATAAAGTAATTAATTCTTCAGCTTCTTTAGCTTCTGTTACGTCTCCGTCTATTTTATACTCGTTAAGTGTATTGTTAAGTGATTTAATTAATGCATTATCTTTGAGAGATGGATTTTGACTTAATACTTTTAATCTCTTTTTAATAACATTAGCCATTTGATAAACAGACTCAGGATTTGTTTTTAAAGTGTTTTTAAGAAACTTGTGTAATATCTCATGAGCACCAGCAAAATAACCAACACCATCAGTCATTTTTTCAGTATTAACTAAAGCAATTTCTTTACCGTCTATATTAACTTCTACTGCTCTACCACTTGCTAAGTTGGTGTCAAGTCCATTTTCTTCTAAAAACGCTTTCATTTCTTCTTCGTTTTCAAAAGTTTTAAATTCATCTATTACATCATCAGCTAGTTGTTTAGATATTTTTTTATTTTTGTTTATTATATCTTCAGCTTTACCTATATTGTTAAGTCTTTTATTTATTTCTTTTATTCTATCTTGTTGTGGTTTTGTAAGTTCAGAATCTAAACCATCTATTTCTTTTATTAGCTCTGATTTCTCAACCATTAAATCAAGAGACTCTGCTCTAGCTCTTTTACTAAAGCTACCAGGAACTTTTAACCCAGCGTTTCTAATAGTAGATATTGTCTCTACTTTGTCATGGTAGTCTTGTTCAGAAATATTACCTGCATCTTTTTGCTTTTTAAGATCAGCTAAAGTTTTTTTGTAAAACATTTCTGTTTGAGCTAGATTACCTTTAGGGTTAAATTCTTTAGCAACTTGCATTGCAGCAGACCTTATTTCTGTTCTAGTTTGAGTAGCTACTGCTCCACCAAAAGGTAGTACAGTACCTATAGTAACACCTGCTAAAAACTCTTCCCAATTTTGCTCACCATTTACGTACTTAAATAAATCCCCTTGTTTAGCACCTGTATTTAAAGCTTGCAAAGTGCTTTGTCCAACCTCCGTTAAACCTTCTATTAATGAATTAGGCGTTTGTTTTACCACGCCTTTACCCATGTTTTTTATAATTTTTTTAATATCACCTCTAAACAACGACTTAACTCCAGACTTGTATGATACTCCCATACTTTTAAAAAAAGCTTTCATAGTTGTTTCAGCACCTAACTTTTCTAGTCTAGACATTAAAGCTGCAGTTGCTAAGTCTTGAGCTATGTTATCATACTCTCCGCTAGCTATAGCTTCACCTAAAGCTTTTTCAGTTATACCATCTGGATATTTTTCTGGATCTGCTAACATACCTTCTTTAACACCTTCTATGTAGTTTTCACCATAGAACTGAGCCGTAACCATAGCACCACCACCTAAAGTTAAAGCACCAGCAACAGGTGCTAAAGCACCTCCAGACATAAATGTAGCTACCGCACCTGCAGAAGCAGCTGTCATTTGAGGTATAGAACCACCTAACCCAATCATAATATCTCTAAAGCTTATACCATCAGAAAACTTAGCTTGCTCAGCTAAAGCTCTGTATTCTTCAAATTCTTGCATTTGAGTTATATTCTCACTTAAACTTTGAGACTCTTGTTGTAGATTTTGTTCAAGCTCATCTCTTAACTGCTTTATAGTTCCTGTTAGTTCTGGCCTACTATCTAGTCTTCCTCCACCTTTTTCACCTATTTTTATTTTAACTTCTTCGTCGTCGCCTTTGCCTTCAGCTGTTAGTTTTTCAAGTTGAGCAAGACCATCTTTGGTATTTTTAATACGCATACCATCTACTTGAGCACCAATAACATCCATTGAATTACTAGTTAAAGCTTGACCTGAAACAGCAAAGTTTTCTATACCAGCAATAATATCAGACATTACAGATCCTTTACCATAATAAGCTTGTCCAAAATCTGAAAGACTATAAACTAAGCTCTTTCCTCTAGCTTCTCTTTTGTTTTCTGCAGCATTCATTATACCAAGCATTTCACTTATTTTTTCTGCTTGCTGTAATACTACAGGATCACTTTGCATAGATTCATCTATAAGGCTTGCGTAGTATTCATTTACCCTTCTTTGAGCTGCATCAACACCTGCTCTAGTACTTAAATCATATACGTTTTTATCTACAAGTTCTTGTTTAAAAGCTTCAATTTTATCTGAAACATTTTGAATATAAAAGTTTCTTCTAGAATCTACAAGAGGATCAGTCATTAAAAACTCATTAAATAAATTACTATAAGTTTCTTCTTTGTTTTCGCTTTCTTGTACTCTTTTAGTAGCATTAGAATAATCCCTTTTAGTATATTCATTTTCTACATAAGCAGTTGAACCATCTTCATTGTCAGGCATAGCAAGCTCAGTACCATCCACATCTGGCTGTCTTGCTGTTGCGCTTTCTGGAACAGGTAATTGATTAACCATTTCTAAACGCTGCTGACCAGTGGTGTTAGGCATGTTTAGTATTTTCTTAATCTCATTATTGTACTCTACTATTTGATTATCAAAAGATTTAATTTTCTCTTTTTTATCTTTAGTTTCTTGTTCCGTTGGTGTTAGATCTTGTCTAGCTTGTTCTATTTCTTGTTCAACTCCTGGTATATTAGTATTGGTTAGTTCTTCAGGTATATACACGCCATCAACATTTGTTCCGTCTTCAACAGGTATAAGCTCTTCAGGAGCTGTTCCTACTTGTTTAATTAGCTCAGAGTTTTTAGCAAGAAGTTCTTCAAAGGTTATGCCTAGTTCTTTAGCTCTAACCTCAAGCTCTTCTTTAGTAAATTTTATTCCGTCTATTTCGTACATTTACTTATGTTTTAGATAATGCTTGACTCTTTTTTTCTCTTAACTCTATGATTTTTTTCATTGCTTCATACTCAGCTTCATTTATCATCTTTTGAGTTATTTCTTTTCCTTTACCTGGGTTGTTTTTATAATACAAATAGTTCATTAATTTTCTATCTCCTGATAAAAGTTTTTTCTCTTCATCTGATAACTTGTCTAGCTTGTTTGTTATTTTCCATTTACTATAAGAGTCGTTATCAACAAATCCACCAAAGCCACCTTTTTCAGCTTCTTCAGCTTCTGCTTTTTCTCTTTCTGCTACTCTCTTGTTGTAGTAAGCAGGATAGAGTTTCCTCATTTTAAAGATTGCATCAATATTATCTTTGTTACTACCACCAATCGATCTTTGTACTTCTTGAGCTAACTTAGCCATTGATACAGGATCTTTTGGATCATACTTGGCTATAAAAGTAGTTTTGTCTAAAACTTTACCACCAGTTCCTTGATCTAAGCTATAATCAAGTTGATTTAAAGTTATAGTGCCATCAGAGTTCACTACAACATCATTAACCGTTTTATCGTCAATTGTGGTATTTAGTATTATATTTTGATTAGCCATAGGGTTTGAAGCAAAATCATAAATATCTTCAACAGTTTCCATATAGTAAGGATTTCCTTTGTCATTTTGTTCATTAGGATCATAAACTTCCTCTTTAACAAACTTCAATGTATTGTCCATAGTTGCGTTGTCGTTATAAAACTTAGTTCCTAAATACTGTTTCATTATGGCTGTTTGCTCTTGATCTAACTTTGCTCTTTGTTCTTCAGACATATCTTCAGCATAATCATGCCAAGCATCTTTATATAAAGAAGGATCAAACCCCATTTCAGTAGCGATTTTTTCAATTTCTTCATCAGGTATTTCATCTTGCCAAACCTTAGCCATCATATTATCATTAGCGGCCATCGTTGCTATAGCTGGACTATCAACAAGTTTAGCTATAGCTTCAGGTCTTTTTTTCTGAGTTATTGTTTTGTAAGTATATTTTTTACCTTCTTCTAGATTTGTAAAAGGTTGTCCAGTAACTGGATTTATATCACCTTTTTTAACTTCTATATATTCTACAAACTCACTGTCTAGGCTTTCTGGCTTTATCTGAGCATTAAATATTGCTGTGCCTGGTTCTGACAAGTTAGGTTTAGTCTGATACATAGGAGTTCCATTAACTTCATCAGCTAGTAATTGACTACCATTTATCATCGCAGGCTCATTATCTCCATCTTGAGGAGTAAATAAGTATAACTCTCCATTTTTTTCTACTATACCTACGTTTCCACCTTTACCAACTAAGTCTAATATTCTTTTATTTTCTATAGAGCCTACCGAAGATACCTTGCCATTTGCTAAGTCAGTCTTAAAGTTAGCAGAGTTTTCACCTACGGATTTTACTAGCTTAGCAAACTTAGGTACTAAAGATGATATTCTAGCAAGCTCTCTATTACCTTCTTGTCTAGTTATGTGACCTTCTTGCATTAAGTTTTTTATCTTAAAATAACCATCAACCTTTTCATTCCAAAAAGATAAAATGTTTTCATCTAATATTTGATTACCAGTAGAGCTTAATTCATTTAACTTCGACCTCATTGCAAAATCTGCTTGGTCTTGAGATTGCTGAAGCTCTGTAGTATATTTTTTTTGCTTAGCTATCTGCGTTCTCATGTCGCCAACTGTTTTAGCAACATTATTAGTTAAGTTTTTACCACTATTTATGTAAGTGTCAAACTCTTTATTTATTATTCTTTGTGGATTTGTAAAGCTCATATTCTATTGTTTACCTATTTGTGATGCACCTGCTGGAATTTCGCCTCCAAGAGAACTAAAACCTGGCACTATCATACCTACTCCTTGAACTACTGATTGTCCTATACCTGCTATAGCTGCTGATCTAGCTGCTTTAGCATCCATCTCGTTTTGTGCAGCATTGTCTAGCAACTTAGCTGTTCTATCCATTTTAGCTTCGTGAAAGTTAATAGCATCTTGTTGTGCCATTATATCTCCTTGAGCTTTCATTTCATCTAGTCTTTGAGCACCCTCAGCTTCTAGCTTTTGTGTTGTCATCTCTCCTTCAGCGGCTAAAGATTTATTTTGAGTTTCTTGAGCTTGTATCGTAGCTGCTATACCTCTTTTACTTTCCAAAGCCGCTTGAGCCAACGCGGTAGCACCACCTGCAGCTTGACCAGTTTCCATCATTACATCTAAACTATTAGCCAATGCTTGATCTGCTTGCTCAGCTTGCATTTTAAAAGCTTCAGTAGCTACAGTTAAATTAGCATAAGGATTATCAAGATTTTCAAATTGATTAGTCATGTTTTCATAAGGATTATTGAAAGCAGGTCTTTCTTCTACTAAAGAATCTAAAGCACTTTGCATAGTGTTTTTCATATTGTTTTGATCGTCTGCTTCGTTTTTAGCTCTTCTAGCTGCTATCCCTTGAGTGGTCGCTCCAGCTGCCGCAGCTACGGCTCCTGCTATTACTAATGATGTTGCTACTGCCATATCTTTATTTTAAAATTTTAATTATCTCATGTGAGGGCTTATCATCTACATGCCACCCTAATTCTTTATGTTTGTTTATTAATGCTTTTGTTCTGCCTATAGTAAATATGTATTTATATCCCCATCCTTTTATTATTTTCTCTACTGTGCTTATTAAGCACGTTATAGCCATATCTCTGTCATCTTCTCTATATTCTGGATTAGATATTATCCATTCAAGTAAAACTGCCTTAGAATTAGTTACATAAACAAATCCTGCAACAATCATAACTCCATTTTTTTCTACTACAAAACCACCAGTACCATTGTCTGGTAAAAATTCTTTTTCTACTGGCGGCCACTTCCATGCTTTCCACCATTTTTCTAGAGTCTCATAATCAGACTCTGTTAATTTTCTTATTTCCATTTAATTTAATTACTGTGAAGACATATTAAATGTTACACCTATAGAATAAAGTTCTTTCATCCCGCCAGGTGCTGTAACATTATCTGTTGTAAATTTAATATCTAAATAATAACCTTTAATCCCACTTATTCTATCTCCAAAATTTATTTCTCCTGGAGCTGCTGTTGATTTGTTTATTAAATTAGCGACATATCTGTTTTCTTTTCTATCAAAACCAGCTCGTAATAGTGGCACGTTGTTTGGGTTAGCAGAGGTACCAGTGTTACCTAAACCATCGTATGCACCTTGTACATAACTATATATCAAATTAGCATCATCGCTGTTAAATTGCCAAGCATTGTTCCAAACGCCACCAACTTCTCTACTAACGCTTTGACCTGTTCTATCACTTGTTAAATATTCAGCTTGCCAACCACTGTCTCCTTCATAGTCAACAGCTAAAAAAGCTTTTTGTAAAGAAGGATTAGCATTAGCTACTATAGTAACTGAAGAATCATGATCTATAGAATAAAACTGCCCGTGAGGTGTAGAGCTAGCATAATGAGAATAAAGACCTTTCTGTATGCTCACTGTGTTATCTTCATTCCAATAGTCATTATTAATTGTATAAAAAGTATTTTTTAAACTACCAATAAAGCTAGGTTTATAAGAATAAAAGCTAGGCCAACCTTTTACTTGATGATCATAACCTAAAGTATAATAAACATTATCTGGCTTAGGTACAGTTGGTGTATTTGGTTGAGTATATACCTTGGAATTGTTAGGTTGTATTGATAAAATATACTGTTTATTATAAGCATCATAACCACCGTAAACTCTACTTCTATAACTACCTAAAAGCTTTATGTTAGTTATATTTGTTAACTCTGTTTGTGTTATAACTCTAGACAACAACATATAATCATTTGTTGTTTGAGCTTCCCTTACACCTACAAACGTGCAATTCATATCTACATATTCACCGCTGTTTCCATATTCAAAAAATACTTTAGAACCTAAAAGACCAAATTGTTTAATAGGACTAATACCGTTGTTGATATAGCTTGGTCCACTTTGAGAAGCATTAGGATTGTTAGATGTAGTAGATTTTAATATTATTTCAAATGTATTATTATAATCATCATCTAAAACAGTTAAATTATCTCTAAACCAATCACGCATACCATATTCAGATATTTCTGTAATACCGTCGTTAGACAATCTTAACACTGCGTTTCTGTTTCTATCTACAAAATATTTTCTAAAAGAGTATATAGCAAAGCTTTCAGGATTTTTGCTTATGCCGTATTCTCCTACATATGGTACTATCTCTCCAATTACGTTGTTTGCTGTAACTACACTTCCGCCACCTTCAGCATTATATATAGCATCTTTATCTATTAAAGCTCTACTACATTTGTTTTCTTGTAGAACTATTAAATTGTTTTGCTCAGCATATATTTTCTGTATAGATCCATTTTGTGGGTTAGCTGCTTTAGTTATATTTGTTCCAACTGGAAATTGATTAGTTCTATTTATTCCAGTTCTAGAATTAAAAATACCTGAATATATTAAAGCATTAAATCTATGTTGTTGTAATGGCTCTTCTTCATCTAAATAAGCTTTTACACCTAACGACATAAAACTATTATTAAATCCACCTCTTATATACATTTCTTCTGTATAAAAATTTTCAAAAACAACAGAAGCTATTTTATCATTTTGAAAAGGTTGGCCTAGCCCATATGGAGCAGCTAGCGAATATGGAGGAGCAAAAACTTGACATATAGGAAACACATTGTCAGCAGCAACTCCAGTGCTACCAGGAACAGTATTACCTCTAGTTTGATTAGCTGGCTGTGGTGTTAATATTTTCTTGTTTACTATACAGTTATAATAATCAACTTCTATAATAGGTAAAGTGTTTTGGCCCATACTATATATTATTACTTGTTTTTATCAATTTTTAAATCTTATTATAAAATCAGATACTACGGTAGATAAACCTTTTCCGTTTCTATCAACCGCTGTTATTCTACATCTAATATTTCCTTTTGTTTCTAAAGATTTACCTGTAGTAGCTAATACAACACTTCCAGGATTAAGACCAGCGTCTGAAAGATATAAACCTAAGTTAGGCACACTTTCAGCTGGAACAAAACTTGAGCCAGCAGCTAAGTCTACTTCTAACTTTAATATTAATTCTTGTGTATTAGCTCTGTTTGCAGTGTTATTTATATTTCCTCCGTTTGTAGCTGATGACAATGTAGTACTATTACCATTATTATTATTCCAAGGATTAGAAATTCCAACTGCAGTAGTAGCTACAGGATCAATGGCTCTAGCATTATTTATATAATAAACAGTTCCATCATAAGCTATATAATCATTGTTAAGTGCTGGCTTAGTGTTTAACATGTTTATTCTTAAAGGTAGAGAATACTTTTCGTAAATAAAACTATCGTTAGTACCATCAGGTAGTAAAGAGTTTTTTAAAGCAGCAGAAAAATTAACTATAAATGTTATATTATTAATGTCTTCATTTATACTACTATAACCACTAAAGTTTGAATTAAGCTTGACTAAAAATCTATTATTAGCATCTGTTGCTGAAAACTTTTCAAAAAGTATAGAATCTATTATTTCGCCATTAGACAAAGGAGTTCCATCTCTGTAAAAAGCTTTTGTAACGGAAATATCTTTTAAATCTATATCTTGAGACTTTCCACTTGAGTTATAGTAATCGTATCTATTACCATTTTGATCATGTATAGTAAGAGTTGCTATTGTCAAATCAGAAGTAGACCAATCAGAGCTTTCATTGACTGATATAGACTCAACAACATCTGTTGTGTTATAAGTTCTAAATACACTAGGAACATTAAGTGTTTTAAAAATTAAATTATTTAAATCAGATATTAATCCAGAAGTGCTACTTTCATAGTATATATCTAAAGCTGATGTTGTAGGAGTAGTTTCATATATTGCTGGAATTGGCTCTTGTTCGGCTGTAGGTAATGCAGTATCTGAGTCTTTTCCTATTGAAAAAACATTTTCTATTATAGCTGTTGGTGGGTTCGTGTCAGCTTGATAAAGACCATTAAAACTACCTCTTTGAAAAAGATCGTCATAATTACCTATAGCTTTAACTTTTAATGTTCGTTTTTTAGGAAACTGAGGTAGTGGTTGGTTGTTAGTTGTAAAAAATGGAGATGCAGAAGATGCTGTCCAATTAGTAACTTGAGCCGCTCTTGGTATTAACTCTGTATCACTGGTAGAATATTGAACTTGTATTGGAGTAGTTTCATTTAACGCTGGAGGAACTTTATTAGCGTTGTCAGTTAACAAAGTTGTAGTATTTAGTATACCATTACTAGAAGCAGTACTACAAGTAAAATCTACATTACTCTCTGTTGCCGTGGCGTTTTGGGTAATTTCAAAAGTTGTATAGTTCAATATGTTTTGAATGTAATAAGTATTGCCACCGCCTGTAACAACTTTCATACCTTCTAATAGTGGAAACGTTAAATACTCTATACCTGTTACAGGTGTCATTACTACTTGATTACTACCACTAGTAAAAGTAGCAGCATTTTCTAAAGTGAAAGGCTTAATAACTGGTAAGCCATCTAATACACTAGGTAGATAAACATTATAATACTCTTGTTGTTTTTGCTTAACTACTACTTTGTAACTATACCAACCATTTGGCTTATCAAAACTATAAAAAGTAACTGAAGTTCCACTAGCTGGCTTTAATGACTCACTACCATCATCATTTCTTAAATATAAAATATTTGTACTTCCACCTCCAAATTTATTTAAAACATAAAAAACGTAAGCTTGTTTAGTTTCGCCTGATTCTTGCCATTCTACAAGCATACCTGGTTTTATATAGTCTGCAACGCCACCTGTAGCAACTTGAATATAATCAAACTGTTGGCCTGTTGTTGTTAGAGTAGTATATGGATTTTTATAAAGACCAGGGTAACCTCTTAAATCTGCAACTTCTTCAGGTATAAAGCCTGTCATTAACATTTTTAAATTATCTCCAGGCCAATTTATAATACCTGATTCTATATTTGTAGTACTAGTAATATCACCACTCGCTGTTAATGGATTTATAATAGAGTTAAAATAATCGTGATATATAGTTGATCCACCAAAGATTAAATTATCATTTGCAAAAACACCAGTAGTTAAAGGTATATTTTGATCTTCTGCCTTTGACAATATAACATCAGATGATCTACCATATCTATCCTGCAGTATTAAGCCAACTTGATATGTTCTATTTTGCTTTAAACTATGCTTTGGGTAAGAAATTGTAGAAAATTTATTTGGCAGTTGTGAGTCTTTAGGATCATAATTAGAAGGTGGTCCAGGAATAGTGCTAGGTGTAAACTTTCTTCCAGCAGCAATATAGTAATTTAAATTTCCTGGAGCAGAATGTCTATCATAAAAATTACCTAATATAATCCTATTACCAGCAGATGATAAAGTTTTAGCTCTAACAGGTATATTATCATAAACCCTAGTTGTTTCAGCAGATCTTAAAGTTTTTATAGGTTCTTTAGAATTATAATTATATGTTAAAACTCTAGTATTATTATTGGATATTGAAGAGTCGGTAACTTTTAAAGATTCTACTAACATTATATTTTGACTCATAGATTCTTTGTATAGAATATCTATTTCTATTACTTTTAGTTCATTGTTTATTTTACTAAAGTTATATTCACAAGGTATTTTTAATGAAACTTGTGTAACTTCATTTTCCATAAATTCAACTATAGTATCTTCTCCTGCCTTTTGAACTTGTGATTTATACTCGTTAACGCTAGCTCCTGTAGATTTTTTCATACCTACTGTTTTTAGAAAATATCCTTTTTGTTTTGGTATAAAAACCTCTTGTGTAAAAGGAGATATTAGAGAGTGTTGACCATCATCATATTTAAATCTATAAGCAAATCTAACAAACTTATCTTCTAGAAAAGCTTCGTCACCAGCAAAGTCGTCTATCCAATATGGATTAGCCATATGAATTGAAAGAACATCACCAACAGCTAGTGGTAAGTTTGCCGGAAGTACAGAGGCAGTTGTGTTTGCTTCTAAGTTTAATTCATGTAAAGTAAAAATACCACCTAGTTCAGGATCTCCTATAGTTCGTACAATATAGTATTTTAAAGGATCTAGTTTTGGATGTGTGACTCTAGAATAACTAGAATTTCTTAAAGTATTACCTCCCCAATCAATACCTTGACCAGCAACAGGCCAACTTGATTGCCCTAGTGTATTCCAGTAAGTAGTGGTAGGTTGAGTTGATAAGCGTTTGTTTTTCCAAGCTGTTCCATATTTATAAAGAAGATGACTAGGTTGGTTGTTCGAGTTTGTAATAGCGCATTGATAACCTATAGAATTAATTAAAGCCACTTCAAGTTTTGTTTGGCTTTCTCTTAACCAAGGAGAACTAACATCTTTAGCACTTGGTTGAATAAATCTTATTTTGTCATTAAAATTTGCAGTACCTGAAGAATATGGCGTGTCAGCACCTGACAAGTCTCTATCTATATAAACTGCACAATATCCGGTTGCGTTGGAACCTGGTATGTCCATCGCCGCTGCACTTGACACTAGATAATCGCGATCTACCATTGCTACTGTAAAATCCCAAGTTTCGTTAGTAGAGCTTTGATAATAACCTTTTAACCCAACTTTTCCTTGTATAGCATTTATAATATCTGAATTTATAGCATCTCCATTAGCATCTTTACTTTTTATAAGAAAAAAAGGATAATAAGCTTCAAAAACGTGGTCTTGATTGGTAAACAAAGCTTTAGCTGGTGCTGCCGTTATGAGCAATGCTTGATCAAACTCTAAAATATTATTTAATTCTATAGGTTTGCTAGGATAATACTTAGCTAGAGAAACGTGATCTTCATTTTTGTAATATGATATATTAGCTTCAGCAGTTTCAACATTTATACAGCGTGGTTGATTTCTGTTATCAGTCCAGTACAATATGTTTTCTATCATTGTAATATCTAGAATAGGACTATTTAAAGAAAAATTTAAAAACCTACCATTAACTATTTCTAACGTGTTAGCAGAAACCGTATCATACAATACTATAGAATTTCTCGTGCCTATAGGACAAAAATTAGAAACTTTATTAGATGAATTATCTTGATAGTTAGTTATAAAAAAATAAGCCTTATTAGTATCTTCATTTAAAAAACCACCAATTATTTGAGCAGGAAACTCTTTGTACATGTTAGCACCACCGCCTAAATTTAAAGAAGCTGTTATAGCTGGTATGTCTAAACTACTGACTATTTCATTACCTAATATATTTTCTAAAGCACCTACATCATCAGCTTCAGATCTAGATACAGCTATGTTGCTACCATCTCTGTATTCGTCACGAGATAATAACCTAGAGTCTAAGTCTTTGTTCATTTTAGACTTAGTAAAGGTATGTTGGAATTTATTTTGAGCCATTAATTAATGTTTAATCCATTTAGATTGACCCCTAAACCATTGAGTTATTTCGTCTAGCTTAAGGTTTTGTAATCTTATTTTTGCGTTTCTTGTTTTAACATAAGCCTCACGTTTAAAGACCTGCTTAGTTCCGCCATCTACATCTCTTCTTAATTGAAAAATTCTTGAAGCAATTTGAGCATACATAGCATCTTCAATAAGTTTAGGCACTACACTATTTAAAGTATAAGAAAGCCCATCAGAAATATAACTAAGAAATATAACTTGATTTACTAAGTTACTACTGAAATTAAAAGTACCTGTTCTTTGATTTATAGAAAACCAACCATTTTGATTAGACACTACAGGATCTAGTCCATATCTTTGACCATACGCTGTTTTATACCAAGCAGCATCAAAAACACCATCAGACTGAAAAGGAGTATAGTTTCCTGTTATGTCATTTTTATTAGCTTTATTCCACCTGTCTTCTATTATTGATTGAGAAGCTTCTAAATTAGTATCATAAGAACTTTGACTAGGGATACCTGTTGCTCCGTCTTGAATAGGCATTTCTGTAGGATTACCACTTAAACCACTTAAAGGTTGTATTGTTCTTAATACACCTGATCCATCAGCAAAAGCAAGCCTTGTATAATTAACATAGTCTTTTGGTATAGGAACTGTTAGATTTGTTGGAACAGTTAATTCTTGAGATTTATAAGATTTCAAAGTATCGTAAGATAACTCTTGCATTGATCTTCTAGCATGAAAAAGAACATCACCTCTTTTAATTTTTTGTATAATTTTATCTTCACCTACATAAGACATTAACCAGTTATCTATTATTTCGTTTAACGTTAAATAACTATAACTACCCCAATTATCTCCTCTAGCTATATCAGTTAGTTGTAAAAATATAAACGCCTGGTTAGGTACAAGTGATCCGACTACATTTTTTAATTCAACCGTATTGTTTGTAGTATTTGTGACTACTATATTTTCAACAGGTATTTGGTTATTTGCACTAGGTATAGTGGTTGATGTAGCTAATAAATGTAAGGTAAAATTACCCGTGTCTCTAACTTGAGTACCAAAGGTGTCATAATTACTAATTAATACGGTATTTAAATCTGGAAAACTCCAAACCGTTTTATTTCCACCAGTAAGGTTTTGTATTGGCCCATATTGCCCTGCATAGTATTGCGAATCGTTTTCTGTTATTGGAGTTGTAGCTGAAGTTTGTGTCATCTTAAATTTGTTCTAATTGGTCTTGAGCAGCTACCGCTTGGGCAGCTTGTTGTACAATTTCTGGATCTCTTATAACTACACCAGCGTACATTAATATTTTTAATATAACTTCTGTTTGATCTAAGTCTGATATTTCAAAGTTCTTACTAACACCATTAGCCACTGGATCAAATATGTACTGACCTACGCTTCCTACTGTATAATTCCAAACAGGATCTATTGGTTTTCTAACATATTCTAAAGTATAAGTTATAGCAGGACTACCATCAGTTCCAGCTGCGATAGCTTTCCTAGCGGGTAGTATTTTTATAACTGTTCCCTCTATATAACATATAGGATAATCTGTACTTGGGGCTGTAAGTGGAGAGCGTCTAAATGTTAAAAACTCTTGACGTGTTACTTTATCTATTTCTACTGGAAGTTTTGAACCATTAGTAAAATCTATTCTACCAAACCTATGAACAGCTGGTGTATTGACTGGTAAAATACTAAAATCAAATTGACCAAGGCCACCAACCTCAGCAACAGAAGCATCTAAAGATGTCTCAAATGTAGATATTTTTTCTTGAAGCATTTTAACTCTATCTGCATATTCACTATTATTTTCTGGAGCTCTAAGCTGTTGATTTAAGTTTTCAAAATAGCTTTCAAATATCTCTAACTGCACTTGAGTAGCTAGTTGATTAAACTCATAAGGAGTTAAATATCCTCTTTGTTCTTTATTAAGAATACTTAACACAGATGTGTATACAGTGTTTACGTTAATTGCCATATTTATATATATTAAAAAGGGTGGCGTAAACCACCCTTAATTATAATCACTTGTTATTTGAACTTTTTCTCTATAGATCTGTAAACTTCAAGTCCTTCGTCTGTTTTAAACCACGCAGCCATAGCTGAATAAGGGTTTTCATCAAAAGGAACGTTCATTAATTTACGACCATTACTAGCCCAAGTAAACGATCTATTGTCAGAGCTTAGATTAACTATATTTTCTTCTACAGATCTTATAGCAAAATTTCTAAGTACAACGTTTTCATCGTTAGCTAGATCAACAAACAGTCTTGGATTTCTTTTAGCAAATATAAGTAAGTCTCTTCTTAATTCTTTAGAGCTTAAATCAGCTACTTTAGTACCTAGTTCAACTCTCATTATTGCTTCTGCTTGTTCAATATCCATTTCATAAGCCATATTAAGAGCAACTATTTCATCTTCTAAATCTTCAAACTCGTGTACAGCTTGAACTACAGGATCAAATTGTTGAAATAATAAATTTTTATGAGGATGTTTATCTAAAAATTCTTGTAAATTTCTTTTTTCTTTAGGTACAAATAAATGACCTTTTTCAAAAACTATATGTTTTAATGTAGCGTCTCCTTTTTGTTCATCTACAAATACAGATTTTTGATTAGTAGCATATCTCATTTCTCTTTCATAACCTAGTTCTGGGTCAAACCATACTAAAGGGTATCTTTTAGAATGTCTACTTGTTATAGTATAAGTTAATGGTGTTTTATTACCTATTAAATAGTAATTTCTATCTTTATACTCCCAGTTATCTACTGGCTTTTTTTCTACAGGCGCAGCCTTTTTAGCTGGAGCCTTTTTTGTTTTTGTTTCTTCCATAATATGATATAATATAAATTAATAAAGACCCCGCCGAAGCGGGATCTTAAGTATAACCTTAATTAAGTTAAAGCTCCTGTAAGCTTCAACGTAACAACCGGTGTAATTGTCCCTACTAGTAATCCAGTAGCTGTGACTTTTTGTTCAACAATTGGTCCAACTAAAGCTGGTCCGCTTGTTCCCATTGCATTACCAAATGCACTTGCAAATTCCTCTAAATATTCTGCCTCAGTCTTAGTGAAAGAGTTAGAACCACCTTTAGTATAGACAACATTAGCTTTTGCTAACTTGCTTGATCCCATATCTAAAGCGTAGGAAACATCAATTGTAAGTGTGTTACTTGATATTACTGCTGTAAGTTGTAGTATGCCTTCGGCTTGTACAACTTTATTTGTTGTTAGTTTTACTAAACCCATAATTTCTATATTTTAAATGTTAATAAATAATTAAGCTCCTTTGAATAACACGAAGTTATTAGCAGCTTGAGTTACTAAACATCTTTCAGATAAGAAATTAACTCTCATTACATCAAGATCAGATGTGTAAGCTCCACCAACAGAACCAGTGATCCAAGCTTTGAATCGTCTGTCTTCAGTTTCAGAAGCTCTATATCTTACGTGTAAGAAAGGACGTCTGATATTTGAACCTAACATTTGATCATATACTGTAGATGTACCAGCTGGTACCATAACACCATCAATAGCATTAGATAAACCTCTTGTAGTAGCATCGTTTAAGTATTTCCAGTCAGTTTTATAGAAGTCATAAGAACCTCTTCTAAAACCAGCAAAACCAAAGTTAAGTGCCATTTCAGCTTCGTTATCAAATAATCCGTAAGATGCAGCATTTGTTGAAGCATAACCACCATTAGTAGCAGCTAACATATCATCAAAATCAAGAGCAGTTTGTCTTGATAAGAATAACATGTTTTCTTCAATAGCACCTTGCTTATCTAATTGCTTTAAGATTTCATCAAAATCTCCTAATGCACCTGAACCAGGAGCAGCAGCACCAGCAAAACCAGAGTATACATTACCTCTTGCTTCGATAGCAGCAAATAAACCTTCAGTACCTTTAATTGCTTGTGCAGGTCCAGCGGCATTGTTTACAGTAGAAAAAGTAAAGTTAGCAGCATTAGCATTTAACTCACCTTCAACCATTGACATTTCCATGTAATCTTCAAATCTTAGTCTTGTTTCAGACTCAGCTTTTAGATACCATAAATATCCAGAAGTACCATCTTCAGTAGCAACTTCGATCCATCCAATTTGTGCAGTATCAGATCCACTTAACTCGTAATTATCTTTAAGGATAATTGGAGAATTAGTGAAAGTAGTAACGTTTGGCTCAATAGCGCCAGACATTCCATCAACACCTTTTGGAAATTCAGAACCATATACAAATAAGCTACAAGCTCCACCAGTTAAAGCAGCAGATAAAGCAGCTCCTTCGTAAGCGTGACACTCAATAGTATATCCATTAGTTCCTACGTCATTAATATCTTCAACTAATGCTTTAAGAGTAACTAAACCAGTAGCATTATCAGATATTAATATAGTATTACCGTTTCTGATACCAGAAGTAGCAGCAGCACCAGCTGGAGCAGTAATAGTAACCCTGAATAATGGGAAAGCTTTACCACCAGCAGCAACAGCACAATTGTCATATGCCACGTGTAATCTATTTTGTTCAGACCAAATTACTTGATCAGATGTCATAGGCATTTCAGCGCCTACCATTCTTAAGAAACCAGATAATGTTCTGTTTCCGTATCTTTCTACCTCTTGCTCATAAAGCTCAGGTAAATATTGTTGTGCCCATTGTCCACCAGCAACCGTATTAAAATCAATATAGTTATCTTGTACAACTACTTGACTTGGCATAGGGTTGATGCTTGCAGGAAATGAACCTCCATTTACAAAACTCATGTTTTTTTATTTTTATTATGATTTTTTATTTTTAACTTTCAGCTTTGAACTATCAACACCTGTCACTGCTCTTACTTTCCAACCATTAGGCAACGAAGTTTCCGCTGGTATTGATCTTGGCGCTTGATTAATGTTTTTAGATTTAGCAACTATATCTTTAGTAGCATCAGCTTTGCCTTGCTCATAAAAATGTTGTGCTAATCTATCTGCATTTCTAGCAGCGTAAATAGCCTTGTGATAACCATCCATGTCAGTTATATTTCCATTATCATCAGAAAATTTATTAATAATTTTAGAAACATCTGACTGGGAGTCTATCATTTCATTAGCATTAGAAACATTGTATCTAAAAGCTTTTTCTCCTAAATTAAATTCAAAACCTTTGAATTCTTCTTGAAAGAAGTTTTTAGTTTTATTTACAAAATTATTTCTTGCTTCTGTTATTTGTTGTTGTTCTTCACTGTATCGTTGGAAAAAGTCCATAGCTTTTTTCTGCTCGTTAGTAACAGATGGCCTCAACTTGATTTCATCATAATATTTACTTTTCATTTGCTCTAAAAAGTTCTTGGCTTTCGCAACTTCTTCTTTGTATTTAAGCCTTTGCTTACGTACAAATCTTTCTTCGTCCACTTCTTCATCAAATTTAAAATTATCTTCCATTACGAAGTTAATTTCCTCATCATCTAAATGTGGTCTAGTTTTTTTATAATATTCTTTAACAAGCAATTCATCGTCATACTTGCTATAATCTTTATTTAAAGTAACGTAATCTTCAACATTGCCTCCAGTGTCTTTCATAAAGCTTATTAGCTTTTCTACGTTTTCAGGAATATGCATATCCCTTTTAACTGGCTCAGTTGTTTGTTTTACTTCTTTTTTCTTTTCGACTGGAGCTTCGTTTATTACCGTGACCTCTTTGTCCTCATTTTTGTTTTCGACAACTTCTTTGGTAAGCTCTTCAAGTCTTGGTTCGGGTGCTCTCTCCTCCACTTTTTCCACATCTTTGGTTTGTTTATTTTCATCCACGACGACTGTGCTTGGCTTTGAAACGGCATCTTCTTCTTTTTTTAAGTTTATTTTTGTAGGTTCATTGTTGCTAGATAGCTTCTTTGGTCTACCCGGCTTTCTTTTCATTTTAAGTGGTTCTTTAGTATCCACGTCTGCTTGTACTTTAGCCATAATATAATATAATATAAGTTATTAAATGTTTAAATCCTGATTTTGTTCAAAATTTATTGGTAATAGATTGTTAGATTTTTGATCTGCTATAGCACTTTGTTGTGTGCCAACTATTTTAGTTCGCTTATCTTTTCTATCTTCTATTTCTTGTTCTCTGTCAGCTTCTCTATTAATTTTCTGCTGACCTAGTTGCATGTTATAGTTAAACTCTAACTGCATTAATTCTCTTTTTATTTGAGCGTCAACTCTCATTCTTTCAATTTCAAACTGCGACTTTCCTTTTTCAAACTTAAGTTTAGTGTCGGTTTCAGCTTGTCGCTTTTGCACCTCAGCCATAGCTGCAGCTTCACTAGCTTGAGCATTGGCAGCACCTTGAGCTTCTATGTTAGCTAAGTTAGCGGCTTGAGCTGCTTCTGCTGCTTTTTTACGTTTTAGCTTAACCATTTGGTTAGCTAATTTTAAATTGTTTATTTGCCTAATATCTATTGCATCTTCAAGATTTATACTTCCACTTTGCAATGCAGCTTGTATGTTAGCTTCTAGTTGTTCTTTTTCTTTTTCATCTGGTACCATATCAAAGAAAATACCAAAATCATATAAGTGTATATTTTTTAAATCTTTTAGTTGACCTACGTTCCAAGTAGATATACTGTTTTTCAATGCTTCTTCTGTCAATGCGAACTCTACGCTATCAGCAGTTCTTAGAACTATATTTTCGCAAGTTCTTACAGTAAGATATAAATAAGCATTTAATATGTGTTTTGTAGCTGTATTAGAATTAGCAGCTGCTAGCTTTTGTAAACCTACTAAAGAATCTGAATTTGGCATACTACCATCTCTAGCTTCATTAAGTCCTGTTACATCTCTAAGCATTTGTAAGTAGTACTGATATGTAGATATTAAAGAATTTATTTTAGAGCCACCGTCACTTTTAACTAATTCTTGTATAGGTATTCTACCACCATTAGGATCACCTTCTGTATTCATAGATCTACCTAGTATACTACCAGTTTGAAAATACATATTAAGAGCTTCCTTGGCGTTATAGCTAGTTCCATTACCTAAATCTACTTCTGCTAAACCATCAACGTCTAAGTAAACACCATCAGGTATAACTTTAGATATTACTTGTTGAATTTTTAAATGTGTTAGTTGTATCATATCGGCAAAGCCCATCATTCTACCTACTAAACTATTTATTCTTCCATGATACATTTGTGGTGCACATAAAGCGTAATTCATATTAACTTTAACTAAATTAGATTTTGGCCTAGTCATATTCTCTGCTAATCTCCAATCTAACATCATATCATAACCTAATACTTTTGCTCCAGTATATAAAACCTCTATTGATCTACTTACTCTTTCAAAATTATCATTAGTTGCAGGATTAAATGTATCTGGCTTTTCTAAAGATTTTTCTAAACCTGTGGCTGTTCTTTTTATTTTATAAACTTGTTCGCTATATGTTTTGTATTCAAAATACATAATATATATAGCATTGCCATCTCTTTTACCGTTCCAGTTATATAGATACTGGCTATTACCTTGGTATTGCTCTAGTCTTTCTAGCTCCTCGTTTGTTAAATTAGGAAACTGTTTTTTACAATCAGCTAAAGAAATAGCTTTTATTTCTCCTACGTACCATAAGTCTTCAAAATTAGGATCTTCTGAGTAAGAGTGAACCATGTGAGCTGGATCTACGTAATCAACAGTAACACCCTCTGACTTATTCCAACTTGTTTTACAAGCACTCATACCTAAGATTACTAAGTCTTCTATTAACCTTTTCTTTGTTAAGTTATATCTATTTAATTCTAAAGTATTATTTATAGCTTCTTCACACGCTATTTCAGACGCCTGCTTATAGCTTAACATCATGTGTAGATCTAGTTCTTCTTTATTTTCAGGAAGTTCTTCTGGCTTTTGAGTATTAAATAAATTTACGCCTATAGTTTGTTGTATTTGTTGTAAGAACTCTTTAGCTTGCATGTCTCTTAATATGTCTTCTGCATATTTAGATCTTGCTCTTCTTGATTCTGGATCTTGAGCAAATGCTTTTATATCATAAAGTTTATCGTCCATACCGTTGACAACTATATCAACAAACTTAGGTATTATAGGAACTGGCTTCCAGTCTAAATTAAGATATGATAAATCTCCATTTATAGCTAATTCATCTTTATATTTTTGAACAGGTTGTTCAGCTCTAGCATACAACCTTCTAGTTCTAAAATTATTATAATTAGTATTAAATCTGTTTTCAACACCAGATCTTGTTCCACTAAACCAATCACCCTCTATAGCTTGAGCAACTTGCTTGCCATAGTCTATGCTTTGTTTAACTTCGTCAGGTACAACCTGATCAGGAAAAGTAGAATAAGTGTTTGTTATTTTCTTCATTTATTTTATTATTTGTGAAAAAGATCCTTCATTATTATAACGGCTTATGCCTAAATCTATTTTACTTTGAGTTCTTATAGCAGTTGGCCTGTATCTGTTCTTGTTGCACGCCATAATAGATAATCCAGAACTAATAGATGCATCATACTTGGTTCTGTTATTTATATTAAAACCAGCCCAATCGTCTAGTGTTCTTTGAAAATACATATTACCATATCCAGTTTCTATTTGACCAACATAGTTTTCAATATAATTTTCTATAGCAGCTGCATGTGCTTGCTTAATATCTTCACTTGAGTTAGGTATTCCACCTATTTCTCTTTCTGTTGTAGATAATTTTGTGTATATCTTATCAGGTCTGTTCATGCTGAAACCTCTGTAACCTCTTCTTTTTAGATAATACAATAGACGAGGTTTGTTATTTTCTGCTAGTATAGGCATCCCATAAAAATGTAGAGCCATTAGAACGTCCTCAAAAAATATCTCAGCTGTTTGAGGTCTTGATATATACTCAAGAAAAAACTGATTTGAAGGAGCGTCTTCCATGCTAAACTTAGTTAATCCATGTAATGCTCCTTTACTACCCTTACCATCCACAGTACCGCTAATGTCGTAACTGTCACAGCCAAAAGCTCCAATGTGTTCGTTAGATGGATATTTGATTCCATTTTTTATAAATAATTTATTTTGTAAACTAAGTGGAGGTATCCAAGATATTAAAAATCTACCTTTATTATTTGGGAGAAATATAACTTTAGTATCTTTTATTCCATTTTCCCAAGCAAAATTACCTTTTACAACATCTATAGAATTATTTAACTCTTCATTAAAATCTATTTGTTGATATATTCTTGTTAAATTAAATAAACTATCTTTAGTTTCATCTCTGAAAGCATGTTTTTCAGTTCTTGGAAACTGCCTGTAATATTCATTTAAAGCATCTTGGTCGTGCTTGAGACCTTCGACTTCATTTTCCCAATGTTGTATGACGCCTGTCGTAATTGTAGTACCTTCAATTGTTTTGATTGGATTTGATCCTCCAACGAAGATAGGTAATCCATGAGTATCCATGAATCCTTCGTAGTTCCACTCCATAGGTATGAACAAGCTATAGAGCCCAGAAGCTGTCTGTCCGTTTTTATTTCTGTTATTAACGTCTGAATTGTTGTATAGTTTTTTGAAGTTGTCTCCACCTTTGTCTAATGCATTTGAAGTACTACCCATCATACATTTACCTACTATTCTTGATCCTAGTCGTAATGTAGTTTTTGTAACTCTCCAGTTGTTTAATATATTATCAGGTCTTTCCCATTTACCACTTTCATCATGAGCTAGTAGCCTTAGCTTTTCACCATCGTAAGAGTTATCACCTGTATTTTTCCAGTCAATAGTTGTATCAAGTCCATCTAATTCTTTTAGTTGCTCATTGCTTTCCAACTTTCTTCTAGTAAGTTTGGATGCCGGAACCCTATATGCCAACTCAGTCTTTGGCCGATCCATACCGTCTTGAATTGGTTTGAAGAAAAATGGATAGTTAACGGATATTGGTACAACTTTATCTGTAAACATTTTTTTGGCATCTGCTCCAGACTTACTGAGTATACCAAACCTTGAGTCAGTTGATATTGTAGCTTGATTAACGAGCTCTGCTGAGGACATAAATGAAAATCCAGATCGTCTGTTTTTGAGATAGCACATTCCGTAACATCTTGTATCTGCTTTGCAAGCTTCCCAAAATATAAAGAAGAGTCTGTTTGATTCTCTATAGTCTGGTGCTCCAATGTCGATCTTTGACCATTGCAGGTACATATAATGAGTACCAGTAATGTAAGTATTAACACCATTGTTATAAAACCAAAATCCTTCTTCTCGTCTAGTAAATTCATTGTCTATATAATCGTACCATTTTTCTTTAAAATCTAGTGGGTGGTCTTCCCAGTCAAATCTAGTTTTTATTCTTTGTAACTCCTTAGGGTATTTCTCTCTTTCCCAGTATTGTTCCGATTTTTTTTCGCTTCGTTTAAACGGTTCACCTGCTGCTGGTAAAGCAATCCTGAGATTCTGTATTTCAATGACTTGTCCAATTTTACCTGTTTTACTTATTACTACAAAATCATATTCCACATTGTATCCATATTCCCACTTGTTTAAACGGTTTTGTTTTTTTAATATTGTAGGATTTACAACGTCTTTAATTTCTTTCCAAAGAGTTTGTTCGTGGCTCACTTGCTTCTCCCTTCCGCAAAACCTTTAAAAACTTTTTGTTCTTTAACTTCTTTAGGTTTTTCATTTAATATATCCTCTTCTTCTTCTATTCTTTGCAGTATTTCAAAAGCATCCATAATACAAAGTTTTTTTGTAGCAGCCGCATTTTTAAGTCTATCAGCTGAAACATCTTCTTCAGTATGCGTAATGATTTTTTCTTCAGCTACTTTAATTAACTCATCAACTGCTTTTCGCCCAGCTTGGATTATATTCTTTCTCGTTTCCTTCGTTCCCATTTAAAATAGCTATATCATTAGATTTCATACAATAGAGTCGTTCATTATTTATAATAAACTCAAATTCTGAGTTAGGTGTGAACGTTACAGTTGCTCCAGTTGTTATTCCTAGAGCTTCTAAGGTGTTGTTACTATATTTAACTATACCAACATTAGGTTTTTCTTTATTAATGCTTAGAGTATCAGTATTTAAAACTGGCATTAAAAAACAATAATCATTAAAAGGCTTATTGTTATACATGTATATTTGATCTACACTGCATAACCATAAATTATCTTTAAAATATAGAGAACTATTTCTTTCTCTACCTTTGTTATCATACCATCTTCTAAAAATGTTGTGGTGTACGTATACAATGTCACCTACTTTTATTTTAGTTTTAAAAGCTGATGGCGTAGAAACAATAATAGCTTTTTTACTAACAAACTTATGATTTTTAATACTAGTGTTAACAATGAGGGTTTTATCATTGATCTTCTTTGTATTATCATACCTTTTACTTAATGGTTTAACAATAAAATTATATAAGCTTCTCATTAGTACTTTAAATCGTACTCTACTGATATTGCCATATTTTTATTAAATTTTTTCCACGGCAAAACTTCATTAGACTTAGTTATAAATATATTATAAGACTCATCTTTTTCATCGTGTAGTATATTAGATATTACATGACCTCCATAAACTTCTTGACCACACGAATAGTGCATAGCTCCATCTTTATAATCGGAACCTATACTTATTTTTCTAATATTAGACATCTTCTTTATCGTTTACTCGTTTCCACTTACCAGTGAGTAAATCAATACTTATTGATCCGTACTTCTCTTCTAATACTTTTTTAGTATTATTTACAACTTCGTTTGTGTCTGCCAACTCGTGTAATAATGCGTGTTTTTTAGACTCTATATAACCTATTTCAGCTAATATACTATTTACCTTGTCTTGCTCTTTTTTTACCTGTGTGAATTCTTTTTCATCAAGTATTCCAGAATTTACCGTTACTTTACTCATTTTATTTTATTTAATTATTAACCAAGAAGTATCTTTAAATTGCTTAATATTGTTTCCAAAGTTTTCTGTTACAGCTTGCTTTACACTATCCCAACTATAATCATGTCCAGCTATAACACCACCTTTTTTAACGACTCTAATACAATCTTTAATATCTCTTAGTACGTCTTCGTATTCGTGACTAGCATCTATATATGCAAAGTCAAAATATCCATCATCATAGTTATTTATAACATTGTAACTATAATCTTTAATATGATTTATAAAATCAAAATATTTTATATTATTATTAAATTCAGCTTCAACATCTTTCCATGTATGGTTAAATATGTTGTTAAAGCTTTCTTTTCCCTCAAATGGGTCTATACATACTATTTCATTAAAAATACCAGAAGCAGCTGTTATCTTAGCAGACTCACCCATATAGCTTCCTATTTCTAAAGCTTTTGAGTTATCTGGTAATAAATTACTAATGTAATCTATTAAATGTAAAAAACCTAAAAACTGATAATTTTTATTACTACCGCTTTTACGCCATTCAAGACACGCATTAAATCTTTGCGTTACCACTAGTATATCGCCACGCAGTCTGTACCAATAAGTAATTTGGTAGCAAGCATAGGTGTTTTATCACCTACAACTGTTCCTGGCTGTACGCTTTTAAATGTTACTTCAGTTCCAGCTTCAGTTACTATTTTAATATCTTGTGCTGAAGACTTACCGTTGTATATTACAACTCCTCTTTCAGATGTATTTGCTATTGCACCTGTTCCAGCTGTTAAAGCTACAGCATCATGACCAAACATTCTTGGCTGAGCCATCATATTTCCTTCTAAACCTCTCATGTTTATTTATTTATTTTTGTTATTTTTTCAGCACCACGACTTCCGAAGTATGCTACATAAACTGTTACCAGTAGTGTTTTTAATAAGTTTATCCAAGCTTCATCTACATCAAACTGCAAATGAAAAGAATCTACAGCCATCATAAACACAGCTGAACCAGTTAAAAATATCAAAGCTAAAGGTCTAGTATTTTTACTTAACCAAGAATCTGACTTCATATCAGATCTCCATCTACTAGAAACCTCTTTCATTTCAGCTATATCTTGCTCTATAAGCTTTATAGCTTGCTCTTTATCAACAGCCTTAATCTTATTATCACTTGTTATAAGATTTTTTACTACACCAAGTGTTCCTTGGTTAGGTAACACATCTCCAAGAGCTTGTAATACTTTAGGAGCTTTACTAGCTAAAAAAGCACCTACTTTAGTTTCTTTAAATGATTTTTTTTCAGCCATTATTTATTTCTTTTAATTTTTTTATTAATCTTTTTCTTTTGCTTGTTGGAGTATTGATCAAGATTAACATTTTTTATTTGGTCTTGGTTTAATCTATTTACTTTACCTTGGCCAGTTACAGAAGGGTAGTTAACTTTAAACTTACTTGCAAAGCTATTATCTCCTTTTAAACTTGTAATACCAGCACCAGCATTTAACTGTCCAGTGTTATAAGTATTCTCCATTTTTTTTAAGGTATTTCTATTAAAAGCAGCATTACTAACAAAATCTTTTTCTGATATTACTTCGCCATTTTTAGTATATTCAAAATCTCTACCTTGTAGTGCTTTAGTTTTTATTTTGCCAATATTTTTTAATCCTGCTCCTTCTACTGCTTGTTTTCTGCCTTTTATAGATCTTCTAGCATCTCTTCTATTTGCATATATTTTAGCGTTAGTACCACCTTTTACATTTCCTCCAGTAAAAGCCTTTGCGTTTCTTTCTATATCACTATCTATTTTTCCTGACATATCTAAATCTACAACACCACTTAACTTGTTAACTTTTTTACCTCTTTTAGCTTTTTTAAGAATTTTTCCAGGTTTTGGATTATTTCTAAACCCTCTTCCTGTTTCTATTTGTCTTTTAACACTTAAGTCTGATAGTTTTTCATTAACTTTTAAATTATCTTTAAAACGAGTTTCACCTTTAACATCTTTGATTTGTAGTTCTGGTGTAGAAACGTTAACAAAATCAGCTTTAGTTTTACTAGCGTCTAAAGAGTTAGCATCTTCCGCTAATTTAGTATTTACAACGCCTTTGTCAGTATCAAAAGTTGCGGTGTTAAATTTCTTAATATTGATAGGTTTTAAACTATTTTTATCACCTATATTAAATCCAAAGTTTTCTACAGCAAGATCATCATTTTCTTCCGTGTAACGGTTTAAAACGTATTTAGTGTCTTTATTACTATCACTTATTCTAGGCGTAAGTTCACTAACTTGATCTGGATTATCAGTTGGAAGCTTTAAACTATTATAAAACTTGTTACTCATTGGCTCAATACCTTTTGAAGTTCCTGGTACACCTGAAATAAGTAATCCTTTTTTAAAATCTTCAGAAGTATAGTTATTAACTTCTCCAGCAGTTCCAGAACCAAGGTAATTTCCTCCTCCTCTAACTTTTGAATTATCTACACTACCTGAAAAAGAATCTAAAACATTATCTATACTTTTTTGGTTTTTGTTTGCTAATACTTTTTTACTTGCTTTTAAATAATCAGCTTTGTTATCATACATCTCACCGTCAAGACCTTTAAAAGTAAAATCTGGATTTATTGCTTCTTGACCTATTGAAGTTAAACTATTTTTATTATAGTCTTTAATGTCTTCAAATTTATCTTGTGCTTTTGTAACTCCTGAAGGCGTTGTTCCTGGAGCTGCTCCACTTATAACTGAAACATTGCCACCTGGGCCTCCTTCTTTTTTAGAAAATGGAGAAGCAGTATCCCAACTTTTCTTCATAGATGGGCCAAAGTTTTCATTATGAGATATTTTATTAATATCTGACTCTCTACCAGGCTCATGTCTTGATCCCATTTTTTGAAAAGCTAATGGAGTATCTCTTTCATACATGTTTGGAGCTGTATCTAATTTGTTTGGATTAGGTCTCATATCTTTTTGCTCTTGTCTTTCACCTGCTTTATAAGCTTCTTTTTCCCAAGGTAGATTTCTATCAGACTCTTGAAAATTAGATCTATCATGTTCTTTAACTCTACCTGTGCTTATTTTTTCATAAACTTTTTCACCGTCATAATCTAGCTTACCTTCCATCATATCTTTTAAATGATGATCTTCATGAGACTCTGCTTCTTTTCTAAGTTTAGAATCTTTAGGAATATTTTTATTAACGATCATAGTGCCGTTTTTATTAGCTTTAGCAACTAATCCTGAATCGTCTTGAATGTTGTCTGGTTGAAAAGCTACTTCGTATCTAGCAACTGGATCTATTTTTATAGGTGAGTTTAGTTTAAATTTAGCCATAGTTTTATTTTAACATTTCCATCTTTTTCTAGCGGCTCTACCTCTTTCACCAGTCCAACCTTTTGACCTAGCACAAAAAGACTTTCTTCTTTTAGCTGCTTTACTACCTGGTTTAACCTTACCTGTTACGGGTGCTGATAAGGTACTTCCTGGGTTTTTTGCTTTATATTTTTTTCTACCAGCAGCTGTCATTCCAGCTCCTTCTTTTACAGACAAAAAGTTTCTACCTTTACCTTTTGTTGTTTTACGTAATGATGGGCCACTTGATTTTACACAACTACCTTTTGAACCTGGACTTGTGCCAGGAACTCTTTTGTAACCTTTCCAACAAGATAAACCACTTTCCATAATTTATTATAATTTTCTACCTTTTTTATCAACCTTAACCTCTTTAACTATAACTTTAGGTCTTTTATTTTGCAAAGCTTCTAACTGTCTGTTAAGTTCTTCTAGCTTACCATCAGCTTCTGTACCATCTTTAATCATACCAGCTGTTATACTAACTTCTTCTTTTAGTATATCTTGAGTTTGTTCAAGCATTTCTACTTGATCTTTCAACTGCATGATCATTTTTTCATTCCACTTTTCTTTTAATTCATACTCTAAACGAGACACTTCTACTGGTGGTAAAGTTTTAGCTTCTGCTATGTCTTCTTGTAAAGTATAATACATACCTACTATTGTCGTAGTAAACATTATTATCCCAATTACAGTTTTTATATCAATTTTAAACTCAGTGTTTTCAGATATTTTCATACTCCTCTGTTGCGTCAAATGATGGGCATGCTTTATTAGCAAACTCATTGTGTGAATAAATAGTAGCGTCCGGATACATAGCTCTTAATGTTTTAAGAACATGTAACAGACCTTCTTTTTGTTCTGGTGTTCTAGTATCTTTCGGGGTCTTACCGTCTTCTTCAACTCCGCCCGCATAGCATATACCGATAGAATTACGGTTATGCCCTGAACAATGAGCCCCGATTTTAGCTATGTCTCTACCTTTATGTATATCTCCATTTATATCAATGTAGAAATGATAGCCTATGTCTGACCAGCCACGACCTTCAACGTGCCACTTTCTTATAGTGTCAACACTTATATCTTGGCCTTCTCTTGTAGCTGAGCAGTGAATGATTATCTCTTTAATATTTCTCATATGTCTTTAAGATTTTTTTCAGCTTTTTTTATTCTTCTTTTAGTACCGCCTTTAGTAGTTTTTCTTTCTCTAAGTTTACCACTAGTCTTCTGCTTCTGTAATGTACCTTTATCTCCATCAAATAAAAACTGTTTTGTTTTTTCTTTATTACCTCTTGTCTTTGATGAAGTATCTAAATAAGTTTTAACACCTTTTTTATCTCCCTCTATATCTTGAACTTCAATAGTATCTCTATATTTTTCTTTATATTTAGATTTATTACCTTTTGTTTTTTCTGAGGTACTTATTGTAGACTTGTTTCTTACTTTAGAATCAGGCATTTTTTCCTTCATTGCTAAAGGAGATTTCATGTGTTTACTTAATATGCTCATTTTTTATTCTTTAATAAATACCACTTGTGAGCAGTATAGCCTAATGTTGTTAATAACAATAGTATAGATAATACAGGCTCTAGCCATCCTAGACTAACAACCGTAGCTGATGTTATGTTTAAACAATACAGCTTTAAATCATCTAATGTATTCATCTTTGTGCTAGCAAGACAGAATTACCTTTATAAGGAACGTTGTCTATTTTCAATGTAGTTTTTATGTTAGTGTTATTAGATACCATCATCCTAGTACCTACTGATTTACAACCGCATTTAAGTTTTTTACCTGCTGGTTTTTGATATTCTCCGTAACTTGGCATAATTATTTTTTTTATGATTTATAATATTCGTGTATTTATATAATCACGTATATTTTTTTTACTTTTACAATATTATTTTTTTGTTGTTCCTTTTTTAGATCTTCTAGCTTTTCTTCTTAGCTTTGTGGATTTATCAATATCTACACCGCCCTTAGTGTTTGCTGTCATAGTTTTCTTTACACTTCCATCTTTTCTATATTTTGTGTAAGTTCTAGTGGCTGGATCTTTAACATCTACTTTAACAGCTTTAGTACTTAAACTTCTTGGATTTCCAGTGTATCTAGTTTCTTTTTTAGTACCTGAATCTTTTTCAGTAAATTCTGATTTTTTACTACCATCTTTTCTGTAAACTGTAGTGGTTTTACCACCCTTACTTCTTTTACCAACCTCAGTTCTTCTTCCACCAGGTGTAAACTCAAAAGGAGAATACATACCAGGCGCAGCTTCTATCTTAGCTTTTAAATGCTCAGGTAATCTATCTTGATTGCCAACTAAAGCTTTACTTGGTCCATCACTATACATTGCAGCTGCTTCGTTTAGAAATAAGTTTTCTCTATTTATTCCAGTAGCTCCTGAACCGCCTTGACCAGTTGAAGTAAATGTTCCTGCTGGACTACCAACTCCTGAGCTAACTCCAGCACCTACTCCTGAACCTACACCAGGTGTAACCGCCGGCACCATATTTGGTGGCATTGGAGATGATGATGGGCCACTGCTAGCCTTTGTACTAAAAAATTTATTTTGAGCTTCTGTACTAGCTGCTACTTTATTAGCTGGTTGATTAATATTAGGGTCACTAGTTAATATGTTAGAGTTTTGACCTTTACCAGCTCTATTAGGTGTCACTGTTTTACTAGGGTCTCCATAAAGACCTCCTTGTTGTTGGTTTTGCATAGGCTGCATAGGTTGTTCCCCAGCTACTCTAGCGTTTTGTTGCTGCATTTCAGAGCCTGCTGTTACAGCGTTAAGTGGCGATACCATTGGAAAGCCAGATCCTTTACTATTTACTTGTTTCATATCTTTATTCATTTGTAAACCTCTTCCTAGAGGATTTTTTATCATTTCTAATTTTTTCTTTTGTGTTGGAGTTAAATCTTCATTCTCTGTAGGATCATTAAATGGTGCTTGAAAGTCTCTCCAACTAGCTGCTCCATCAGCAACCCTAATTTTTTCCATAGGTTTATTTTCTTGTTCTGATATTTCTTGAGCAAATGAAAAATCACCTGGATAACCCTTATTATCTAAATCTCTTGCTTTTTCTTTCATTCTTTCGTTTAGATCCGGCTTTGGGTCGTTATACTTTACATTTGATTTTTTATTGCCTCTTCCTAATGGGTTAAAAATAGCTTCTCCTTTTTTACCGCTTAAACGATGATTATTCATAATCATAATATCAGCATTAGCTGAGGCAAGTTTCTGCCATTCCGGTGAATCTTTACCTTCAGGTGCTGATACTACGCTTTTAGGTTTTAAAGCATTACTACCTTGATCACCATCTTTATCCATCTTTTTGACTTTAGCAGTTTGCTCATCCATCATTAATTTAGTCTTATAGTCTGCAGGATTAAAACCTTCTTTTTTAGCTTCTTTTCTAAAATCTTTTTCAGTTTTAATTTTATCTGTAGCATCTTTATAAAACTTTCTTTCCTTTGCTGTAATATCTTTAGTACTTGCTTTAGATAATTTTCTGTTTCTACGTAATTCTTTATTAAATTCTTTTTCTCCAGCTCTACGATTTTTTCTTAAAGCTTTTCTAGTTACTGGACCTTCTGTAGCTTCTTTCTTTGCGTTTTCTCCTTTGTTTACTAGTTCTACAGTTTTATCATCTGTTTTTTTAGTATCATCAACTTCATCGACTTTTTCACCGTCTGCAGTTTTACTATATATAGAACTAATATCAGGCATTTGAAAATTAGTAGGATTATAATTACTTTTAGTTCTTTTAGGATCTCTAAAGTTAGCAAATGGACTTTCTTTTTTATATGGCATTTGTTCTTGTTTTATCTCTGTTAACGAAAGATATAGCCTTAGCGGTAACTTTAAAAGAGTACTTATTATTTGACTCTAGTTTCCTCAAAGGCATATCCTCCTCACCCAACATTATACGGTACATACGACTTATTAGTTGTTTACACTTATACGAAACTTTATATATATGATATTTTTGAGTAGTGCGGTTTCTTTCTCGCCACACTGTAATCCACCCTTGTTTCAATAATCTGTTCCAGCGTCTGTTATCCCAACTATATGAATACGTACCTTGTTTAAAATCTTGTTTAGTAAAATGGTCTATAGCATCTAAGTATATTAACAGCTCTAAGTCTGCATCGTTTAAATCACTTGTCTTGCAAGCCCATTTTCTTATTATTCTATAATGTTTTAATAAATTTAATTCTTTTAAATCTTTAGAAGTTAATCTTCTCATTTATTTTTTCTAGCTTTTCTTTTAGATTTTCTATTAGACTTTTTAGCTGCTCTTTTATTTTGTCTAATAGATTTTTTATCATCTCTTTTGTCTTTTCTAGCACCTTTCTTAGCATCTCTCTTTTCTTTGCCTTTCAACCCAGAATCTTTTATAGCTTGCTTTTTGTTTTTAAACTCGTCCTTAGCAGCTGCTTTAGCTTCTTTTTTAGCATCTCTTATTTGACCTTTATTTTCTCTAGATTCTTCTCTTCTTTCTTTACCAGTCATTGTAGGATCAAACTCGTCATCATAACTTTCCGCTATGTTTTCACCTTGGCTAAGAGCTTCTCTTTCTTCTTCAGCTTTTTCAGCTTCTTCTTCTTCTTCTTTTTCTTTTTCTTTTTCTGCTTCAGCTTTTGCTTTTTCAAGCTCTGCTTTTTCTTTTGCTAGTTTTCTTCTTTGAAAATAAGAATCAACCTCTTCTCTTGAGTAGTCAGTATCAGAAGGAACTATATCTTTATCTGTTTTAGCAGCATTAGCAGCGTCTGCGCTATTTGGATCTTCAACACTTTGTGTTGTATCTTCTTCTTCCTCAACATTAGAACCTATAGCAACAGCAAAAGGTGAATTACCACCTTTTACCATATTCTTAAATGCACTTGAAAAACTTGATCCTTTATATTTACGACCTTTACGTAATCTACTCATATTTACAAAATTACTACAACATCAAATTCTTTAATGACTGTATAATGTTTATTTTCTATTTCAATACCAAAACCAGCGCTTTTATCATAGTATATATTATCGCCTTTTTTGATATGATCTACGGCTGTGCCTGTGTTAATTACACTCGCTTGCCTGTATCTTATATCTTCACGTTGCTTATCAGAAAGTATTAAACCACCCTCTGTTTTAACGTTTACTTCTTTTAATGGTTTTATAACTATATATTTACCTACTGCTTTCATGCTCTCACATTATTGATTACACAATCAGTTGATAATATAGTTGTAGCTACTGAAGCCGCGTTTTTCAAGGCGCTTTTAGTAACCAACAAAGGATCTATAATTCCGGCTTTTACCATATCTACCGTATTTCCTGTAACCACATCTAATCCTTTACCGTCTTCAAGCTTTTCTAATTTTTCAATACCTGCGTTGCTTAATATTAACTCATGTGGTCTTCTTATTGCTTGATACAATATTTCTTCACCTATACAAGTTGGTTTTAAATTAAAACTAGCATTTAACAAGGCTATACCACCACCTGGTACTATGCCTTCTTTAATCGCGGCTTTTGTAGCGCAAATAGCATCTTCAACTCTATCACTTTTTTCTTTTAACTCAACTTCTGAATTAGCACCTACTTTAACAGTGGCTACTTTAGCTTTTAACCTAGCTAATTGAGTTTCTATTTTAACTATAGACCTAGCGTTTTTATTATTTTTTAATTGCTTCTCTAAAAAATCTATTTTATCACTTACTAAATCGTTGTCTGTTAAATCTACTTTTATAAGAGTATCGTACCTACTTGTTGTACTTTTTAAACAAAATCCCAAATGTTCTGGCTGTATAATGTCCATGTCATCTCCAAGATCTTCATTTATTAAAGTGGCTCCTGTCATTAAACATACATCATCTAGTATGTCTTTTTTAGAAACACCATAAGCAGGTGCATCTATAACATTTACCTTTATATTTCCTTTAACTTTATTCATCGCCAAAGCACTTAATACTTCAGGATCAACATTTGCTATTATTAATAAGTTTTCATTGTTTTTTATAACATACTCTAATACTGGTTGTATTTTTCTAATATTTTCTATATGAGACTCTACAACTAAAACCTTAGCATTACTAAGCTCTGCAACACCTTTATCTTTGTCTGTTATAAAATTAGAATTAGTTAAACCTTTTTGATATTGTAAACCATCTATTAATTCTACTGATGTATCTGGGTTATCTGTTATTTCCATTGTAACAACACCTGTTTCATCTACTAGCTTAAAAGCTTCTGCTATTATGCTTCCTAGCTTTTTATCGTTGTTAGCAGATATAGTAGCTACTTGTAATATTTTACTTCCAGAAACTTTTTTCTTAGTTTTGCTTATATATTTAACAACTTTATCAACAGCGGAGTTAATACCTTTTTTTATATTTCTAACATTATCTAATAGTGAATGTTCATTAGCTTGCGTTAATATTGCATGTGCTAATATAGTTGCTGTTGTAGTTCCGTCTCCAGCTTCTTTAACTGTTCTTTGAGCTGCTTCTTTTATTAATGTAGCTCCAATGTTTTCAACTGGATCTCTTAATATTATGCTATTAGCAACAGTTACTCCATCTTTTGTTATTTGTGGCTTTCCATTACCGTCTTCTATTATAACACATTTGCCACTCGCACCTAGCGTAGAGCCTACTGCATTAGTAAGCTTCTCAACGCCAGTTAAGACCTGACTTCTAGCAGTGTCGCCAAAAGCCAAGTCTTTTACTAACTTTATTTCTTCCATTTTTATTTAATTAAATTTAATTTGTTTTGAATACTACTTAAAGGTTTTAACTACTTTAGGTCCTTTGGTAAACTCTAGCTTTTGCTTGTAGTGAGCTATGGAAGCGTCTATTGCTTGCTCTGCTCCAGCTATTGTTTCTCTTCTGGTTACATCGATCCAATTGTCTGAGTCTAGTTCTTTGTATTCGGTTTGTAAAAATCCATTAGGTAGTTGAACTATTCTCCAGTTTTTCTTTTGTGAGATATGTTCCCATAGCTTAATGGTTTGTTCTGTTGGTTGTGGTGTACTATTCCACGTGTTGGTACGGGTATATAAAAATGTCATTTGGTTAATTTGCTTTTGCTACATTTTTCAATGGAGCGGTTTTTACTGTTCCGTCTTTTACTTCTTGAGGTACCCAAGAAAACAATCTTGTATCTGCTACGTCATGTAGTAAGATGGTTTTATCGGTTATTTTCCAGTCATAAAAGTACTCATAGCCAAATAAGGCTACGTCTGGTTGCATAAACTCTATAATAGCATTGTTAAATAGCTTTCCGCCATTAGCCCACGTAACATCGTCATATGTATTTAAACAATCATATATAACTCTGCTCTTTGGTATAGCGCCATATATAGCACAATCTATTAAAGTGTTATGGTTTTGTGTTCTCTTCATGCCAGCAAAGAAACAGTGTCTATCTGTTAAATGCTCATACACATGATCAAACGATTTTATTGGCTTGCAATCTACATCTAAGTATATGCCGCCAAATTTTTCTAATAATAATAGTCTTATTCTATCACATATAAACGCTGCTGGTATTCCAGCTTCTGGTTTAACATATTCTTTTAAGTAAATATCATCTTTAAATTCTTCAAAAACTTCATTACCCCACAATCTGTAAGCGTAGTCTTTATTTAGTCCTTGTAGTTCTCTGCAGAACTGTGCACAGTGCTCTGGTATAGGATTATCACCTATCCACAACTGGTGTATTACCTTTGGTATCATTTAATTTAATTTAATTTAATTTTTCTTATCCACCCCAGTTTCTTCCTGCTCCTGATCCTGATCCTGAGCTTGAACTCATGTTAAATGATGGGTCTTTTCCTAAATCTATTTCTGGTTCTTTATCTTCATTGTTGGAAGTCCACTCACCGTCTTGCAGGCTTATGTTAACATTACCATATTTTTTTTCAAGAATTTTAGTTAAATTCTCTTGCTCAATAGTTACTTTTTTTAACTCTTGTTTTAATTCGTCTTTATGTAAAGACATTTGAGCTAGACTTATAGATATATTGCTTATTCTACTTTGTATCTCTTTTATTTTTTCTAGCTCTACTTTTTCTATATAATTTGATTTATGTGCCATTTGTTTTATTTTAGTTATTATCTTATATATATAATCACGTATCATAGTATGTTATTTACTTTAGCTTTATACTTTTAAACCTAGCAGTATCTTCTTTATTTCCTTCAAAATATTTATTTGTTATTAAAGAATACTTAGGAAGTTCGTAGTTATCGCCAAACTCTGACCAATTATTAATTGTTTCTTTATTATGAAAAGTTATATCCATTATAAACCAATCACCTAATTCGTTCTCAGGACGGTGTATCCCGTTAACGTAACTTAATATTTCTTTAGGTTGCAATTTACAACATTTGCATCTTTCAATATTATCAACATATATACCTACATCAATATCAGATTTAACAGTAAAGTCTCCACTAACCCTACTACCATACACGCATATATCTATATACTCTTTGTTACCTAGTACTTTTAGTATACTATTGAGTAGTTTTGTTTTATCTTCGCTACTCCAATTTTGTATTAAATCCATTATGTTACTCCAACTATAATACCACCAACAATTTGAAATGTTCTTGTTCCAGAGTTATTTTGGTTTCTCACAGTTACATTGGTAGTCACACCAGATCCACTACTAGTTTTATAGCCTGTTGCTTTTACACTACCACTAACCTCTAATCTCTCACTTGGATTATTCGTTCCAATACCTACGTTACCAGCACTGGTAATTCTAAATCTTTCTGATCCAGCTGTAGATAATCCTAAAACATCTGAACCAGGTAAAAACATACCTGTGTTAGTATCATCTGAGTTAGAAAAACTAGGATTAGCAGCGCTTGATATTGCTGATCTTAGATAAACCCCATTTGCACCAACCCCTTCAAGATTGTTTACACCTGACTGAAATTTATTTGTGGTTCCAAAAGTAATATCGCCAGCGACGTCTAGTAGTTTAGCTGGATCAGTAGTGCCAATACCAACTTTTCCTCTATCAAGAACTAAAACATCATTATATGCTGTACTATTATTCACCATTGAAAAGTTATACCTAACAACGCCGGAAGTTACTGTTTGTTTTAGCTGTAAATAATACGTCTCAGCATTTGGAGAGTAATACCATTTTTGAAACAAAGCATTATTACCTGTTGAAGCCGCAGCTATATCAAGAGGTGAATCTACTGAAGTAGCTCCATTTATACCTACGTTACCTGCTGTTGTTAAAGATGTAGTAGTTCTTGTCAGGTTAAGCAAGTATAAATTGCTAGTGGTAGAACTAATTGTGCTAGTGCCAACTGATATAGAATCTAAAAATTTTATAGCCATTTAATTTAATTTTATTTTATGTTATCCCATTTTTTGTATTAACGCTGTTAAGCTTTGAGATGTACTTGTTGTAGCTACAACTGCATTAGTAGAAGTT
>WLWG01000552.1_pt1 | contig 38228 bp, 40 predicted proteins | sample 6712871 | NCBI WGS metagenome assembly WLWG01 (sample SAMN12718693, study PRJNA515312) | sponge metagenome | isolation source: marine sponge | host: Mycale hentscheli | place: New Zealand: South Island, Marlborough, Capsize Point | collected 2003-05-01
ATATGGTACCCCAAATCTTTGTAAATCTTTTTCTGTTTTTTCTCTTAAAGATTCTCTTCTACCAGTTATAATAATTATCCTGGAACCCTCCATTTCCCATTGATTCATTTGTTTTATAACACCTGGTAATGGTTCTACTCTATTATTGGTTACTTCTGGTGTACCGCCTTGGTACTTGAAAATTGTTCCGTCTATGTCACATATTATTGTTTTCATCTTTTTATGTTTTACCTGAAAAATTAAATGTTAATTGGTTTTTATCTGCCGTGTGGTAAGATTTTATTAATCTGGTCTGGTTAAATTTATTACTAACCCTTACATTTCTTATATGTGGACTAACAAACTGACCATTTTTTCTATAATACCCTTTTATAAAAACTTCTTTATATACACTCATTTTTCAATAATGTATTTATATTTCATCTACATTGGAAATCCAGTCTTTTGGGTCTCTGTTCCTATTATACTGGTCCACTAACCATTTATCGTCTCTTTCTTTTTTGTCTACGTCTATTTCCCAAGACATTTTTCTTATTTTATCACCTAATTGGGCATCATTAGGTGTATTTTTTACTAATTTTTTTAACCAATAATTTATATACTCTCCCATTATTTTAACTTGGTATTAAATAATTTATTAATTATTTTTTTCCACCAAGATAAAGGTTGTTTTTTATCTTTTTTTATAGTAGTGACTATAAAATTGTTTTTTTCTAATTCTTTATATAGGTTTCTAGTTTTGATATTAATGGACCTTAAGTCTTTTTTAATTATTTTAATATCTTTTTTTAATTCGTTTGTGTAATCTGTTTTCATTTTTTATAATATAATTTTTATTTATAGGAATCCTAGTTCTAGTTTTGCTTCTTCACTCATAAAACTTCTATCCCATGGGGGGTCAAATGTGACTACAACATCACACTTTACCACACTTTCTAATTTTTCTACCCCACTTCTGATATCGTCTGGTAAACTTTCAATAGCTGGACAATTAGGGCTCGTGACAGTCATTTCTACATTTACGAAAAAATCCTGTTCACTACTTAATGACTTTTTAACTTTAACAAAATATATTAATCCTAAGTCATATATGTTAACTGGTAGTTCGGGGTCATATATTTCCTTTAGAACCATTATTACCTGTTCTTCGGTTATTTTTTCAGGACTCATTTTATAATTTATTAACAACAACTAGGCCCACACTGTTTAGTGTTATTTTCAACACCACACTTATCCGGTGCAAGACAATTAGTTTGTCTTGGTTTAAGTATGTACCTTAGTTTATTATTTGGGTCTAGTTCTAGTGTGTAACTACCTAATGTGTTGGTTTGGTACTCTATCTCAACTTCTAGATTTGGTTTATTGAATAGCCCCTCGTTTTTATTTATTAATTCTAACAATTTGGTGGGTGCTAGTCTATGATTAAAATCCTCTGCTGTCCATAGTTGGAATGTTATGAAGGACTCCGTTCTTACTGTACCTCCACAATCTACAAAATATTTATTTTTTAACCCCATTTCTGTGATATGAAAATATGGTGGGATAATACTACCACCATACACTTCAAATAATAGGTCACCAACTATATTAGTTTGTTTAACCAACTCCTCTTTAAATTCTTTTAATGTCATTTTTAAGATAGTTTAGATTTTCTAACCCAATCATCCTTACTCATTTTTAAACCATAAAGATAATATTCTTTTATTTTTTGTTCTTCATTTATAATTGCTGGACCTTTGTTGTTGTGAGTTTTAAAAACCCCTTTACATAACATTGCGTAAGTAGTAGTGGTGGACCCGTCCTCTTCTTCTCTAATAAATTTTTGTGATTTTAATTCTGTCATAATATTTTTTTCTAGTATGTAAAATATAGTTTAAATTATTATATAATTCAAGTATCTATTTATTATTTTACACTCTTTCGGTATTATCTGCTCTATAACATTCACTAGAACAATATCTACTGTCTTCTTCTAGAGTCTCACCACAAAACCCACATTCACATATACCTATAGACATAAGTTCTTCAAGTTTATTTTCAAACTCTTCTCTCAATTCATCTTCATCGATGTAAACACCTCCACTATCATAGTCATATGAGACGGATATAAAAATACCACCTTCTAATAATTTTTCATCTTCCTTACTTATTACCATTTTATTTTATTTTTTAGTGAACCAGGAAGGATTCGAACCTTCGACCGTCAGCTTAGAAGGCTGATGCTCTATCCAGCTGAGCTACTGGTCCATTCTTTTTACAAATATATAAAAAAATCCCCATAAAACAATGTCTATGAGGATTGGTGATTAAGTATTTTATCTTATTTTGGTTTTCTGTGGTTAACTTTTGGTCTTGTGTTACTTCTATTTGTTTTAACCTTAGTATTGTTTTTTGGTCGAGTGTAATTTGTGTTTATTTTTACCCTCGTATTTCTGTTGGGTGTGTATGTTGTGGATTTACCATCTATATGTGTAACAGTTGGTCTATGTGTATTAGGTCTATGAGTGGGTTTATTGACAGGCCTTTTAATCACCACGTGTGTTGTGTGTGTATATTGGGATGGTGGACATGTGTGGTAATAGTAATACCAAGGGTAATAATGGGGTGTTCCATAGTAATAGTACCACCCACTATTGAAACCCCAATAGATTTGGTTATTGTAATATGTTACTGAAGCATGAGATTCTCTTACATCAGAGTATTCTGAGTCTGATAAATAATACGTCCCGTAACATCCAGTTAAAAAGAACAAAGACATTAACACTACTACTCCTATCCATACATATGATAAGTAAAGATAACCTTTAAATTGTCTTGTGTTGTCTAGTTTTTTCATTACTTTTTTCTTTTTAAGAACCCAAATGCTAAAGTATCCATTTGATAAGCTCTAAGTAATATCTTAATTATTTGTTTCATTAGTCTTCTATTGTTTTAGTACCACATTTTATTTCAAATGGGTTAGGTGGTGTAACCGGTATTAATCTTTCTGTTAGTAAAGAACTCATTGGTTTTCCTAATCCTTCTTCTAAATCTTTAACCTCCTTCATTTTATCGTGGATTGTTTTTAATACTGTTAAGTGGTTGTAGTGTGCACCATATTCAGGTCTAACTTCAGTATTTTCTAAATTGAGTGGTGTTAAGAACCCATCTAACCATATTTTAAATTCTTTACTCGTCATATTCTTTTTTATAAATGTAGTTTAAAATTCACCAAAAATCAATTTATGTTAGTGGTAAGTTTTTATATTTGTCTATTAGTTCTTGAACCTGATTTTTATATCTACACGCTACTGGCATTCCTTCTTCACAACCATCCCAACTTTGTACCAGGTCATTAAGTTCACTCATTATATCATTTTCTTCTGGGCTAGGACCCATTTCTTTAATTAAAGATTCATTTAACCCTTGTTGTTCATCATATACAATACCTATTTGTTTAATATCACCATCTGGATTTGGACCTTCTGTAGTTTCCCAATCATCATCACTTTCCTCATAAGAAGGGTCATCATACCACTCACCTGAATGGAATGTCCCATCTTCATCATACATAACATTGTTTTGAGCATCTTCACTAGAAAAAGCTTCTATCTTTGGTGTGTAAGAAATTGTTTTATAAACTCTCGCTGTTTCATACATTGGGATTTCATACCTTTTAAAAGGTCTAAGGTATAGTTGGTCATAGTTTGTTATACTACCATCTCTTAATCCTTCCCTGTTGTCAAACGCGGCCCAAAATACTTTATCCTCAACACCACTGTTATTAATACCAACAACTTTTAAAGGTGTTTCCATATCCAGTCCTCTATAATAAGTAGCTTGACCCCCATCCTCATTTTCACTAAACCAACTATCATTTTTCATCTTAGTTAAGAGTTCGGTTGCTTTGAAAAAAGCTATTTTAGGAACTGGTACTACATGATGTTGATGACCTTTTCTTTCTGTTCTAGGTTCATATGACTGGGTAGGTACATTTCCTGGTGTTGGTGTGTCGAATGGGTTTCTCCAACTACCATCCCCTGTTGTTTCTTGTTCATCTAATTCAAATAAATCAGGGTGAAACGCTTCTAGGTCCTGCATAGCTTCAGGGGACCATTGACCTCTTGCCTTTCTTGAGGTAGTTGAGATTGTCTCTTCCTTTAGTATTTTATTGATTAACTTTTTCATTATCTCGTTTGTAAGTACTGTATTACTGTTTTTACCATCCCAGCATCAAAGTATCTACTATCGAACTCTGCTATCATTTCATACTTCTCATCTTTGGGTCCGTCGATACTTATCATTTGAGGTGAGTCATAATATAAAACATATCGAGGATAATCATATCCTTCTATATATTCCATAACTATTTCACCATCTTTATACTCTACTCGTGCTAGTTCGTCTATCTTGAATTCTTGTAGTAATTGTTTTATTCTATCTCTCATTTTTAAAATGTTTGTGCTTTAGGAGGTGTGTCAAAAATCATATATTCTCTACCATTTTCAACTACTGGTTTTTCTCCATTGTTCGCGAATATTATCATTTCATCCCTACCTCGAGTATTAAATATATAGTAATTAACAGTTTTAGTGTCATATGGATATAATCCTCTAGATTCTATTTTCCAAGTATTATCATTCTGTAGTTCAACCCCAACTAGGGGTTTTGCTTGATATCCATGTTCTGTCCCATTATTTTTATTTATCATAACCATATCTACGCCAGTTAAAGCATCACTAAACATTCCGGGTTCACCAGACCATTCTGCTCCCCATCCTTCACCATATAAATTAGTTAAATATTGTACCGCGTCCTCTTCGTTTTTAGCTCCACGATTCCATGTTCTATGATTTAAAGACGCAAGTTTCTTTACTGTTGGGGTGTCTTTACCAAATAGTGTGTATCTTTCCTTATATATCCAATATAAAAACTTTCTTATGTTAAATTCACATGGTTGGTTGTTATTGACTAACCATTTAGAATATTCGTCTATTAAGGTATTTCTCACGTCTCTATGTGCGTTGAAGAAGTTTAATATTGACCACCCGAAAGTACTTCCTTTTGCTACCTCGTAACCTATAACACCACCACTACTCATGTGTTTATTGGTTGGTCTTCCCCACATATCATTATATACATCTTTTAAAGCTTTATTTATGGTTGTAATTATACCTTTTCTCCAACCACTAGTTTTACCCCAGTATTTTATGTTTTTAGCCCAATCTAAAGAACAATTTGTTTGTTCTTTTAAAACTTTTTTTATTAACCTTTTCATTTAAGCAATATTTTTACTTTTTTGATATTTTATCTGTGAATCTATAAACAAATTTAGTGTAGGGTATTTTTTCTTATTTGCTTTTTTGTAGGTATTCTCGTATTGTTTTTTTTCTTTATCGGTTAAATTTTTAACCTCATCTTTTACCTCACTTTTAGCGACAGCTTTTGTTGTTTTATATGAACTTGCTTTTGCTATACCACTAAAAAATTCTTTCATTTGTTTTACCATTGTATTACCAGCTTTAGTAAATGCAAGTGGTAACGCAACAAATCCAAATGAAGCTTTGTCTACCATTTTTGCAAAAGATGGTACTATAGTATCAAGAAAAGAATTAATTTTATTAACATTTTTTCCTATAATACCATATATTTTTTTAATTAGTCCTTGAACTTTACCTCCCATCTTTTTTGCTATATTAAATAAAGTACTAGAAGCTACCTTACCGTTGGTTGTCATTAGACTGAATACTTTACCTAATTGTTTTCCAATAAGTTTGTGTAAAGCTTTAAATGGTGTCGCGATAGCAGAACCCACTATAGGTATTACTGCTACTAAAGATAAAGCTCCCATCACCCATTTCTTTCTAACCATATAGATTATAGCGTTTATTGCATCAAGAGCATCCCCAATACCAGGTATAAATCCAGCATAATCCAATACAGACTGTACATCATCTATAACACCTTCAGTTAATAAAAGTTCACCATTGCTATCATAAATTTCTAATAATTGGTTATTTCTATATCCGTTTCCTCTTCTATAGGTCATTCCCTCAAAAATTAATCCTTCTTGGTGATTTATTTCTTCTTCTATTATACGAAGTATTTTATTCTTATCCATTTTATACTTTTAATTCTTTTTTAGCTTTATTAGTAACTGGCAATCCTAGTTTTTTAGTTAATTCCCCTATTTTCTTTTTGAGTTCTTCATTGTTAGGGTCTTTTTTTAGTTGGTTAATTAACTCCATTAAGTTTTTGTTTTCTACTTCTTTTTCCTGTTCTTTAATAACTCTATCTACTATCCTTACTAGAGTAGCTTCTGTTAGTTTAATTTTTTTCATAAGTGTTTTAATATAAATATTAATTTATTAGGTCTTGTTCCTGATTCATACTTAAAGAAATCCAATCGGTTATTGCTTCTATCCCTTTTTGTACATCACCCTCTTCAAAAACCCCAGATTTTATACCATAACTAACCATATCGACTACTGGGTCTAATAAATGTGACAAGTTGACATCTTCGTATGGTTCTTCCATGTCAATTAGTCGGTAGTGATTACCGTCCATATCTTTTATTTCACTATAGTCTGTTGGTGTAAGGGTGAATCTATTAGATAAGAATTTAAATATGTCAGACTTTAACATATCTCCTTTATCAACTATTACTTGTTCTTTTACCATGTCTGGTAAATTATCGTAGTCTACCAATTTACATCTGTTAGGGTTACCCATAGGACAATACTCGTCCAGATTTTCTTTATTATTACTTTTCCAGAACTTATATAAAGCATCACCCAATTCTTTTCCAAATAAATCATCAGATGGATAGTGAACCTTCGCTACTAACCTACCTGTACCTATTTCATTACCTAATTTATTAATTTCAGATTTATGTTTTGGATATTTGTCTGCCAGTATCTTGGCTATCAATCTTCCTTGTGTTGCATGACCTGAAGGGTATGCTGGTGTTTTAGCTGAATCTAAAGGTTCTTGGTGAAACTTTAGTCCTTTTGCATTTGCTAGTTGTTGGGGTCTAGGTCTGTTATAATGATATTTTAATTTAAGTATTATAGGAGATGTGTCTTTTGTAATATCTTTTAGTTCTTCTTCTGGAAATTCTAAATCTTTTTCTTTAAAGTATTTTTCAAAGTGTGGGAATATATCGTCTGTAGTATCTACAAACTCATCTATTACTGGTAAACTATCCAGTAACATTAATTCGTCCATAGCTTCTTCCGAACCATTCTTTGGTGGGTTAGTACTCATAAAATCTTTTATGGGAAAACCTTTAAAGACACCAAAATCTTTTTCCATTCTTTTTTCGTGTTTTTTAGGTGGTTTTTCCTTCCAAACTAATTTGTCTATTTTAGATTCAGTCATTATTTCTGGTGTTCCGACGTATTTATCTATTGGTTCACCTGGGTCACTAAAATCTACATAGTCTAGCATCGCTTCTACAGGTAAATTCTCTAATAAAACATTTATATCACCAGACACTTCCTCCCTAACCTCTTCATATACATTATCGTAGGGTCCAGGTCCTCTAGCCTTCCATTCTTTTTGAGCTCTCTCATTTGTCTCCCAAAGTGTCATATCTTCTACACCATCTTCCGTACTTACTGGTACTTCTGTACTTCCATCTACCACAACATCTAACATAATAGTAAGTGGATAACTCTTGAAGTTTAGTAAATCATGAAAATCAATACTGGTTACTGTATACGGGTATATCCCATCTTGCATACCTTCTAATCTGTCTGTTATAATATTTATCAACTCTTCATCACCGTAATATGCAACTAGATTGTATTCAACTTTAGTCCTATCATCAGCATCATACATATTAAAACCTATCATTTTCAATATATCTGGGTCTAGTGTTGGTCCAAACTTTTTCCAAAAATTAAAAAGTAAGTCTTGTATTTCTTTTGGTCCTTTTAATTCTTCTACCATTTTAGGGGTTAACCCTTCATCTACCCTTATAAAGTCACTACGTGTTATGTTAGAGTCATAACTTTCATAATCACCGTAGTCGTTGGTTTCCATTTCACCACCCCAAGAATAAAAGTCATAATCTGCTCTATCACCCGCATCATCTTCATCAAAACCTAAAACTTCTGCACTCCCGTCTTTATATTCTATTTGGGAACCACTCTCTTCTCTATCTACATCATACCATTTTAATTTTTCTTTGATTGGTGCTTCTATACTTCCATAATCACCGTCCTCAGTCCAATTATCTAATGCCCACTTTGCGTATTTGGTTGTTCTAGTGTCTTCTACAACACCTCCCGTGTGATTAATACCAAATATTTTCATTATATTCCAAAACTTTTTACCTTCACTATTATACGGGGCAGGTGTATCGGTAGTTAATTTCTGTAACTCACTCCGGTCTAAGTTTTTATGTAGTTGTTTTAATATAGCAACTTCTAGTTTGGTGAACGGTGTACGGTCTGGTGCATCCGGGGTGTTAGATTTTGCTGCCTCAGCATCTCTTTTTTCACCATCTATAATCCCATAATCTTCTGGGTTTACTTGTTCTCCAATTGTTTTTCTATCTACTTTATTTGCCATTGGTGTGTTAGCATAAATCCAAGTATCTCCTCTGTATAAACTTTTTACATCTAATTCAGAAAATTCTAGTGATTCAAGTTCTGGGTAAGGTACTATATCATAGTACTCGTTATCGTAACCACGGTTTCTTTTTGTCATAAGTGGATATGTTTTACCTACTTTTACAACTATATAGGTCTCAAATCTTTTTGGCATACGTCCGTGTTCACCATCAACATCAATTACTCTTACAATGTCATCAACTTTTAAAACAGGATTTAGTCCTGGTTGGTTATGTTCTTTTAAGTATTTGTCTCTTGTATATTTTCTAAATCTTTGTGGGTTAGCTTCTATGGCTGCTTTTGGGAATCTTGTACCCACACCATGTTTTCTAGCTTTGGATAAAGTTCTAGCTATTTCATTAGGTTCTTCTTCTAGTTCACCCCTTCTAAATCCTTTTCTTAGTACCCAACTATCTGTTGGATGTAGTTGTTCTCTTCTTATCATACCACCACCAGCTAACATACGACCTAAACGTTGGTCCTCAGTTTCACCAATAGGGGTTATCTCATAATACCTTGTATCAGCGTCAGGACCTTCCCAGTTTTCTGGTTGTCTATGTTTAATACCTGTAACTACATAATCTTTAAATCTCTCAGCTGTATTCATAGTCCCATAACTTTTATCAACATGAACTACGGTAACTTCATCACCTATCATTAAATTTGGATTTAAATTATCTTTTTCCATATTCTATCCAAGTTGAATTGACCATATTTTAACTAGGTCCACTGCTAGAGGTCTTATCTCTCTATTAAGATTATCAAGATTTGCTTTTCTATCTTCTCTGTCTGCTCTATCCATTAATAATATAATTAGGATATCTCTTACCTTATCTGCATTATCTAAAAGGTATTGTAGGTTTTCATCTGGGTCTTCTAATCTTTCTGGGTAATTTAAGTCTAACCATTTGGTTAACCATTGTTTACCTGACCATAAAAAGTCTGGTGCTTGGAACATATTTACAATTCCACTATCTCTTAAATTACTTAAGTATTTGAATACTTCTCCTCTACCGCCAGTTAAACCACCTTTTGTATTCTTTGCTAATTTTAATATTTGATTCCTATCAAATTCCATTTCTTTTAACATACCTGTCTCATATAATAAACCTGTTATTCTAGCCTCCTTTAAACTTTTTAACCATGTAGGGTTATCAACATTTAAATCGTGGTCATCTGTATCTCCTTGGTCTCCGTATTCCATATCAATATCATATTCAAACCATGCTTGTTCTGCCTTGTTTAGTGCATCATCCTCACCATAACCAGCAAAATCACCATCACCATATCTATATTCTTTTACCCAATAAGATTCATTACCTTGTATGTTATATAAACTTGGCCATTCTTTAACGGGTTGTGTAACCAATCCAAAATCTAAATCTGAAATTGTAGTATCCGGTGTAACATCTAACTGTAATTGTTTTGCTCTTTCAGCTTCGTTCCAATTATCGTCAGTCCATTTTGCAAATCGTGTTGCTTTCGCCCAATCTTCTCTCTGATATGTTTCTACACCAAATAATTTTATAAAATTAATAAACTTTGTATGTATCTCAGATGATAGATTGTCTTCTGATTCTTCCCAAATACTTCTTATCTCGTCTCTAGGGAATATTTTTGCCAAACGATTCATTATATTAACATCTAGTTTGGTGAATGGGGTGTTATCTAAATCACCATCTTCTCTCTCATCACTTATGTTGTCCCCTGGACTATCAGCACTTTGTTCTTGTATTGGTTCTGGGAAAAATCTTAGTTCTCCTAATCTATCTTTTAAATTTTCGTTGATGTCTATGTTTGGTGACCAATACCCATCATGGAATTTTGTTTCAGCTTCTAGTTCATCTCCAACTTTACTAACACCATCCTCCATGTCATAATAACCTTTCAGTATTATATCAGCTAAGTGTTGTGTATTTAAATAATCCAAACCGGTATCCATCATAATACCCTCTAAAGTATTTCCCTCATAGTCCGTATACTCAAAATATTCTGTGTTATCCCATTTGTCCCCCAATAAATCTTTTAAATCAAATTCAATGTGCCACTGTTTTGAATTATCATCTGTTGTTACTAGGTTACCTTCTTCAAAATAATCAGTTATTTTATCTATTATATCGTTAGCCATTGCATTCTTAACACCATACTCATGTTCATCATTGTATGCAGATGTCAGATACCTTCTAATTTCATCTACCTCCTCTTCTTTTTCTTCTAATATTTTTTCTTGTTCTTCATTTTGTGGGTTATTTTTTAAAATGTCTTCTATTGGCCCCCAATTATCTACACCTAATATTTCCCCTATTGTCATTATATTGTCATTATCTATTTCATCAACCATCCAATCTTCAAACTCATAATTGTACCAACTATCCCAATCCCAAAATGAATCGTTACCACATAGATAATCTTCTATGTATTCCACACCATAATCTCTGTTGTCTGTATTAAATAAATTTGCTAAATCATTACAGTCCCATGTAACTGTTCCTGTTAAAGGTTTTGTGGTAAACTGAATGTATCTTTTTAACAACATTGTTATTAAAAGACTGGCACCTCTTGTATCTATACCTAACATTTTTAGGATACTAAAGTCTATACCTTTTTTGTCCCAATGATTAAAAATAGTTTTTACTAGATTGTCTGGTAACTCATCTTTTACATATTCCTTTTCTTCATCATCCAATAGACCTTCTGGAAAATTAAATTGTCCTGTTGGAAATAAATTTAATTGCTCTTGTTCTGTTATAGGTTTAGATGACCCATATAAATTTTGGTTAATTTTCTTCATGTCCTCACCACCATCAGTTTCATAATCATCATCTGAATCAATCAATTCATAACTTCTATCATCAAAATAATCCCATTGGGTCGATTCGTCAAAGTTATCATCACTTATTTCATCATAGGTTACTAAATATAAATAATTATCATCATATCCTACATCTCCGATATTAACCTCATCCCAACTATCTTGTCCCATAATCTCTAGTATTGGTCTTGTTGATAGTATCGTTTTCTCTATAATAGGATTCCAATACACAGTATACTCTTCTTCATAATATTCTTCACATGGACACTCATCAACATAAGAAACACCGAATGCTTGTTGTAATTCTTCTTCATCCTCTAAATCATTACAATTAACTAATTCCTCATATTCTTCACCTTCTTTAGAAACTCTGGTCACATACCCTTCTTCGTATTCTCTACATTCACATTCATTACCTGTGTTTTCAGCGTACCCATCCACACAATCATCCTGTTGAGTCTCTTCACTTTCACCCCCATAATGTGTTAGTTCTGTTTCATAGAACTTTGGTATTTTTATATCTTCCCAGTCTGCGGTTGTAATTAATTCATGAATGTCTGGATTATTATATGTTAAAATAAGATATAATTCACCAATATGTTCTGACATATCAAAGTATCTGTATAATACATTTTTAAATTCTCTAAGATTCCAGTTACCATTTAATAGTTTGTCAACCATTTTAAGTACCTTCCATAAAGCTGGTGTCATCTTAGTAAGGTCGTATCTATTAATTTGTTCTTTAATTACACTTTCTCTTATTCTTCCTTTCATTTGTAAGTCGAACTTACTATTTTTCTCAAATCTAATTAAATCAGTTAAATTAACTTTGTCTCCTTCTTTGAAGGGTACTTCTCTATTTGTCATTCCTTGGTTAAGAGAAACTCCTTTTACCACACCGGATGGTGTCATATAAACAACGAACCTTTTTGGTGTTTGTCCCCATCCACCACCATAAGTAAAGTATGCTCTTACTAATATATTCCCAAATCTTTCTAGGTCTAGGTCGGTTTGGTTTTCTTCATTTACCTCTTCGGATAGTGGATTAACTAACCTCCAATAATCCACATCTTTTATAAGTGGTAGATTTCTAAATTCTTCCTCACCTTTTTCTGTTTTAATAATCCACCTAACCAAAATCTTTTCACCCATAGGCCCCATAGATTCAAACCCCATTACAATACCTCTTGTCATTGGTGAAATACCGTATGGGTCATCCATATAAATTAATTCAACCACATCACCAACTTCTACATCGGGGGTAAGGTTATTTTCTTTTTGTTCATTTATTGATTTTATTTCCTGTACATAAGATAAATCATCCATGTCATTAATATAAAATCTTGGGTTTATTTCTTTTATTATCCCTTCCAACCAATCGTTATAGGTAAATGGAAATGGTTTTGTTAGTGTTTCGTTTACACCTTCACCTTTAATAAAACCTAACTTTATCAATTCTGTATCTAAACCACCCAATAAATCCTCATATTCTGTACTACAATCAATACAATATTCTTGTGCCGTATCATCTTTAGAATCTTCTAATTCTAAACCAGTATCAAATGCGTCTGAGTCGTTTTTCCATCCCTCATAACAATTATACTCTACACAACCTAACGTTCCTTTTAGTTCTTTAAGTAATTTATCTCTATGATATTTGTTTAAGTAACTTACAAATGTTGCTGGTGGTATATTTAATTTATCATCATTTACCCTATCTCTGTGTAATCTCCTGAAAGAAGTATCTAGTTGAGATGTCCACTCTGACTCTCTTCTTTGTTCCACTAAAAATGGAAATTCAAACCCTTCTTCCTTTTTACTTTCTAAGTACCTTAAATAAGTTAGTGCAGCTTCAGGATAATCTCTTGTAAATAATTTATTTATATCTTCTATAATTTGACGTGGTAATAAAAGTTCCCCATTTCTCACTGACTTAAAGAAAGGTCTTCCAGTTTCTGTTAACTCTAACTCATACTCACTATCTATGTAGTTGTTAACTGTTTGTTGTAATCTTTGTTCAGCCCAAGCATCTTCTACAATACCACCTTTAGAGTGTTCGTCTGGTTCTGGAATAAATTCTCTTTGTTTAGATAGTCTGTGTCTACCTACGGGTTTTGTAAAATCATCCCCTGGTGGTTCAAATGTATTGGAGTCTGTTTTATTTTTACCACTACCCTGTCCCTTTCTTTCAGGATGTTTATCATCTAGGTCTAGTTGTTGTTCACCCACTTCTATCTTATTGCCACTCTCTAAATCTATTTTAACTGGTAATGGTGGGTTTAATAAGAATTTTTGATTTAGATAATCTCTTAGTAAGTTTTCTACAAACCACTCTGGTACTGGTTCGTTGTCTGGTCTAGTATCTGCATAATTTGCAACATACCTAGCAAATTTAAGTTTGTATTTATCTTTAATCATTGCCATTAAACCATCTGAAATAAAAAATACCTTACTTAATGGGTCATCACCTAATGCAACATCTGGGATATAATCCCCTTCGGCAACATCCATTGCTTTAAGAACTGCTTTACCCCACCAAGATTTATACCCCCTAGTATCAGTAAGAGCAGGTGTAATAATCTTGTTAAAAGCTCTGGTCACAGTAACACCTACAGCAGCTAGTAGAATTTGTGGTATAAAAAATGGTACTATCCTCCATAAAGATTTAAACACACCTCTACCTATATCACCAGTAATTCTTTTTTTAGTTGCTTCTTCTACTAAAGCTTTTAATTGTCCAAATGTAATTGGTCCTTGGTCGTCACAGAAACCTTCAACATCACAAATGTTGTTAGTTACTTCCTTGGATGGAGCTACATATCCTTTCTCCGCATCGGTTTTTCCTCCAGTGTATATCTCTGGTTTTTCTAGTGGTTCTTGGGTATCGTCTAACATTTTTTCCCATTCTTCTTCATCACCTTCAAACTCTTCTGGTTCTATTGGGTCTAGAAGTCCTTGTCCAAACACATCTGTTTCCTCCACTATTCTTTCACCAGAACCTATACGTTTAACTAAACTAATTATTCTTTTGTATTCATCTGAATTTCTTAAAGAATCTAAACTACCATAATAATATAATAACTCTTCTAGGGTTGATGGGAAGTCTCGTAGTAATCCTTGTAAAACATAAAGAGATTCTTTATTTGTATTTTCTATAAAGTTTTTAATATCTACCCTGTTAAGTCCACCTAACTTGTTAACAAGAACATATAGTTTATTGTCTAGTTCAAGTGGAATTTTATTAGAAAATACGTGACCGTAGTGTCCTTTATCTTTTTGTTCCATAACACTAATACTAAAAGGTCCAGTGTCTAATCTAGGTTTAAGATTTTGTTTTTTAACTTGTTTTGTACCAGCTGGTATAATTGTTTCACTTTCTTCTGGTGACAAATCTGATAAATGTACGTTTCCATGTTTATGTACCAAATCAAATCCATCATCAACAAACATATCCGTTACCCCTAAATTTTCAGTACCATCCATAGTAAATAAACTACCTTGTTCTCCAGTATGTTTTTCTTGGTCACCACAAACTCCTTCAGTTAATAAATTATAAAGTTCGGTAACCTCCTCTTTAGTTAATAATTTCTTAGTTAAGTTAAAAACTTTTTGTTGAAACTCTTCTGGATTATTTTTAATGTATTTAAGTACGTCATGATGGACTTTATGTTCACTCCCTGGAAATATCCTTGCAACTAAATCAATTTCTCTATCACCCTCTTTTTTATATAGTAACTCTTCAATTTCTGTATCTTCTATAACTGGGAAGGTAATAGTTAATTCGGTCCCTTCTAATTGACTTGGTATAATTCTAACTCCGGTATTACCGTATTTACTATACCCCCTTCCTTGATTGGTTAATTTTGGGTTAACCAACATCTGCCCTATCAGTTCCGAGGAAACCATTGTATAATATTTAATCACTATACGATTACCTTGTTGTGTTATTTTAGCGAATATCCAAGAAAGGGGTTGGTTGTTAGATGTAACAAAAGATGTCGTTAACATTTCTTCTGCGTATCCCCCATACTCATCAGATGGTGCCTCTAGTAAGGTAATAGGTTCATAAAAGAATCCTTTTTCCTCTTCGGGGAGTAAATCTCTTAATATATGATATTTCTGTGTTGCATCATATTCTATATTCAAATAGTCTAGTCGGTCAACAATGGCTGCTTTTAATCCCTTGATTAGACTACCACTATCCCACTGAGCTGTTGCTGCTTCACCCATTTTAACCGAATAAAAGGTTCCTTGTACTTCTATATCTTCTTTTGGTTTTGAGGTGTCGTTTATAACTTCTCCATCACATAACCCCGCTAATAAACCCTCAAAGTTATCACCTCTATTGCTTTTATTTTTAATAAAAGTTATTCCGTATTCAAAAAATCTTAATCTATCATAAGCCTCAGTAACAGGGATATCTTCTTCTAAGTTAATATTATTTCCAATAGCCCAAGGCCATAAAGGATTATCTTTCATTACTGATTTTATAACGTTTTGAGCAACGTATTTATCCTTGGGAATTGGCCTTACTCTTGGCATCACTTTATATAAAAGGTCTTCCGTTTGTTGTTCTTGTATTATATTATCTTTTATATTCTTCATAAATTAGCATAGACTATTACTCATAAATATCAACAAAGATGCATAATTGTCCAGATTCTTTACTCTGTAGGTGTTAATATTTATTTTATGTATAATTATGAAAAATATATTAACAACAATATTAGTTTTTGGTTTCTTTTCTATTTTATTTTTACAAAAATATTATAACGAAAAAATAGAAACTAATCACTTAGAAAATCAATCTATAATAGATTCTTTACACAAACAAATAGACACTTTATATTATGATATAAATATCCTACACCAATATTTAGATTCATTACCACTTGGTTCTCCTTTAGATACTTTAATCGTTTCATCTCATTATGGGTGGAGAAAATTACCTCTATATGGGGGATGGAGGATGCATAGTGGTACCGACTTTTATGCTGCTTGGAGTGATACAGTTTATGCTGTGGGTCATGGTAAGGTTGTTAGGTCTGGTTGGAACTTTGGGTATGGTAGACAAATAAATATTTCCCATTGTAGTGGGTATGAATCTAGTTACGCACATCTATATAAATTATTTGTTAAGGTTGGTGATTCTGTAAGGTTGGGTGAACCTATAGCTAGAGCTGGAAATTCTGGTGCTGTTACAGGTGCACATTTACATTATGAAATATCTAGGTGGGATGAAAAAATTAATCCTATGGATATATTAAGTTCCTCTCTAACCGGGTTGTCCGTAAGCTCTACCTCTTCTCAATAATCTTCCTTTAGTCCAAACTTCGTAGTTTGGCCCTAAACTATATACAAACTGTCTTCCTTGTCTTTCCATTTCAACGATTCCAGAATCTTTAATTGCAGCAAAGAACATATTGTTGTGTCCTCTAGGTCTAGGACGACCTAACACATCTTCATAGAATTGATTTGATGTACTTCTTGGGTTATCTTTTAAGTAATCAGTAAATAATTGTGTCATTCTACCTTTTTTAGGTGGGTACTTAAACGTATAAGATGATACATCTGATTGAGCATCCCAAGTAGTGTAGTCTAGACCGGTATATTCTTTTAATTCTTCATTTCCTAGTGCTTTACTAACAAGGGGTAGGTATATGTTTCTAAGAAATGCTTTTTCATTACCGAATCGTCTAAAGTCATTAGTGTCAACACTTAGATAATCCCATCGATATTCTGGTCCAGGACCCATAAATTCATTATTTAAATCTTCTACTGGTATAGTCTTGTAATACTCTATTGTTGGTTGACCTAGGTCATCATCATCTGTTCTAAAATACACATTCATGTCATTACCGTTAGGAAATGGTGTTGCTAGAAGTTCAACTCTTGGGTCACTTCCTACCCATTCCCAATCATCATCACCCATTCCTATCTCTAGTGTCCATTTTCCTGTTGCTGTACTTATAGTTATTGGTCTTGGTAGGCCTTGTATGTAGGTTTCCAATTTTTGTTTAAACTGTTCCAAAGTTAGAGCTTCAGTATTTTCTGGTTCTTCTTCTCCTACATATTCTCCTTCAATAGCATTAGTTAACTCTAAAGGTAAAAGAGACTCAATAGCTTTTACCGTACTACCTTCTAATCTAACGTCTGCTCTATCATACCATTCCTCATCTCCATTCCATTTTTTAAATAATGCTATCTTAAAGAAATCACCAACATCTTTTGTTTTATCGATTATGTAAAATAGAAGTCCTTTCTTTGAGTAGTCCTTAAAATGCCTAGGATAGTCTTTTGATGCGGTACACCATTTGGTTGATGAACCATAATAACAAGAACCTTCATGTGTATTTGGTTTAACCAGTAACCACCTATCATCTTCATATAATTTGTCTACTCCTGATTTTGCTTCCTTTTCTTTTTCTTTTTTGGTTTGAATGGCATCCATCTCATCCATTACTCTTTCTAGTTGTGAAAGGTCATCATACGAATCTATATTCTTTGGTGAGGTAGATATCCTACTACTAGGGTCAAATATATCCATATTCATTATAAATGCTACATTTAACCTATCTACATTTTTATGAAATCTTTGTACTAGAGATGATATGTCATTAGGTGATGTACCTCTTTCTGCTGGGTCAATGTACCTCTTAATCATCCACATAAGGTACTTGTTGTTACCTGAAGGGTCATTCTGTACAAAATGTTGTAATACACCTTCTAAATTAGTACCAACACCAATCCCAAGTGGGTTACCTGGTTCTGCAACAGGCCAAGACCCAACAGCATTTTCAAAATACTTTTGTGCATCTTCTACTCTACCTTCTAATAATATTTTACTTAATCCTTTCATATTAGTTCCTCATATTTTTCAGATACCTTATCCCAATTAACTATCTTCCAAAAGTTGTTGATGTATTTTTTTCTATCTGCCATGTAATTCAAATAATAAGCATGTTCCCAAACATCTAAACCTAGTAAAGGTTCACCCATGTTATCCATCAAAGGATTGTCTTGGTTGGGTGTACTTACTATTTTAAGTCTACCGTTCTTTAATACTAACCAACACCAACCTGAACCAAATACCTTCGCAGCTTCTTCATCAAATTGCCTTTTAAAGTTATCTAAACTACCAAAGTCTTTATTTATCTTTTTCTTAAGTTCATCTGCAAGTTCTGTTTTATCTGGTGTTATATAATCTCTAAAAAATAAACTGTGATTATAGTAACCTCCAGCATTATTTCTCGTAAATGTATCATAGTTCTTAATTCCTCTAATAATCTTTTCAATATCTTTGGAGGGATTTTTTCTTTTTGAGAGTGCTTCGTTTAGTTTAGTGGTGTAACCTTTATAGTGTTTATTGTAATGTTCCCACATAGTTTCATAACCAACAAAATCTTTCACAGAGTTATAGTCATAAGGTAAACTCACTCTTCTGAAGAATGTTTTTTTAGCTTCCATTAAGAAGCTTTCTCTTAATATGTTTTTAATTAAATCTTTCAAAACTTTTTAATTTTTAATTTTAAATCACCATCACCTTTTATTACTCTATGATAAACACCCATTGGTATGGAAAACTTACCTTCCATTATAAAAGGTAACTCATTATCAAACTGAAACATCCAATTAGTTTTACCCATAACCTCAACTTCCCTATCTTCTCTATCACGATGCCACACTAACTCATCGTTGTCTACGTCTTGAGAGAATGTTCTTTCAAATATACCTTGTTTTATATTTTCTTTAAAGGGGAATTCCATATTACCACCATTGTCCACCACCACCGGATAGCCCTAGAGATTTTGCATATCTAGGTAATCTACACGACCAATATCCAGCCTTAGTTTTATCATTCTTTTGTTTACATTTATGTCTTGCTACAAAACTTTTAACAGCACCTCTGTTATTAATCTTTGCTCTTAATCCTGAAGAACCAAAAGATACTTTCTTAACGTTCCCTGATTTTGGGTCTTTAACATAAACATAGTATGCTTTAGAACCACCTCTTTTAGGTTTATTAAGGGTAACTTTTTTACCTCTATACTCAGCCTCATTAATCATAGGTAAATCTAATGGTACCTTTTCACCTTCGTAAACACCATAACTACCTAAGTCTGTTCTTAGTAATTCTCTTTCATCATGATTAACATATAATTTAGTTTCATTTACAAAGTCCCTTGCGTCATTAATAAATTTTAAATGACCTTCACTACCATGTCTAAAAATACATTCGTTTAAAGGTATCTTTTTATCTAAATGATAGTTTACAGATTCATTCTTTGATTTTTTACCCCATTTCTTTCCTTTTCCTTTACTTTTACACCCTGCTGGTGTAGGTCTACACGCTGGGTACTTACTTCTTTTCTCACCTTCTTTTCTTCCACAAGATTTATAACCACCTTTTCCATCAGGTGCATTACAATCTACCCAACCACCAGTACTTCCTTTAGCACCTTTTCTACCAAACCAATCTTTTAAGCTTGATTCAGAACTAGGTTTTTTAGTTAATTTTCTTTTTTCAACTAGAGTCTCTTCCTTTGTACTATTACCCCAGTTCTTAGCTCCAACTTTTCTACATTTAACTAGAGCACCTGAACCATATGCTGAAGGCCATACCTTATACCTACTCTTAACTTTATGGTAACAAGCATCTCTCTTAGCTTTTTTCTTTTTCTTTTTAGCTTCACCTAATTCTAGACCAGATTGTTCCTTTAATACTTTCCTTATTATTTCTTTAATATCTTTCATAATTAATTTGTTCTATAAATATAATACCATTCATCGTCAAATGAAATTTCGTTTTCATTCCCATCATAAGATGAAAGAGTGTGTCCTCTACCATCAGCTTCTATAACAGCTTCAATAAAGTCATCCTCATTAATAAAATCTTTTATACTTTCTTCCATACCAAAATCTCTAAGGAAACCAACTGGGTCGTCTTTTACCTCGTCCTTTCTACGTTCAACATAATTATCTTTTGCCTCCTCCGTATATTCATAACTATCGTCATCCATTTTAATATCTTCTTTTAATTCTCCTAACTCATCTATACGGTCTTGGGCCACCTCTTTTTCTACCTCACTATCTAGTTCTTCTAAGTCTTCCTGTAGGTGTCCTATTTCTTCGTTAATTTTTTCTATTTCATCTTTAGAGTGTTGGGTGAGTTCTCTATCGTCATCATCCAAATAATCTTCTGGTGAGTCGCTCATGTCATCCCAGAACCAATCCTCCGCATAATCTGCTACTTGGTCACCATCCACATAGTATTCCATAAAACTTGGGGTGAACCCTTCATAACCTATATCATCAATTAAACTTCTTGTTCTTTCTGTTGCTGCTTCGTCTGCTGCATCATCATCTCCTACTGCATACTCAGCTCCACTATATTCAAATTCATACATTCCATAATAGTCGTAGAGTGGAATTATATCATAAACACTTTCTGCGAAAGCCATATCCTCTTCTAAATTAGTCAAATCTTCACCATACTCTTGTGCTTTATCACCATTTGGGTCTTCTATAACTTCTGGGTCGTTTTGCATTTCATTCCTTAGGTTTTCTATTGCATCCCTGAATTCATCCTTTGTTTCTCCTTCCCATTCTCCTTCATCTATTAACCATTCTTTTAATGCGTTTGCCGCTAAACCTCTAGCATCGGTATTTTCTGGATTCCATTCATCATTTTCTCTTCTTTGTTGAGCTTCAATACCTTGTTGAATTCTTCTAAGTCTTTCTCTTTCTCTAAACTCTTCATTACGACTTAATCTTTTTGCTTGTAATTCTTTTTCTTGTTTAATTCTTTCTTCAAATTTAACTCCAAAATGATTTCTTATATCCTCTAACATTTTTTTGTTTTGGATAATAGTCATAATATTTGTAGTATCAGTTATTGGTTTATCTTGTACATCCCAAAAATCTTCTGTTAGTCCTGCTAACTTTTTATTTAATGCAACTTTATAATAAGGACTAGATGTTGGTAGAGTTTTATCAATTATATAATATAGTTCCCCACCACTTTTATAGTTTGAGAAGTGAGAGTCAGTATCTTTTGATGCTGTACACCATTTTGTTCCTGCACCGTAATAGCACGAAGACTTATGTGTTTTAGGTACCACAACAACAAATCTATTATCTTCATATATTCTATCAACCTCATCACTAATCTCAACACTTCTTCTAGCTGTTTGACCTAGTTTTTGTAAGGTATCAAATAGTTGGTCAAGATTTTTATATTGATTTAAATCTTTTATTTTTAATCTTTGGTTTTGGGTATCGAATTTTGATACCGCTAAGAGTATTTCTTTTAAATTGTGTGTTACTTCATCACCTTCTACATCAGTAGGGCTCCAATTTTTAGTTATCCAATCTAGATATTTGTGATTAGGATTAATACTTGCACTACCTGGTACTATTTCATCATAGTATATCTTTTCTATCTGAGGTGACCCATCAGCTATACGTTTAGTATAAACATCTTCAACTCTACCTTCTAATAAAATTGTTTTTAAACTCATCTTAATGAAATATTACTGCACCATTATTAGAAGCTACCCTAAATGCTTCTTTCCAATCTTTATATTTATGTTTGAACCAATCGTAGGTTTCACCATCAATTTCATAGTCATCAAACTTTAAATAAAATCTATCTAACTTTTTCATTATTTGTTCTTCATACTTAACAAAATCATTATATAACTTTTGAGATGCCACTGGACCTATTGTACCGTCTGCATCACTAAAATTAATCAGTTCACCAAATGGTATTTCATTGTAACCAACTCCAGAATCTACTTTATTCCAAACTTCTTCATCACTCATTCCTAAAGCTGCTCTTGCTAATAATCTTCTCCACTCATTATACCCACTATAAGAACCAGCTCTATGTCCAAATTCTTCACCCGTTGCAACTACAGCTCCATTAGGTAGTCCTTCACCTTGTTCTGGAAAGTTATCTGATTGGTACAGGTTCCACACTCCACCAGGTAAATCTTGGTCTGCTTCCCACTCATAGTATTCATTAGACCAAAGTTCAATGTCTTCTGGTATTTCTATTGGTTCTGCTTCTGAAATTGCTGTGATGTCTAAACCCATTTGTGTTTATTTAATAAATATTAGGTAACTGTAAAATGACTTATATTATCTCATAGTTACTACCCCCCCATATATAGAATCAGCACCATCTGTAGTTACAGATATCGCTAAATAAAATGTATTCGAACTCCAATCACTATAACCGGACAGGGTTGTGTCAGTTCCAACAGCAAAACCAGAACCTCCGTCTATTTGTGCTATGGTTGCATTAGAAAATTTACTCATATATACGTTTACCACATTTCTAGTATCTGACCCATAAACCACCACCGAATAAGGAACTAATCCTAATGGTAAAGTTATAAAAGCTGTGTAAATTCCTGCTTGGGTTGCTACTACTCTACTAGGTGTTGCATCTGGGTTTAGGTCACCAGTTGCTCTCGCTCCGTGTGGATAAAAATCTCCAGGAGTTAAATAATAAGCAGTGGTTGAACCTTTGTGTTGTCTTGGTACTATAGATGCTGAACCATCAAAACTAACACCACCAATTGTTCGTGCTGTTGCCAATGTTGTTGCATCTGTTGCCAAAGTTGATGTTGCTGCATTACCAGATGTATTTTGGTTACCAGTAGTATTGACTCCAGGTAGGTTTATATTTGCGGTTCCATCAAAAGAAACACCACCTATTGTTCTAGGGTTTTCTAGTGCTGTGGCTTCTGCGGCTAATGTAGCGGTGGCAGCTCTCCCACTAGTGTTCTGGGTTCCAGTTTCGTTAACTCCAGGTAGGTCTATATTTGCACTACCATTAAATGATACACCACCAATTGTTCTTGTTGTATTTAATATTTTTGCTTTTTCTACAGTACCACTACTACTTACCGCGGTTTCATTAGTGTTTATGGTATCAATACATTCATCTATTTTTTCACTTAGATAAGCGAAAGCTTCATCACCAGGTAAAATGTTATCTGTTTTGCTTACATTATATCTTTCAAGAATTTCTTCTATTTTAACTGTACTCTTTATTCTAGAGTCTATATTAGGGTCATTTGCTATATCGTTTGATTTTCTAATTGGCATATTTAAGTTCTTTTAAGGTATATATTCCATGTGGTATCTGTTACAACTGCACTGTCACCAACTCTAGGGTATATCATACTTCCCGCGGTTAATGTAATACTAACAGTACCTCTTTTATCTATAGTTAGTGGGTTCTTTCCATTACCTGGGTTTACAGTGGTTCCAGAAACACCAACACTTAATGTTACATCTCCTGCGGTACCACTTGTTACATTAAGAGAAGAAGCTAAATCAGTTTGTAATACATACCACAACCCACAAGAATAACCTACAGTACCACTATTGGTGTGTCCTATAGTGAAAAATCCTGTAAGAATACAGTTGTAGGGCACTAATAGACCTGCGTTTGCATATTCTTCATTTAATGTTAATACTTCCGTATCATCCCCATAGTCTTTAGACCATGAGTAGTTGTAAAGCCCTTGGAAGTTTGGTCCATACCAGTGTGTATTATCAGTTTGTCCTTGTCCTCTATTAGAGAACATATAAACATCTTCATTGGCTGATACAACATTACTATTAAATGTCGCTTTACCTGCTTCTGACATGTCAAGTGTTAATGCTGTTATTGTACCACCGCCATCTTCTCCTTTGAATATAATATCTTTATCGTTTGTTTCTGATTTGATTACAAAATCAGAAGTGTCTCGTTTGAATCTTCCAAAATTAGTACCATCATCACTTAATATGATATCAGCACCATTTGCATCAAGTGTTATATCTCCTTCAACATCAAGAGTAAAGTTACCTGATGATATATCTAGTTCTGAAGTAGTTAGTGTTGCATTACCTACAACAAAAGAGGTATTAGTGTGTACGGCACCACCTACAGCGGTTTCACCACTTACCCCCAATCTTTGTGTTATATTAGCGGTACCTTTAACATCAAGTAAAGCACCTGGTGTGTCAGTACCTATACCAACATTACCTGTTAAACCACTATTAATAATATGACCCCCTGTTGTAGTCGCTGACCAGTAATCCGTAGCACCAACTTGAGTATCCACGTATCCTTTTGTAGCAGCATCATTATCTAAAGTTGGTTCCGCTAATTCGTTTATTTGATTGGTTCCTAGTGATAGGTCTCCTGTCATAGTACCACCAGCTTTAGGTAGTTTGGAGTCTAGTTGAGTTTGTGCGTTTGAAGATAGTGTATTAATGTATTGGAATTCAGTATTGGTTACGGTACCATTTGCTATTTTTGTCGCGTCTATATTTGATAAACCTAAAGCTATGGTACCACTATCAGTAATGGGTGAACCTGAATCCACATCAATACCATCTGACCCAGATATCGCAACAGAAGTTACTGTACCTGACATACCTACCCTACTGAATATATCTAAGAGGTCGGTAGTACCACTCATAACCGTACTTCCACTTACTTGGAATGCAGGGTTAACCCCATCATAAACTTTAAACAATTTAACAACTCCAATTGCACCATTATAATTAAAGGAAGTTGCATTGATGCTGCCGCCAGGAAAATTTACGGTTAAAAAAATGTTCTCTGCATCATTAACAGTGTTGACATTAACAATATAGGTATCCCCAACACTATCAACTACTTGTATTTGGTCTCCAGGTGATAAGTCATTAGTGTTTGCTCCATTAGTAAATCTTACTCTGGTAAATCCATTAGAAAATTGAGCATTACCACCATTAAGATTGTATGCAGTAAATCCGGTACTACTATCACCTGAAACAGTAAGTACGGCATCTGGATTTAAAGTTTTTATACCCACCCTTTCATTGGTTGAATGTACATATAAATTATCGGTATTGACGGTTAGGTCATCATTAACTACTAAATTATCTTGTACTGTAACTTCTGAAGTAGTGTCACCCAACTTAAGTGCTGAAGATAAAATATTTAATGTTCCTGTATTGTTATGAATGTATCCTTGGGTACCACTATGGTATACATCTAAATCCTCATCACTTCCCCAATAAAAATGTCCGTTGTCTTGCATACCCCAAAAACCATATAATATGTTAGGAGCACTACTGTTATCTACGATAGGAAAAAATATCCTATTATCATTATTCTTTCTTACGTAACCAGAACTATTAATCTCTAAATCTGCCACGTATAATTTGGTTGAGGCACTAATATCACCAACAACTGTAAGAGGTTTATTAGGTGTTGATGTCCCAATACCAACGTTTTTATTTCTAGGTGCGTTACCAATAGTACCGTCACTGTTTGCTGAAAAACTTAATCCGGGTATTGATATCGTCCCCCCACTTGAAGCTTTTAGTTTTATAGTGTCACTAACTATGGTACCACCAGAAATGTAAACATCCCCTGAAAATGCAACAGGACCCCATGATGCTCCACCACTACCATTAGATTTTAATACATAACCATCAGCTAATGTACCCACATTATAAGTTATTGGGCTATTAAATATTAAAGAGGGGGTATTTCCATCTAATTTTTGTACATTACCAGAACCATCTGCTTGTAGTACAAATTGATATGTATTTTTGATTTTTTGATTTCCTAAGTCCGCCATAGCTTAAAATATAATTTATAGGCTACAAAAGTGAACTTAATCTTGCGACCTTAACTTATGTAGAAGTTGTTTAAGGTCTTGTTTTGTAAACTTTGACTCTTTTATTTGTGGTTTTATTGATTTTTTCTTTTTTCGTACAGGTGTATCCTGATTAACGTTTACAATAACTTTAGCTTTATTTTCTTTAATAACGTTAGCTGTTGGTTGTTTTACCTCTACTGTTATATTTTTAGACTTCTTAAGTTCAAAATTAGAGTTCCATGGATTAAAGTACATATCGTCCGCTATAACCTCTAATTTCATCTCACCCCCTTCTTTTAACATACTTAATTTAGGCATCTCAATTCTACAATTACCTTCATTATTAATATTTCCGTTAAATACTAGGTTTAGGTTTTCACCTTCCACTATTACTCGAGCAAATGCCTGACTTAGACTCGCTCCTTCTAGTTGAATGTCACATTCAAATATGTTATTTTTGTCTGAATATAATGTATACATTTATTTTTCTTTATTAATAAATATACTGATTTCTGGCTTTTTCAAAAATCTTTCTATTATTTTAAAGTCTCCCACTCTAACTCTAACATCTGGTCTGAAGTATTTAGTTTCTTCGTATTTTTCTCCCTTAATTTTACACAAAATTTTTATGAAGTTTCTTTGAGTTGATTTATCCTTATCTCTTAATCTTTTAAACTGTCCACTATATCCACCTCCTTGAGTTACTACCTCAATTAATAAACATATTTCAGACCACGTAAAATCGGTGTCATCCCACGCGATATCACCTTCTTTCCAAGTAATACAATCACTCATCTTTTTTATCTTTTTTAAACCAGTAGTCTATTACATTTTGAAATGAGCTTAAGAAACCACCTATTATAATAAACAAAAGGTCACGGGTAGTCCCTGTGACCTCTTGAGTAAATATAAAGTAAACTAGTACCGCAAATAACGCTAGAAACATAACTGTTATGAAAGTTCTAGCGTAATCCATTATTTATAACCAAGTATTACAAACTCCGTTTTTACAACAACTAGTTTTTTGTTTATATGCCCAATATCCGGCAGCTGCTAATAATAATGTACCAGCCCATAAACATGTTCCGAATGTACACCCAGCTCCAACAGCTAGTACATACCCTCCGTAACAACATACATAACATTTAATTTTTTCCATTTTTTAATTTTTTAATTTTTATTTATTACTCATATTAAATCCAATCATAAGAGATATCCTAGCTCCAGAATCTTCATCTTCACCCCACACACTACCGTTAGGGACAAATGCTAAATTAACGGGAAAATTTAAATCTCCTGATTTGAAGTTTTTACCAATGGTAAATACCATATTAATTCCTGTCGCTGATAAATTGGGTCCGACTGCAAATTCCATTCCCTCACCTGTTCTTACACCTACCAATGAAGAAATTGATGGTAAAAACATTTGTCTTTCCATCCCACCTACAACTACAACCCATTCTACTAGACCAGCAATCTCACCATTATCCGCAAACCTTGATTCCCATTGCCAACCATATTGAGTTATCATACTAGTTTCTAGTTCTTCTGACATGAATCCAGGGGTCAAGAATGTTACTCCAACTCTAGGTCCTGCGAGTCTATCTATTTGTTGTGCAATAGTTGTTAGTGACACTAACACCATTACTAATATTAATAATATCTTTTTCATTTTTATTTTGTTTTAAATATTTTATTATTATTAATGATATACATACCTCTAGGTAAGTCAACAAAGTCACATACCCACTCTCTCCCTAAAACATCAAATATTTTATTGTCTAAAGGGTTAGTGTTTGTGGTTTCTTCTAAACCTACCGTAAAACTACCAGTCTCAAATTTAATTTCTTCTTCAGTAGTAAATGTACCACCTTGTGATACTATATTACCTAAAGCGTCTGTTACTGTATAACTTCCATTTCCATAACTACAACATATACCATCACCGTATGAATCTTCTATCTCGAATGTCACACAAGTATTAGGTGGTATGGTTCCTACTACAGGTGTTTGTGGTGTTGTTCCATTAGTTGATAAATCGTTGTAAGGTCCACCATTCATGTAAGTAGTACTACCGTCACCTATAGACCATGTAGTTTCTGAACCATATCTATCAGTTATTATAGTTACAGTTAATTCTGTGTTTATGTTAGTTAAAGGAGCTATTACCTCTATATTTTCTTCATCTCCGTTTGTACGGGTATCTGTTACCCCATTAGGTAAAACAACTTTAGCTGTCCAAGTTCCAGGTGTTGTAATCAAATAATTAATAGTTACCATGGTGTGTCCCGCTGGAACTAAATTTCCTTGCCATTGTTGGGTATACATTAAAGTTCCTGATGGGTCTCTTAATTCAATTTGAGCTGATGTTAGGTTAACATAAGCACTTGCATTATATATCTCTACTTCAGGTTCATTTCCAGAAGGACATATCTTCATTCCGTGATGAATTAATAAGGTTGCGTCATCATTTTGATATTGGGATGTTAATGTACAATTTAATACTTCGTTCCAGAATGTCCATTTTTCATTTCTTTGTATCTCAGGAGCTATACCTGTCCCACAATGTAAAAATAGTGTTGGGTACCCACCAAAAGTATAATTACTTGCAACTGAACTACCTTGACTATTAGGCCCTATTAATGGATAGGGTGTTCCAGTTGTCCAATTACCTTGTGAACCACTTGCACCATTTAAAAGTGACACTGAAGAACCTGCATCACCATCAATAAAGAATACCATAAATTCATCAGTACCATCAGGACCAAAGTCATGATATAATTCTTCCATAACACCTCCAGTGTGCCATGCCCAACAAGGTCCACACCAATGAGCTGATATGTCTACTAATGTTGCTTTATTTGTGTAATTCGATAAGTTATAAGAGACTCCATTCATATCTGAAGCAGTCCATGTTTGTGCATTACATTTATTTATTAGGAATATAGATAGTATTGTTATAAAAGATAACGTGCACAGGATTTTAAAGATTTCGTTTTCGTATTTCATATTTAAGGGGTTAATTAATTTATGTTAAAACGCGTCCATGATTACCTCATCGATTTTGTTTTGAACTTCTTTTTTAGTGGCTTCCATCGTCATCATAATGTTTGCTTGAAATCTTGCTGCTTCTTCACCCCCACTGTATATAACAATCGTAGGGACAACCACTATTTTGTATTTACTTGCTGCTTTAGTATTTTTTTGAATATCGATAAATTTTGTTTTACATTCATCTAATTCGTTTACCCAAGTTACTTTATTTGCTTCATTAAACCCAGCATTAAACTGTACTACACATATCCCGTCACCCTCACAAGGAGATTGTGCAAATGTAGTTTGTGACATTATCATTAATAATAGTACTAACATATAACCTCCAAATATTTTCCAAATTGTGTAATCTTTTTCCATAGTTAATTTCTTCTTTTGTCTATTGCTCCACCTTTAACGTATCTAATACTATCCCAACTACCATCTGGATAATCTAATCTTTCTAATATATAGACTATATCTTTTTTAATTTCATTTATGTCGTTTTGGGTATTTTGGATTATGTTGTACATGCTGTCTTGGTAGGCTATATCCTCCTCTGTTGGTATCCACATTTCTATTTTTTCATCCACATCTAATGAAAGTGGTATAACTTTTATTTCTTCTTCCTCTACCGACCAAACACTGGCTAATACTAAAGTACTTAATAATACCACTATTATCAAGAGTACTGTTTTACGTGAGGTTAAGCATATACTAGACCCAAAAATTTCTTTTAGTTTTTTCATAATTATCTACCGTAAAGTTTGTCTTCTATCTTTTCTAGTGTTTTCTTAATTTCTTCTACGTCTTTTTGGGTGTCCATAATTGTTTGACGAACTAATTGGTCTTTCATGTCAAACTCCATTCTTGTTATTTCTGCTGGTGGTGGTACTGGTAATTCTTTTGCTTCCTGAATGTCAGCTTGTAATGCAAACCACATCCCCACTACTGTTGTTATTGCCGCCCCAATACCTAATAATGTTTTTATTGATACCTGAAATCCTGTGTCTTCGTTTAGTTCTTTTGCCATAATTGTTTTAACCTATCTAAAATACTCTATAATTTAATCCAGCACTAAATCCGTGCCATTCTCTATTCCAGTACTTGTTATAAGTACCTTCTATAAATAGTCCTAAATTTTTATTGAACCAGTGTCCAAATACAATTCCCGCAGAATAGTCTAACCATTGACCTTTTACAAACTTATGGTATGAAAATTCACCACCATCGTCATAATGATAAGGCATCAAACTACCCCATGTGTGTAACCAACTTGTTTTACTGTACTTATAATAATCAAATCCCATCACAAGAGAATGTTGTATTGTATTATCTAACTGACTTCTTTTCTTTTCAGTATAGTCGGATAAGACTTGTGGTATAGTTACTGCCTCCCAAACTTCTGTACTATTAGCCACTTCATTTCCTGATGGGTCATAATATATTTCACCACCCTGTCCATCAAATTGTACTGTATACCCTTCTTGTATCGCCAACTGTGTATAATGTAAGTTTCCGTTTGATAGTATCCATTCTTCCAATGGGTCATACCCGTAAGGTTCTGCTAATCTTTGAGCTGCACCAATATTAAAGGTTAAATTTTCTATTTTTGGTGAACTATATGTAAGTCTTTCAGAAGCTTCAAAGTATCTAATGTCAGCAAACCCATCTTCTAGGTATTCTATTTTTACTAGGTAGTGATTCCAACAAAAATCCTCACCACACCCATCACTCCCAACATATCTAATAAAGTGATGTTGGTCTAGGTAGTTCTCACCTTGTTGTCTTTTATATTCTCCTTGAAATAAAAATTCTATCTTATTATTCCATTTACCGATAGTTGCTGCGTCTGAATATGAGTTTTCAGTACCGTTTTTAAATGATTCTTTAGACTCATAACCAAATCTTTTTATCTTTCTAACCCCAAATAAAACTGAATAATCATAAGGTGTTTCAACAATAGATGTTTGTAACCCATTAGTTACAGAAAATTGGTCTTCATCTGATAAAGATGTACCACCATTAACTGCACCATATACGGTACCAAATTTAAATATATCTTTAAAATCTATTTTTTTATCTTGTGCAGTAACTTGTAAACTAATTATTGCTAATATTATTACTATTATTTTTTTCATTGTTTAATTACTTTTTTACTGTATCTAGTACCATCATAAATTATAGACATATTATATATACCATTAGATAATTTGGATAAGTCTAAACGTTTAACGTTTGATTCACTAATCACCTTATTACCTATCATATCATAAACTTCTACCTCTATATCTAATCTTGTTTCTATTGTTATTATATCTTTTGTTGGGTTAGGGTATACTACAATCCCTAATACCGATATGTCTTCTATACTGGTTGGCCAACCTTGTTGACAATAATCATACATTGATTGACATGAAGCATCCCAATCTGTAGTACAACAGAAGTCATCTACATCAATTACCCAAGCGTAACACCCATCATTTAACCAATATGGAATTCCTGGTCCTCCATAACAACCTGCATTGTACAAACAGGTTGATGAATCTGAGACATTTGCTGCTGGATTGTAATTCCAAGCACTTACATCTGTACATCCTGTTACTATTGTTATACATGAATTATCGTCATAACAAGCAAACTGATTATAGTTTAAAGCTGTTGAGTCTGTACAACCAGATATTAAACAACAACTGTTATCGTTAGTGTTAGCTAAAGGGTTGTAATTATACGCATTTACATCCGTACATCCATATATAAATGATTCACATGTTCCATTATCTGTATTTGCTAGTGGGTCATAATTAAATTGAGTAGAGTCTGTACAACCATAAATAAATGGAATACAATTTCCGTTATCTACATTTGCTAATGGGTCATAATTAAATTGAGTTGGGTCCGTACAACCATACACTACGAGTGTTAAACAACTACCGTCATCATAATCTGCTGTGAATCCTTGGTTATAAAACTCTAAATAAAGTGGGTCTGTACACCCTGGATTATAATAACATGAGTTATCGTTAGTGTTAGCTAAAGGATTGTAATTTGCTCCTAACACATCAGTACACCCATAAACAAACATCTCACAGGTTCCATTATCTGTATTGGCTAAAGGATTATAATTAAACATTGTAGAATCCATACATCCGTATATTGGGGTGATGCACGACCCATCGTCTGTGTTTGCTAATAAATTATAATTTAATGCGTTAGGATTGGTACAACCATATATTATAGAGTCACACGTTCCATTATCTGTGTTGGCTAAAGGATTATAATTAAATGCTGTTGAGTCTGTACAACCATAGATTGGTAGTAGACAAGATAAATCATCTGTATTTGCCAATGGGTTATAGTTTAAGGCGATTGGATTTGTGCAACCATATACTATAGAATCACAAGTTCCATTGTCTGTATTTGCTAATGGGTCATAATTAAATGCTGTACTGTCCATACAACCATAAATAAATGGTTCACACGAACCATTGTCTGTATTTGCTAGTGAGTTGTAATTCCACATAGTAACATCTGTACACCCATAGATATAAGGGATACAAGTACTGTCATTTATGTTAGCTAAAGGATTAAAATTAAAAGCTGTAACATCTGTACAACCTAAAACTATAGGAAGACAAGAATTATTATTTGTATTTGCTAATGGGTTATAGTTGAATGCTAATGGGTCTGTACAACCAAACACTACTGGAATACATGTACCATCATCTGTATTTGCTGCTGGATTATAGTTAAACATTGTATCGTCCATACAACCAGGTATTACTGGAATACATGATAATGGGTCATTTGTGTTTGCTGTTGGATTAAAGTTGAAAGCTGTTGAATCCATACACCCAATTATTATTGAGACACAGGTACTATCATCTACATTAGCTAAAGGGTCGTAATTAAAAGCTAGAGAATTTGTACAACCAAAAACAATTGGTGTACATACATCTGGCATGTTTGCTAGTGGGTTGTAATTTAATGCTGTTGAGTCCATACAACCAATAACTCCTTCCGTACAATAATTACCACAGTATGGTATACCATTATATCTATAAGGGAATTGTAACATTGGGTCTAACCAAGAATTGGTTCCTCCCGATAATGTTGTATCACCTTCAGGACCTATTAAATAGAAACCACATTGATTTGCGGTTGTTACTGAATTACCAGGAGCAAAAAACATTAGTTCTACTGGACTTAAAGCACTTAAACTAATTGTAAATGTTTCTGATGGTCCATCATTAGGTCCCATCATAAAAGGACCAAACGTTGTGGTATCTTGTAATACACCTAACCAAGCTCCAAACCAACCATCCTCTGCAGCATCTGTAATCACTAATGTGTATTGACATTGTGGGATTATCTGCATTGTGTTAGCTGTGGAATCGTAATCTGGTGATGTTGGGTCGGTACAACCTAGTATTACTGGGGTTATACAAGAACCATCATCTTGAGTTGCTTGAGGATTGTATTCTGTGAATCCTGGTGTTGTACAACCTAGAATAGCGTTTGGTGTACAAGGTGTTACAGTATATACCACAGAAGTGTCATCTCCAAAATTCGCGTTTCCAGGTAATACAGCTAATAAAGTATCTCCACATAGAGTTTGTACTATAGCACCACCATCAACACCACCATAACATGAACCACATAGTCCATCCCCAAAAGCATCAAATAAAGTAAACTCTATAACTGTACCGTTTGGTATACATGTTTCTGTTATTACTGGTACTCCTGTTACTGAGTATGTAGGTGATGTAGCTAAAACTGTACCTGTTGTATCTGCAATCTCCCAGGAAGTTTCACCCGGATAGGTATCGGGCATTATTGTTACAACTATATTAGATTCTCCATTTACACAATTTGCTGGAGGTGCTTGACATGAACCATCATCAGAGTTTGCCCATGGATTATAATTTAAGGCTGTTGGGTCTGTACACCCTGGTATACAGTCAGGGGTCGTTATAATTAAAGTATCAGTGTAAGATGAATCCGCTAACATACCTAAGAAATAATATGTTGTATTTGGTTGGGAGTTAGAGAACATAATCCCTGTGTTAGACCAGTTCATCGGGTATGGATACCAGTTGGTACCTAGGTTGGATGCGTCTGTGGACCTTGTGTAAGCTGCCATTCTACAATTAGGGTTGTCCATGTCTGACCAAGTATAGTCAACTACACTATTAGCCCCTGAACAAAACGTTTCTACATATAAAGTATCTAACCCAGTACAAGAAGGAAAAATACAAGAACCATCATCAAATGCCGCAAGAGAATCGTAATTTAAAGCTATAGGGTTTAAACAACCACCTGAAGGTGGAGCACAAGGTGCGATAGTTAGAGTTTGAACTAAGGTATCACCAAAATTACCAGCAACATACATAATAGTATCTTGACAATCGTTTTGGATAAGAAACCAACCATCGGTTCCACCCCATTGGGAAGCACCTAGACCATCACCATAAGAATCAAATAGAGAGGCAATAATAGTCCCTTGTATTGATATGGTAGTGTCATATAAGAAGTTTGGTTGGGTTATTGAATCATCCCCTATGATAAGAGGGTAACCTCCAGGAGGTGTTATTTGCCAAGATGTTTCTTCTGGATAATCATCCGTCATTAACTGTATGTTAATCCAACTGTTTTGTGCGGATAAATTTAAGGAAATCAGTGTTAATATATAGAGAAAAATTTTTTGCATAATTTAGTTTATCTATAAATATAGTTTAATTGTTAATTGTTTCTAATTGTTGGTACCAGTTTGTTTTTGATGATTTCTCAATTCTTTTATATTACTATCTAATTGTTGTTTCCATGTTTTATACTCCGCTTTAAGTTGTTTAGTTAAAGAATCAGTAGGTATTAATCCGACATACTTTACAACATCATTTATTAGGGTGTGGTCCTGTATTTCTTTTATGTCTCTGTTTTGAGAGAACTCTATTATTTTTTTGTCCATAGCGTCGAACAATAGATGTCTTATTTTTCTTAATTGTTTTTCGGATATTTGGGTCATGTCATTATAAAAACTGGGGTGTGCATTCCCACATAAGAACCTATCACATTAAAGTCCATAAAATCAATAGCGTCATCTCTTGTCATTTCATCCCTTTTTATTAAAATCTGTAAACATTTTTCATAATCATAAGCAACTAAAGGTTCAGTACCAAATTGTTTACATAAACCTAATATAGCATCATCAAAACCATCAGCCATCATAGCTTCGGGATTTAACTCTGCTATCTCATCTATTGTTAATTTAGTTTTTTCCATATTAAAAATATAATAAAAATTATTTAAAACTGAATATTATGTTTCATCATCTATTGAAGGGATATATTGGTCATCGAATCTTAGTTCTGGGTCCTCCTGATACCAAGTACCTTGATTATTAAGGTACTCCCCAATATCCTCATAATTATCAAACTCCCTTGTAAAACCAGTTAATGTTTCAGTAGCTGCTAAAGATATATTTTCTCTACTTTCATCATAACCTATAGAATATATTTTACTTTTATCTAATGTATCGAAAACACTTGTTGTGAATATATAATATTTCATATTTAAGGTACTGTTGTACTAGTTGTTGAGTTACCAGCTATTGTTAATGTTGCACTACCAACTGTAGAAACTGTTCCATTTGTTTCAAATCTCCAATACCCAATAAGATTTGATGACATAGTAGATGTTTGTAAATTTATTGGGGAACCATCTGTTGCTCCTACTGCATCTGTTCCGTTCCATATTTCTGCAACTTCGGATTGGGATAGTTCTTTATCCCATAAACTAACCTCGTCAAAAAGTGTAGCTGAACCATTTCCTTGTTGTCCATTTAGATTCCATGAATTATTTCCTATAGCCCAATCTCTACCTGTGGATGCATCCATAGAAATAGTACCAGTATTATTCCCGTTTGAATAAAAAAGTGTTCCTAGGGATTTTGAGTTCCAGTACATTGTTACATTACTACGTGCAGTATTAACACCGGTTCCTTTTGTTATTGTTATAAGATTAAATCCATCAGAAGTAACATAACCTCTTTTAGAAGAAGACCATTTATCACTCGGCCAACTTGTTCCTAACCCACTAATATATGCAGCTTCATTGGTACCGGGTCTGTGGAAATAAATAAAATTATTAGTTTTTTGATTACTTGCACTTCTAAATCCAAGATATAATCTATTATTTCCATTATTAAAATATACTCTCCACATATTATTGTGTACACTCCCACCATCAGAAGCAATAAGGTGAAAAGAACTTCCAGTACTTGTACCCCAACCAACTTTTATCCAAAAAGATACACTCCAAGCATCGCTTTGTATAAAATTAAAAGCTGATGACGTACTGGACGCTCTTACAGCGTCTGTTACATTTGCTGGTCCGTGTGAAAGAGATTGTGTGTTACTAAAGGATGTAAAAGTTACACCATCTATTTTAGCTATCTGAGCAGCAGACACACCATCTACTTTTTTAATATTTGCAATACCTACTCCATTAAATTTAGTTAAACTTCCCATATTCTTATCCTATTTCTATATAATCATTAGAAGGGTTGAAGTAAATAACATTTGCTGTGGTGGTAGCGTAACCAACTATCCTTACGAAGTCACCGTCCGCTGATGGTATGGTAAAATCTACGGAACCTGTAGCCTCAGAAACATAACATGGTTGTCCTACCCTGAAAGTACCTTGTAGGTAGTCCGCAACTACGTTATAAAACCCTCTAATTAATACCCTAACATCATCACCATCAGCAGTCAAAGTAATACCTAATAAAGGATTTGTGCTTCCTTCAGCATCCGCGTCTGCCGGAGTCCATATTCCACCCGTACTTAAATAAACTAACATTCCCACTTGAATTTCTCCTGATAACCTACCAAAGGTTACCACTTCACCACCACCTGTACCTTGACCTATCCCAGTTGGATTATGTAATACGTCTAATTTTGTTACTGGTGTACTTGTTCCTATACCAACTTCACCCGTAGGGTTGAGTATTATATCCGCCCCAGAAGAAATAGTTAAACTTGTACCATTACCAACTATTGATTCTCCACTATCACCAAATTCTATTTTTTTATTAGTTGCCATTAATAAAGAATCAGCACTACCATCTATTCTGAATATTTCTGTGGAACCAGCGTCCTTGAATATCGCGTCTCCTGCTGTTGAGTCAATGTCTATTGTTAGTGCTAGTGTACCTGCGTCCTTAAATTCAATGTTACCACCTGCGGCATCAATAACAATATCTGCTGAAGAATCTAATGTTATGTCTGACGAGTTAGATGAGATAGTACCTACAGTTAGAGTGTTAGAAAGAGTGATAGCTACATTTGAGGTTGCACCATTACTGGTTACATCTTGTAGTGTTGGACTTCCCCCAGCATTAGCATCTACGTAAGCTTTGGTTGCTGCATCTTGAGCTGAAGTAGGGTCTGTTACACCGGTAATTTTATTTGACCCCATCGCAACCTCACCAGCAAAAGTTGCACCAGCATTAAAGATTGCCTTACCAGCTTCAGACATATCTAATTGTAATGCAGTTATAGTAGAACTATTATCTACCCCTTTAAGTAGAATATCTTTATCATTTGTTTCTGATTTGATGACGAAATCAGAAGTATCTCTTTTGAATCTACCAAAATTAGTTCCAGCATCACTTAATATAATATCAGCACCATCTGCGTCTAGAGTAATGTCCCCAGCAACGTCAAGAAGGAAGTCCCCTGAAGATATATCTAATTCAGCTGAAGTTAAAGTTGCGTTACCTGTTGTGATGGATGTACCAACATATAACTTCTTAGCGATACTAGCACCACCTTCAGTTCTTAAAGCTCCCGTATCTCCTGTAGCATCACTTGCGTCTGTCGTATTAGTTATATCTATAACACCACTAAAAGTTTTAGTACCAGTCTGTGTTGTAGTAGTTGCTAATTGAACAATGTTACTATTTGTAATACTTGCTATTTTTGTAGAGGTAGCTGCATTTCCTGAAGTATCTTGATTACCTGCCGTGTTAACACCAGGTAAATCTATATTGGCTGAACCATCAAAACTAACACCACCTATGTTTCTTGCTGTTGCTAAAGTTGTAGCGTCTGCTGCTAATGTAGCTGT
>WLWG01000553.1_pt1 | contig 38194 bp, 54 predicted proteins | sample 6712871 | NCBI WGS metagenome assembly WLWG01 (sample SAMN12718693, study PRJNA515312) | sponge metagenome | isolation source: marine sponge | host: Mycale hentscheli | place: New Zealand: South Island, Marlborough, Capsize Point | collected 2003-05-01
GACCTACATGGTGGTCGGTTACTGGTTCCTGGACAAGGGCGCGAAGATCTTCCGTAAATAGATCGGTTCAGCTATGGTGCCCCGCAAATCAACAGCGCGGGGAGCGCCATGGTTGATCCTATTACAGTTGAGGCGACTGACACCCAGCGGCTGGCGGATGCACAGGTCGCGGATGTCTCTTTGAACTTCGCGGCGGCGCAACGCAACTTCAACGCCATCATGACCGCGATCAACGAACTGATCACGCAGACCGGCAGCGGCGGCCAGCAGCTCGACCTGGAGGCCGTGAACGTGGCGCTGGCAGGCGGTGCTGGGTTCCAGGGCTTCCTGGCAGGTATGCCCCAGGTAACGAACGTCCAGGACGCCCTGGTGCGGCTCGACGCGAAGAACCGGGCAGGCGATCTCACCGTCGACAAGACGAACTTCGACAACACCTTCGCGCCGTTCACGGGCGTCACCATGCAGGACCTTATGGATTTCTGCGACGGTGCGCTCCAGCCGCTGATCGTGGCGCGGCCCAGCCTGCAAAATCTGAGCTTCGGTTTCGGCCTGGTCCAGCCTGCAGGCTTCAACATCTTCACCTCGATCTTGAACGCGACGCGGACCTTCAACATCGACATCACGCGCCCGACCGACTTCTCCAGGTTTGAGCTGAAGGCCAACGGGACCGAGATCGCAACCTACACCCTGCTCTCGGCCTCGACCCGCAACCAGCTGATCCCGAACATCGTCCAGCAGCAACCCGACTGGGACACGGCGGTCGCGGCTGGCGGAACCGACGCGGCCGGCCGCACAATCGTCAACATGGTGATCGAGGGGATATTGCCGAACCTGCCCGACATCGTCTCGAACCAGGTCCAGGTGCTGATCGGCGCACCGGCCCAGACCGAAATGATCTATTACGTTCTCAGTGACGAGGCGGACGGTGCGGCCCAGGCAATCGGCGACTTCACCCTGCGGACCGTGTCGACAAACCCGGCCACGTTCGACTTCACGCTACCGGCGACCGCCGACGCCGGGTCGAAGTACATTCATGTCCTGGTGCCGGACAACTACGACACGGTTGTTTTCGCCCAGGTGACGCCGCTCGGTGACCTTCCGGCCAACGGCCACTTCGACAATTTCGCAACGCCTGGATCTCGGACCATCGGGTCGAGCGACTATAACGTCTACACCAGCGGGCCGCTTGTGACCGACTTCACGGCGACCTATCGCATCACTGTTCAGGACACCTCATAATGGTTGTTTTCCTTCAAGACCAACTGCGCCCTGGCCGCGCCGATCTGAAGCTCCTGCAGGCCGTGACGGTCGAGGTGGCTGCAATCACCGGGCTCGCGGCGACCGACGTCCAGGCGGCTCTTGTTGAGCTTCTGGCGGCCATTCCAAAGACCGCCACCGCGATCCCCAGCGCGGCGGTCGGCAACCTGGTATCGACGAACGTCCAGGCGGCCCTTGCAGAACTGCAGGCCGAGATCGACACGTTCGCCCAAAACCCGATCACGGCAGCCCAACAGCGCGCGCTCCAGAACATCACCGAGGGCACGGCGGACACATACACCGACGTCGCCAATGCGACCCTTGCCCGAAGCGACGGCCTCAATCCGCCAGCACCTTTCGGCGGGTTCATCTACCCCTACACCACCGCTGGAACCACCTCGCAGTTCTTCTTCGACGTGCCGACCGCGACGTCGCTGGCGAACGTCGTGATCCGGCGATTTGCCATCGACAGCTCGGTGATCTCGGAGGTCTCGGTTGCCGACGCCACGACACAATCGGGTGCTGCGTTCGGCTTCCAGCGCTACCTCACGACACAGTCGATCACTATCGTGCCCAGCGACACCTTGCGGCTCGAAACCAAGGTCACAACCTTCGACACCTATACCCTGGCCGCCAAGTACCGGGTGCCCGCGTCGACCCTGACCGGCGGTGTTAGTATCGAGCAACTGGACACTGACCTGCGTTCGGAGCTGAACTCATTTGACGAGCAAGTACTGAGCCGCACCGAGAAGCTCGCGATTGATCAGCAGACCGTCAACGAAACCATACCGACGACCTTGATTGCCAACGTGCGCTACGACCTCACCCAGCGCGTGAGCCACGACATTTCCGATTACACCGCAGCAGCCGGAAACGCGGTGCCCGTCGTTAGCGCGATCTCTGTCGTGGTCCTCGTCCTGGAGAACGAAGCGATAAGCCGCGTTGAGGATCTCTTGAACCCCGGCACCGTCTATCCGTTCGTTGATCTCGGTCTCATAATCAGCGGGTTCCGGGGCTACCGGATCACCTACCCGCAGGGCGCGTCGCTCGGAGTTGCGCAGATCTTCGGCGGTGTTCCGGTCCTGAACTCGGTCACGCTGTCGGACAAGGTGACGGTCGGTGTCTCAAACCTTTCAGTGACACTTGCCGGGCTTCTTGTGAAGGCTGGTCATGCCGGGTTCTTCGATCACATTTTCTTGCAAGGCGACCTCACGTTTTCCGGTGCCAGGGCCGATTTTTACTACCTGGCGGCAGCCTCGTTGCCAGAGCGCACGTTGACCAATTGGACGCACGTTACCAATAGCCAGGTTCCCCAGATCGCGCTCACCACTACGGCAGACTACATCATTTTGCTGCCCTCCGATCTGCAGCCCGATACGCTCACATGGGACCCGGACAGCACGCAACCGGCTGCGGGACCGAGCGATCCGAGCCAGGTGTCGGTCAAGCACCGCGAGTGGGTTCAGGTGCTCGGATCGAGCGTTCCGGCTGGGTTTTCCGGCTGGCGGTTCCGCATGCCAGAATGGAACGCGGCCAGCGCTGCCAGGACCGGGGCGAGGCTCACCGCTGGCATACTTGCCACCAACGATATCGACCGGATCGACCTCGCTTCACAAATCAAGGTCACAGATCAAAATCTCGACATCAAGGGCGCAAACACGTTCGTTCCGATCACGGACCAGCGCAAGCTTGACGCGATCCATCTGGCGACATTCTCCCAGCCCCTGATAGCCGAGAGCGCACCCAATTCGCACTTCCAGGTGCTCCTGGCTTCCGCCTGGCCGGACCCGGATGTCGACTACCGCGTCGTGAACACCGCAACCCACTTCAACCAGCGCGCCGGACATACCGGCATCGTGGAGGGCGACAACGGCGTCGGCACCTTGTTCAACCTGATCTCTAACAGCCAGGCGGTCTTTGGCACCGCATCACCGGCCAACGCAGGAGCGAACAACAACTACCGGTCACTGACCCAGGGCACCGGGAACACCGACACGGTGCCGGGTCCCGGTCTGATCCGGGGCGAGATCACCGCGACCGACACGCAGAGCGTAGTTGCCGACCAGCAACTGCGGATAGATGACGTTCGAGGGCTTGCCGTGATCGCGACGCTTCACATCGGGCGCGGCATCCAAAATAACCAGTCGTTCCCGATCTTCACCATAGGCGACCCGTCCGCCAACCAGGGCGCGGCCATGATCATCAAGAAGGACGCCACGGGCAAATTGCTGGTCGAGGGGCGCGTCTTCACCGGGTCGCCGAGCAGCACAACGCGAACTATCACCGACACGGTGGAATTGCACCAATTCGGGTTCCCTGGACCGGTGCCCAGAAGCTTTGTTCCGCCCGGTGGGTCAGTGCCGGTCCTGGAGCAAATCGTCTACATCATACCAAACGAGATTGCAGCGCCAGCGAGCATCAATATGCGCATGCGGACCCTGTTTGGAAACGCCGACTTCGGCGAGCAGATCGTGGATCTCCCGGCCAACATCGCCTCACTGACATCTTTCACGAGCGACATTGCCGCGCAGACTTTCCGCCTCGAAAATGACCATCCGTTCACGGTCCGATACGACGCCCCAGGCGGTTCCTCGTCGTCCGGCGAACAGTGGGCAAGCCAGCGCGCGCTCGTGTTCCAAAGCACGCTCACGGATTTCTCGAACTACATCCCGCGTCTGTTCACATTCGCCCAGCGCACCATAACGGTGCCAGCCGGATCGACCCGCGACATCTCATTCGGCCCGGTGCTCAACACCTTCATTGACCAGGACGGGTTCCAGGAGATCAACAGATCGGGCGGCGAATATGAGATCGGCTTTTACGTCCAGGCCGGTGCTGGCGGCCAGCTCGAATACAAGGCCTCGATCAACGGTACGGTGACCGCCTTGAATGAGCTTACCGGCGAAAACGCACCTGTCGGTCGGGTGCCGGTGACGTTTGGCTCGGACGCTGGTGCCGACATCGGCATGTCCCGCATGCTGATCATTCGGCCCCGCGAGCCGCTCGAAAACTATGTGCTCGCGTCCTTGACCGAGCCGACAGTGCGGAACCGGGCCAATATCCAAGGCCTTGTGAGGTTCGGCGGCGAGAGCTACACCGAGGCGTTCACCACGGGCCAGGACATCATCCGCTATCGAAACTCGACCGACCTGTTCTTGCCGAACGACACCAAGTCGACGAACGAGGACGGCTATGTGCCGGTGATCATCGAGCAATTCGACGGGCCGCAAACCAAACAATTGCGGATCGGCAGCGATGGCTCGTTCTTCTCGCCCAACACCGACCTTCTGGTGATGATCCACCTGCACTACGAGATCGAGATCGATATTTCGCAGGTGATCACGGCGGGCGTGCCTTTCAGAAGCTCGCTTCAGTTCGGGGCGCAGATCCAGCAGCGCCCGCCAGGCGGCACCGGGTACACAACTGTGTTGAATGTCCAGCCGCTCGGCGACACCATAGAGCGCTCGCTGATCGACGCGAACCGTATCGAGGTCACCACGGCAGCGCCCGACCCACGGTTCGGCAAGGTCGACACCCAGTTCCTGAAGCTGCTCAAGGGCCTGGAGTATCGTTTCCGGGTTCGGGCTCACCGCGTCAATGCGACCGGCACAACATCGCCCTGGCCGACAACAGACACTCTGATCCATATGCCAAAGCAGGTATCGGAGATTTCGTTCATGGTCTTCCCGACAACGTAAGGACACACCCTCATGACCGCACGAGTGCACACTGAACAATTGACGGCAGCTGGCCAGAGCCAGACCGTGAGAGTGGGAGCCGGTTCCAAGCTGGTCGCATCCCTCAATGCCAACAGCGGCAACTTCTCAGCTGTCCTGGAGGCCAGCCTGGGCGGAGTATGGGTCGCGATCTCGGACACCATCACCCAGGCCACCACGTTGCCTGCGGTGTTCAACCAGGCTGGCAACCCGGCAGTGATTGACTTCAAGAGCCAGCTGCCCGCAGAGACCGAGGTGCGGGTCAATGCCGCGACCGTGGCGACGTCGCTGGACATCGCGATACTGACATCATGAGGCAGATCGATTTCTCATCGACTGAGCCCGGCAACTCTGCCGAGTTCCAGTTCGGCGCTGGCGGGATCTACATCAACATCACCGCCGTCACCGGCACGCCGACGTTTCACATGGAGATCGAGATGGGGGATGTGTGGGCCGAGCTTGAGCAGTTGACGACGGCAACGACGGGGATATGGTCACTTGTGGACCGCGACCACATCCCCAACACCGCCCACCTGCGGATCAGAACTTCGGGCACCTTCACCGTCGCCGACGTGACCGTGGTCCTGGGCGACGAGGTGCCCGAGGTCAATTGATCGCGTCGTCATCTTTCGGCGGTTCATCGTAGGCGCTGGCACCAGGCGGGAGCCCCAGCTGGGCGTTGAGCCGATCCGCGCAGCGCTCCGACAGCTGCTTGGCGCACTCCTGGAGATTGAAGCTCATCACGATGAAATCGCGCTCGCTCATGTCCGTGATCATCATGGCCAGGGCGTCGACAAACAGGTCGCAGGTATCGAGCCGATCCTGGTCGGTTGCCTGGCTGGCCTGGGAGATCAGCGACAGAATGAACGCCAGGCGCCCTTTTTCGGCCGGTGAGGCGTGTTCCATGCCGTCCAGCACTGTGATGCCGTAAGGCGTCAACTTCGCGTCCTTGCCCATCTATGAGGCTCCTGGCAGGTATTTCTGGGCCTGCTTCACATCGGATCTCAGTGCCGCGACGGCGTTTCGGCCATCCTTGACCGCTTCGGCATACAAAAGAGGCAGGCCGCTTTCCATCGCCTCTATCGCTTCCTCGCGCGTCGCCTCGCGTCCTTCGCGGCGCCACAGCACTTCGTCCATGTTCACGATGCGGAACAGGAACGATCCATCGCCGGTCTTGAATGGCTTGTACTTTGACGACTTGACCATGGCGAAGGTGCCTGGATTGCGGTCTACGTGCTGGCCTGGGATGTGCCGATCCTCCGGCAGGTCGCGCTCGTTCCGCTTGGCCATGGGCGAGAGCATGAATGGGCACGCCCTAGTGGCGAAGTCTGCGCAGTCCCAGTGCGACGGCGGCTCAGATGTGACACGGTTGACGACGCACATCGGGCCGATCACAAACCAGCGGTGTCGGCCGAGCGGCTCACCGCAAAGCCAGCACCAGCTTTTGTTGTAGCAGTCAATGCGCCAAGCTGGCGTTATGCAACGGAAATCATACTTCCCGTCGACGGTCGCGACGAATTTCGGCACCGGGTATCCCTTGCCGTTCACGGGCAGTTTCTTGAACCGCTTCGGCAGCTCTGGAAGGTCTGGTCTCACCATGTCAATCATCTCCCATGTCGAAGGGCTCGAAGTCGCCATACTCAGGCTCGGGCTCAGGGTTCGCCGCGATCACCTTGTCGGCGAACGCCGGGTCGATGTGGTCGGAGGTCGGGTCGGCCGTTGCTTCCTCGACCAACTGCGCCGCGTCATTCATGGCCGCCTGGATGAATTCCGGCGCAGCACCGGTCTGTTCGGCCATCGACGCGATCACGGGATCAGGAGGCTTGATCGCTTGTGTGAGAGCTTCGCGCAGCGGCACGGCTTCGGGCGCGGCTGGCTCGTTCATGGCGAAGAACAACTCGCGGCAAGCCTCGGCGTCCTGCATCGCGTCATGGGCGCCGAGCATGACCTTGTTGCAGAAGTACCGGTAAGCCTCGGCGAGACCGCCCTTGGAGCCCAGCTCACGCGCCCGGACCATGGTGCAGCGCTTGTGCGTCGGTGATCCCGTGAGGATCCCGGCTCTGGCCTTGGCAATCGCGAGGATCTTGTCATCAAACACCATATTGTGAGCGACCCAGGTGTCCGCATACGATCCTAGCGTCGCGAACTGAACCAGCACGTCACCAAGGCTCTGGCCATATCGTTCGAGCATTTCGTTTGTCTTGCCGTGGACCTTCAAGGCGCCCTCGGGCATCTCAATCGGGATCTTGATCAGGCTCGCGAACTGAGCCATGGCGACGTTGTTTTCATCGGTGAGGATCGCGGCCAGCTGGCACATATACGGTTGCTCGGGATGGGCGAGCGGCTTCGAGCGCGCCCAGCCGGTGGTTTCGGTATCAAAGAACAGGTACATGGTTAATCCTTCCTGGGGTAGGGCGTGGCGTTTTCAGGCTGGATGACGATCCGCCACATGTCGTCATGGTGAGCGAAGAAATCCAACTGCGGCTCATATTTGATGTTCTTGGTCCGCTTGCGTGCGAACCACATGGTGGCCTGCACCTGGTTCGGCAGGAGCTTGCGTTTCCTGGCCACCTTGCGCATGGCGTCCGCGATCTCGCGGTACTTCGCCCGCGACCCGATCACAGCTTCTTTCATGGTCAAATTCTTGCCCTGCCAGAGCGCATGGATGTGACCGTCGACCGTGACCGGCTGGTTGTCGTCCGGGTCGCAGATATTGTGGTAGAAGCTCAAGATCTTTAAGCCCCGTTTCGGGTTCACGAATTCCTCCGATCCGTTGAGATATCGCCACGCGCGATCCCGGCAATGGTTGTAGGTCGATACCGTGGTCCCTTCGAGCGAGAGACCATGGTGTTGAGCATCCAGCACCGACGCCATGGACCGCAGGTTTCCGAAGTAGTCCGAGTTGGGAGACAGCGCGCAAAAGACCGCCGTCACCCTCTTGATCGGAAACCGGTAGTGGTTCGCAAACATGCGCATGACGTAGTTATAGCGATGGTACGCGAGCACGCCTTCTTTCTGGTCGATGTCGTCGGCCAGGTCGAAGGCGCGCTGCAGGTTCGCGATACTCATCAATCGAAGTTCTCTTCGATGAACTGGCGAATGTCGGTCCAGTTCGCGGCCAGCTTGGTGAGAACTTCGGCTTCGCGTTCTTCCTCCGCCGCCGTCTCCTGCCAGAGGCCGTCATCGATAAACAGGCGCACCTCGTCCTCGACCAGCTCACGGATAAGGCGCGGCTCCAGAGCGTCCAGCTCCCATGAGCTGTCGCCATAATCCTGGACATACTCAGCGGCCCGGCTGTCAGTCAGCTTGGTCGGGTTCGGCGGCGGGTTGTGCTCCTCGACCTGGTCAATGTTGAGCGCGATGCGGCGCACCTCGACCTTGCCTTCGGCGAACATCCAGAGCCGGTCCGCGTTGTCTCGGGTCATGTCCATGCCGCTCGGGTCGTGATCGCCCAAGTGGATCAGGACACAGCGCTTGCCCAGCTCTCTGGCGTTGAGGAAGCGCCTGCCCGCGCGCCACATGTGCGACGCGGACATGTACCCCTTGCAGGCCATATAAGGCACGTGCAAGCGCTCACACGGCCGCTGGATCACACCGCCCAGGGCGTCCTTCTCGATCCACACCTCGACATAGGTGTCCTGCCTGGACCAATAGTCGAAGCTGATGTCCATATCGATGCTGGTGACGACGTTGTCCGCGCTCTCCTGGTGGTAGTAGGAGCGGTGTGAACGGTGCCGATCCTCGATAGCGCGCCAGTCCACCAGACCGGCCTCACGGGCCTTGGTCATGAGCGTGATCAGGTTCTGATAGTTGCGCTCGGTGTTGTCGAGCATGTCGCGTGCGACGTGCTGGTAGTACAGCTGGCGGATGGTGAGCTTATCGCCAACTTCCGCATACTCGGTGATGATGGCATTTGCCTGGTCGATCCGTGCGAGTGACTTGGCGCTCAGATTGTGATCGTTGTACCAGCGCTTCATGATGCACCGCCTTCCTCGGTCGCGGCCGGTTGCTCGGGCAGCTGCTGACCCTTGACGTGGCCGTCCTCCATCACGATGCCGACCTCGCCAGACGTATCAACGCGCTCGATCCACACCTGAAAGTTCTGTTGCTCGCAGAACTTGTCGAGCCAGATCATCGCATTGTCGTCGAGGAGAGAGCCGTCACGAATGCGGATGATGCGGAGCTTCGGGTTGAACGACGCCGCGATGGCCGTCGAGATCCGCAGCTGCATCCCGTCCGATGCCTGGTTCAAGGGCAGCTCATTGAAGAACACCTGGTCGGTTCCCAGGGCCAGCCCCTTGACCGGCATCTTCGCGGCGGCCATGAGCCGGACACGCTCGGCGGCCCGTTCCTTGATCGCGTCGTCAAGCTTCTCGAACTTGTCTTCAGCAGCCGCGCGCTCGGTCCTGCACTCTTCGAACATCTCGGCGTAGTCGTGTTCTTTGTTGACCAGGTCGGCTTCATCGATCCGCTTGCGGACATCGTCCACCGGGATCTCCTCGCACTTCTCAAGATCGGCCAGAGCGGTCTTCAATGTTACCTCCGCCTGCTTCACCTCAAGGAGCTTCTTGTCATGGCGTTCGCGCAGTTCCTCCAGTTCTTTTTGGAGGCGCTGCTGGGCCGCTTCGGCGTTCTTCACATCACCGGCCAGCACCGGGATCTTCGCATTGTGGTCATAGGCATCGTCCAGCGCCTGGCGCATGGCTGTGAGATCCACACGCGGTCCCTGGATGTTAGGTTCGCGCATGCCCTCGATCTTGGCGACGGCCAGGTCGCGGTCGTGCCTGGCCAGCTTGCGCGCTTCACGGTCTGTCTCCTGCGCCTGGTCCAACTCAGTGAAGTCGAGCCTGCAGAACTTCTCCATGAGATCGCGCTGGGCGGGAGGCTTCATCCGCATGAACTCAAGCGGGTCGAACGAGAGCGCACCGACAAGCTCGTCGAGCATCTTCTGCGGGCTCGGGAACTTGGCGCCCTCGGGCGTCTTGACCTGCAGATAGGTGTTCTCGCCGATGAAGGTGCGCTCGACGATCAGCTGTGGCTTGTCGTCGCCCAGCTCGATGGTGATCGACGCGCGCTCCTCACCCTGGCGGATCGGTGCCGCCTGGATGTCGGCGGAGCCGCCGAGAGCCCACCAGATGCTATCAAGCACCGAGGTTTTGCCGTGGCCGTTTGGCCCTGTGATCTGCACCACAGATCCATCGGGCTCGATATAGACCGCCGAGAGTTTCTTCACGTTCTCGGCCGAAAGTGAGATGATGCGCATGTGTTCAGTCATTCTGTGTCTCCTGGGTTAGATCATTCTGGTCATGGAACCGAGGGGCTCAAAACCCTGCTCGGCGTAGGCATGCTGGACGAACTGTGAAGCCTTCAACCGGATGTCGTCGCGGATCGCTTCAATGATCTCCTGGCGCGGGTTCTGCGGGTAGTTCACTGTCAAGTATGTCAAGGCTTCGGACACTTCGAGCGCCGACATGAGAAACGGGAAATTCCGCAGCACTTCGCGCAGCTCATGGGGTAGTGCGTCATAGGCTTCCATCTCCTCATGCATGTCCACCTGGCTGGTGGCGATGCCGGAGATCTCGTTCAGGTTTCCACCGTGGCTATTCATCAACCTCGACCGCTTCGGCTTCGATGATCTCGATCTCGCCATCGGGCTGGATGAAGGCACGGTTGCCCCGGTCGTGGTGCTCCTCCAAGATGGTCGCGCGCTGGACGCTCAGCGGCATGTTCTTGCCGAGCGCGCGGATCGGGCATTTCTTCACCATGGCGTCGAAGTTGGTCTGCCATGGATTGTCCTTGCGCTTGTACTTGATGGCGTTCCGGTAGCCCGCCGACTTGTCCCTGATCGACCGGATATCCTCGCGCTCACAGACGTGGAAGATCTTGCGGTCGTTGCCGAAGTCGGCGACCGCATAGGACGCATGGATCGCGCCGCGACTGTCGCCTTGCTGGGCCGGTGAGTGCTCGACCTTGGCATCCGTTCCGTACCGGTAATAGAAGGCGTCATTCTCGAAAGCGAGCATGCCCTGGAGGATGATCCCGGCGTTCCAGGCCAGCGTGATGTATCCGGCATATCCTGGCACGAAGGTCACGTTGCCAGCGAACGGGATCAGGTATCCCTGGCCGTGAACCCCATCACATTCGAGCCCGAGCGAAGCGGCCGTCATGACGCTGGACCACAGGGAATTCCGGTTGGCGTCCAGGAGCGCGTTCGAGCCATCCTTTTTCTGCGCCTTCATCACCGCGTTGTTGACCATACGGGTCATGCGGTCGGCGTTGAAATGGCTCGGCAGAACCTCGCGGTACTCGGTCGAGCGCTTCACCAGTTCATGGTTGAATGTGACAAGCTGGTTCATGATGGAGGTAGCCTTGGTTCTGGGAGCTGCGCCGCGCCTGGGAAGTACACGTCGAACAGCTCGATTGCGAAAAGAGCGGCGATACCGGCCACCACGGCCAGGATCGCCACCAGGAAGACAATGACCGTGATGACTGCGAGCCATCTGGCGAAGCGTTCGACCTTCTCCAGCATCAGATCCTCACCGCGTTGATCAGGTCCATGCACTCGTTGTAGCTCTCGCAGACGTGGTTCACGTCCTTGGCGGCGTAATGCAGGGTGCGGAAGTTGCCACAGTCGATCACCTTGGTCACCTTCTCAGGGTCCAGGGCGACCTGGAGCTGGCGCGTCTTCGGTGCCAGGTAGTGGCGGGTGAATGAGACGAGTTTCTTGCGTGCCATGATATCACCCCGCGTCCAGAACAGAGAGCTGCGGACCGGTCGCCACCTGGAGCGGGTCCATGGCCGTCGCTGGCCTGGGCTTCACGGTGAGATTGTTGCGCCAGTGCTCCTTGCGAACGCTGGTGCTCTCGGCGATCAGCGTCGGGCTCATGGTGACCATGTGGGTCTTCGAGATCGCCTTGCCGTGCTTGGCCATGGCCTGAACCAGGGTCGCCTGCGCCTGCTCCTTTTTCTTCTTTGCATCCTTCTCCAGCACCTTGTTGGTGTTGTAGGTGGTGCAGACTTCGTCCAGCTCGTCATTGAGCAGGGCGGTTTCGAGTTCCGGGTCTACCGGTCCACGGTCGAGCGACCATTGGCGCATGTCGGAGTATTCCAGGGCGGGCTCGTCCTCTTGATCGACGCGGCGCCAGAACTCGGCAGCCTGGTCGGGAATGCCTTCGATGATGTCGTTCAACTGCTCGCGGGTGTACTCGAAGGTGTGCATCTCATTGCCGCCGACAAACACCGCCACGCAGCCGTGCTCGCACTTGGAGAGGCGCATTTGCGATGCAAGCTGGATCTTGTCGTATATCCAGCATTCGTTCTTCTCGACGTTGTAGCGCTCGTTGAAGATCAGCCAGTCGCGCTGCTTGGTCTCAAGGGCGATCATCTCACGGCCGCTTGCCGGATCGGAGCACCAGAAATCCATCGAACAGCTCGTCCTGGTCGCATCGTCCACCAGGAGGGCCTTGGACGGCTGAACATCCCAGCCCTTGCGCATGCGCAGCCAGTTGCCATAGACGGGCTGCATCATCTTGCCGAACCACATGCGGTCGTCGACTTCGTCCTTGCGCGGTGCGTAGGCCAGGCGCTTCTCGCGCCACAAGGACCAGTAGGTCGAGCCCGAATAGCCATCGCCGGACAGTATCGGGATCTCCGAAGCCCCGAGAAACGGATGGCGCATGGCCAACCATTCTTCATCGGATACGCCGGTCAGTGGGATCACTCGCGTCATGTTGTCTCCTATCGGTAGCAGGTCATGAGGCCGGTTTCGATCAGGTAGGCAAAGAGCGCCCAGTTGATGATCGTGACGGCGAGACCTGTGATTATGGTTTGCATCATGTTCTCCGGTTGCCGCCGCGCCCGAGTGTCAACAGCGGGCGCGGCGGCGTCCTAGCGACAGGGATGAACGCTAGGGGTTGTTGGCCAGCTGGTCGGCCAGCTTCTCGGTGTGCTCGACTGCATCGAGCAACTGGTCGAATTGCGTGCGTGTCATGTTGATGACACTCTGTGTGTCGCCATCGTCCTGTATGATGGTCACGTTCTCGGCGGTCCCATGAACCCGCACAGGCTTGTGGACGCTGTCCGCGCCGATCTCGAAACCGAGTGTTAAGATCTTGATTGTCATTCATCAGTCTCCTTGAGGTGTAGGGCAGCCCCGGCGCTAGGTTTGGGGAGTAGCGCCGGGGCCTGGTCCAGGTCCAACAACCGGAGGCGTTCGGGTTGCATATGAGGGACCTGGAATTGCGTTCATTCTTCGCTCTGGATGGTCTCCACGTCCTTGCATGAGACCGAGGCACCGCGCAGGTGCCCGCCGCCATAGCAATCAAATTCAACGTCGACCTGGGCTTTGCGCCCGAACATCTTGCGGGCTTCCTCGCGGATCAGCTCTTCGATTTCTTCATGGCCGATCTCGAACGATTTCAAGACGGTCGTGGTCGTGGTGGTCAAGATAATCGGCATGTCAATTGCCCTCGTGTTCAAGATCCAGCGCCACCTGGAGCGCCGGGTTGACCAGCTTCGTGGTGGCTTCGTTGTCGGTCCAGTCGGACAGCACGTCGCAGTCATTGCCGTGGACCAGGAGCACCCAACCGGCCACGAACCACGAACCGTCGGCACCGTGGCGCTCCATAAAGTGCAAGGTGGTCTCGTCCGTTGCGGCCACCTCGCCCATAATCGCCTCCTGGTTGCCGCCGTCGATGGCCGGCCACTCCTCGCCATCGAAGACGCGGATCTCATAGCCAAGCCCCAGTGCGGTGCTGACCAGCTTTTCAACGATCTGTCTCTCAACTTCTCTCATGGTGTCTCCTTGGTGTTGGCTTCTATAAAATCGTCTTCACTTTCGAAGTGCAGGTTGGCGTCAAAATCCATCTGACCCCAAAGCCGGTAGGCCAGCTCTTCGTCGTTATCGATGCCCGGCCAGCAATCGTTCTCCTGCAGGAACATCATGAGCGCACCGGCACAGTGCTGGGTCTGCGGTCCAGGGTAGAACCCGGACTGCCCGCGCGCGTTGTCTTCGTCCTGGTGCTCGGCACTCAGGTGGCACGGGAAGCCATTGCGATAGGCGCTCTCGGCGATCTCCTCCGCGCGCGCCGCGCAGGCGAACACGATGCGTGTCGGCGCTGTCGAGAACGGGCAGTTCTTGCAGGGGCGTTTGAGATCGAACCTCACGGTCAGTCTCCCACGCGCTTGAAGGCCAGCTCATCGTCATCGCAAGAGACGATGCGAAAATAACCGGTCTCTTCATAACCGCCAGGCAGGCAAAGGGTGATCAGGACGGTGATCATCAAGCGGTATGCGCCGCGATAAAATTCACGATCCTCATCGCTGCGCCAAACCGGCGTTCCGTAATAGATCCCGCGTGTCTGGTCGACGTCGCGGATACCGGCGACAGTGCGCCACTTGCCGCCGATCTCACGGCGGACCAGGGCATCATTGGCCATGGCTCCAGGATCGCGCGCGCCAGGTGTGGTGTAGGAGAGGTACATCGGTGAGTTCCCTTGTGTGCTGTTGACAATCATGTATATATATGGATAGGAATTATCCGTCAAGCAGAAAAAGGGCATACCCTGATGAATGATGAAAAAGACGCCGAAATGAAGCAATACGGCATCTCGTTCCACGTCAAGATGTGGGAGAAGATGCGAGCGCTCGCCAAGAAGAACGACAGGTCCGCATCGGCCGAAATGCGCATCGCCGCCGAGAAGCATCTGGCGGACAACGAAGCAGACGCCTAACTTGCCCACGGTTTACTCGGTGTGCATTATTTAGGGGTACTGCATGACAGATGCGCTCAATATCCAAAGCATGGCCAGGGCTCTCGACGGCGAGGTCTTTGGCAACCAGATAAGATGCCCAGGGCCGGGACATTCCCTTGCCGATCGATCGCTCACGGTCGTGATCTCAGATACCGCGCCAGATGGCTTTGTGTGCCACTCTCACGCGGACCAGGACCCGCTTACCTGCAAGGACTATGTGCGCGAGCGCTGCGGCCTGGGAGCGTTCGAAGCCTCTCAGCCCAGGGAAAGGGATCCAGGTCCTGGACAGACCAGCGCTGAAGATCTCGGCGCTGATACCGATTTCCCGGCGTTCGATGGCAAAGACTTCATGGAGGTGTCGGTCATTGTTCCGCAGCTGGGCGAACTCGCGCGCTGGGACTACCACGACGCGGCATCTCGCCTGGTGAAGACGGTCTTCAAAAAGCCGAACAAGAAATTCGCCCAGGCCTACCGCGTGCGCGAGGGCACCAAGATCGGCTGGCAGTGGAAGAAACCGAAGGGCTTCCGCGATATCCCGTACAACCTGGACGCCGTGCTTAAATCCAAGGCTGGTGACCTGGTCATCATCTGTGAGGGTGAGAAGGACTGCGACGCGCTGACCGACCATGGCTTCACGGCCATCACCTGGGGCGCCGCGTCACGCATGCCAGCGGCCGGGACAGTTCCGCTGAAGGATCGCCAGGTCCTGGTGATCGGCGATCATGACGAACCAGGTCTGAACCATTGCGCCAAGCTGGCCGAGATGTTGATGGGACTGGCCGCCCAGGTGCACACCTGGCGCCCCACAGCGCCGCCAGGGATAGGCACCAAGCCTGGCTATGATGTCGCGGACTGGTTTGAGGCTGGCGGCACCCACGACGCTCTCATGGCCGTCCTGGACGGGTTGCCGATCTATAAGCCGCCGAAGCTGGACCCCACAGCGGTCACGGCCGGGATGCTGGTCACCGAGATGAATGTGGCCGACGCCTTCGTCGAGCAGTATGGCGAGCACATCCGGCACGATCACACGCGCGGCAAATGGTACGTCTGGCAGGGCTATTACTGGGAGATGAACGAGACCGGGCTGGTGTCGCACTGGGTCCGCGAGTTCATCCAGCTCATATCGGAGACTTCGGCCAAGATCGCGCTGAAGGTCCACAAGGCCTCGTTCGCGCGCGGCGTCATGCATTTCATATCGAACACGCCTGGTGTCGCGGTCACGTCCGATGCCTGGGACATTGATCCCTGGCTGCTCGGCACGCCTGGTGGGACTGTGGATCTGAAGACCGGCACCATGGGACCTGGTTCGCCCGATCAGATGATCACGCGGCTGGTTGGTGACACGCCCGCGCAAAATCAGGTATGCCCGAAATGGCTGGAGTTCCTCGCCGAAGCGACAGACGGCAATGATGAACTGGTCGAGGCGTTGCAGTTGTGGTGCGGATATTGTCTCACAGGTGTGACGGTCGAGCAGACCCTGGTCTTCCTTCACGGTCCAGGCGGCACCGGCAAGGGCGTCTTCGTCAACATGGTGGCGCGCGCCATGGGCGCCTATGCCATGGCATCGGACATGGAGACCTTCACCTCGCGCAAGTTCTCAGCGCACCCCGAGGAGCTCGCATCGCTCCAGCATGCGCGCATGGTGTCGGCGTCGGAGACAGAGGAGGGCAGAGCGTGGGCGGAGGCTCGGGTCAAAACACTGACCGGCGGCGACAAGATCCGGGCGCGGTTCATGCGCCAGAACTCCTACGAGTACAAGCCGTCCTTCAAGCTCACATTCATGGGCAACCATATGCCAGCGCTCTCCAATCTTGACGATGCGATGAAGCGGCGCTTCCGTTTGATCCCGTTCTCGCACAAGCCAGCATCTGTGGACCTGGAGCTTGAGGACAAGTTGGCAGAAGAGATCCCAGGGATATTGCGCTGGATGTTGAATGGCTGTTTGGGATGGTATCAGCGCGGCCTGCAGTGGCCAGACGCTGTGACAGTGGCCACGGATAGCTATTTCGAGGATCAAGACGTGTTTGGCCAGTGGCTGGAGGATGAGTGCCGTGTTGAGCTGAGCAACCCTCACCTCTTGGTATCCTCACGGGACCTGTTCAAGAGCTGGTCGGACTACGCAGGCCGCGCCAATGAGCCGGTCGGCACCCAGCGCACATTTGCAGCAACCATGAGAAAGCGCGGGTTTGAAAAGAAGCAAATCAAGTCAATCTCCACAAAGGGATACCACGGAATAATCGTGCGTACAGCACAGACTGGAATTGGCAGTACCCCAGATGACGGCCTTTTGTGATGCTATCACAACTGGTTTCCGCAAGGTTTCCGCAAGGTTTCCGCAAGCGGTTTTTGCAAGTCATTGATATCATTGGATGGTTTCCGAAGTTTCCGAAGTTTCCGCAAAACTGCTGTTCCCCAGTCATATGCGCGTCGCGCACACCTAAGGCCGATAGGCAGGTTTCCGGAAACTATCGGAAACCGTACATACGTGTACGGTTCTGAGTAATCACAGGAGCACAGATCATGAGTGGCATAGATGATAAGCAGGTGTTCGAACTATCGAGCATGCCCCCCAGCGTCAACGTGACCCGCCGGGCAGACCCAGAGGGCAAGCGCAAGCTCAAACGCTGGTTGAAAGGCACGGGCTGGGAGATCAAAGAGCAGCGTATCAGGCCCATTACTGGCCCGTTCGCGGTATACCTGGAGATCAACCCGGCGCTGACCGAAATGGACATTGACAATGGCGTCAAGGCTATTCTGGATCTATTGCACGTCATGCGCATGACCGATGACGACCGAGAGTGTGTTCGGCTGATAGTTGTCCTGGACTACGAATTGCAGACCGTGGCGAAAGTGACGTATCACACCATGCCGTTATCTCGGGCGCAAATGGTTGCCCGGTATGTGGCGCGGCCCGTCAAAAGAGCGGCTGATTTCATCGGACGCAAAATAAGGGGTTGACGTGAAACGGGCTAGCCCTTACTGTGGTGAGCGTCAACAGACCACAGATAAGGGATCAGATAAATGTGCACGTTAAATACAGAGTACTCATTCGCAGCCCTCCGCTCACTGCCGCTGGATTGCCAGGAGCGCGTCGCGAATCTCACCGAACGCCGCACACACTGGGACAGCATGGTCTTCACGTCCGAGGACGCCGCCGAGCTGGGCGCCTGGGAAGAGTACCTGGAGGAGCTGAGCGCATGAACTGGGAAAATCATTTCAAAATCACGACTTACGTTTTCAAGGATGATGTGACCTGCCCGCCGTCCAAGCTCTTTAAGACCATCGACAGTCACGGCGCACCGCACCATGCCCTGAACCGCAACGGCGACCCGGTCCACGTCCGCAGCGACTTCGCCGATGGACGCATCACCACCGTGTACGCGGGAGCTGGCGCGCATTTCGCACTCCAATCGCGCAAATAAGCGGGCAGGAGGCCTAAACGACAAGGCCCGGCGGGGATTGCACCCGCCGGGCCTTCTTGCGTCTCCTGGGGCCGCTGTCAGCCGTAATAGACGATCACGTCTCGAACCAAGGCTCCAGCGCCATAAAGAGCAAGCCCGATCCCGGTCCAGCCCTTCCAGCCGTCCAGCGTGAACTTCACATACACCGGTCTCATGACAGCACCCTGGGCACGTCATCGGCAATCTGCCGCTCCATGGCCTCGATCAGGTCCGGGTTTCTCTCGACGATCTCCAGCAATGTAGGGCCATGCTGAACCGGCTCGCCATGTGCGACCTCGCGCAACCGCTCCTGGAGATGCTCGGGCACACGGTGCGCCTTCCAGTCGTATTCCTCGACCACCACCTCGGGCTTCGGTAACAGCTTGATCTCAGACGCCCAGGAGCCGCCTGTGTGGCGCCGCCTGGTCGGCATGGCTTCAGCAGCCTTGGCCACGTTCGGTCGCCATGTGCGCTTGGCTGTGCGCTTCGCCTGGTCGATCTCGTTCTGCATCGCCGCCTCCTGGATCATGCATTCGCGCATGATCTTGGCATGGCTGTCGCACATGGTCTCGAACTCCTGGACCTTGGCACGGAACCGACCTTCGGCCTCACGCAGCTTGGCCTCGCACTGGTCGAAGGCGTCGGCCATCTCCAAGTATTTCTCGTGCCAATGACGGCCGGTGGCTTCGTGATCGCTCCTGGAGTTCCTCTCTGTCTGGAGCTGGTGCCGCAGCTTGTGGATCTCGCGATCCTTGCGCACGATCTCCTTTGCCATGTTGCGGAAAACCCTGGCGATCAACGGCAGTCTCATGACCACCCGTTGCAGTGTGTCGAAAAGTCGCATGTCCTATTCCTTCCATTCTGTCTGGCGGACCACCTTGTCCACCTTGATCAGGCGGCGCTCGCTGTCGCCTTTCTCGCGTGTATCGTTGAACCAGTCGATGCACGCCTTTGCGCGATCAACCGCTGTCAACTTGCTCAGATCAGGCGCACCCTTGAAGTTGATCTCAAGCGGCACTTCCTCATCGACAAAGCTTTCGGTTTCGTAGTCCACCCAGGTCATGACCCAGGTGCAGGCGCCTTGCGGCAAGTACATGGTTTGCTCCTAAAGTTGTAACAGGTACAGGTTCGGTTCACCTGGCTCGCGGGGCGGACCCCAGGCGATGCAGTCGCGCCACTTGCCTTCCGGGAAGTAGACGTAACTCTCGCCTATCTCCAGGACGATCCGGCCGCGCGAGCCATGGTGTGCGGGCACGCAGTTGGCGAACATCGCCACCAGGGGCAATGTGCTTTCGACAACCGCGTGCGTCGGTCCTTGTTCGATCAGCCCGATCATGGGGATCGCTTGCGCGTCTCCAGGTCATCGACGCAGGCCGATGGCTGGATCAGGTATTCGGGATAGTCGTGCGCCAGGTGTTGCATCATGGCCACCATGGCGGTACGTGCCAGCTCCTCGCACCCCAGATACTCGTTCGGCGTACCTGGATCGAGCCGCAGAAACTGGCAAGTGGCGAGCGTTGCAGCGTGCAACGCCTCACCCATGACCGCGCGGTTAGCGTTGTCGTTATCCGCCTCCATCGTGCGCTCCCAGCACTTCGGCCAGGTTGCGGCCGATGATCTCCAGGACGGTTCCGATATAGACGTTCTCGGCCTCGCCGTCCTTGACCTGGAACAGCGGATGGTCGTTGAGGTAGAGGGCTTTGAACCGCGTGTCGGCTCCAGTGCGCCACTGCACCTTCCATCCGTTTTTGTTGAACGTGCCATCACTGCCCGGCTGCTTGTAAGGCTCGCGTTTGAATGGGCCGCTGGTGCCTTCGAAAACATCGCCGGACCCATCGTCGAAGCCGGACCGCACGACGCGCTCCAGCTCCTGGACGGCTTCGGCAATCTGGTCGATGGCAATCGCCTGGTCGCGGTGCCGGTCGCTTCTCCACTGCTCGGGGCAGAAGGTCTTCCGTGCTTCCTTGATCAGTTCGCGGACGGATTTCAGTATCGGCTTTGCCGGGTGTTGCATGGTGTCCTCTTCGGGTTCGGATTTCAGGTGTGTGACCACGTTCTGAAGCCCGTGCATAAGGGCCTCGATCATGCCGCTATGGTGCTGCTCGGGCACGCTGGACTGGTCCGCCGCGCCGATCATATTATTGACAGCGTTGATCTGGGCCTGCGCCCTGGTCAGCTCGTTCATATGAAATCCTCCCGGATCACAACCGCGGAGACGTGCGGCGCAATGAAGGTCACTGCGTCCTCCTTTGTCTCGAAGATGTCGAGCGAGGCCAGGATCTCTTCTCCGGTGCTATTGTGAATGACGCGGAAACACCAACGGCTTCCTTCCTCCTCCTCGTCCCAGATCTCGACATCGGCGTTGATGTCCGCCATTGAGTGACCAAGCTCCTCCAGTTTTGCGGCAACGTCGTCCTCGTCACTCTCGACGCGCCACTCTCCAAATAGGTTCTGCTTCACGGTGTTCTCCTTTGGTTTGAACGTCGCGAGCCGTACCACAACAGGCGCGCACTTGGCTATTGAAAACTGACAAAATGTCAGCTACAAACCGACCATGACACAGCCCAACCCAGTACACCAGATCATCCATAAACTCGGCGGACCGAAGATCGCTGCTGAGCTGATCTCCGCCAAGTATGGCGGCGCCACATGCACCACAAATAGCGTGAACAAATGGATCGAGCGCGATAGTGTGCCCTGGTGCTGGCGGAGCGGATTGCGCGAGCTGTTCGAGGAAGCCGGCCACACCGCGACACGGGCGCAGAGTGTGCGCCTCTCACACTACTAGGAGCCCTACACATGAGCAGCATCACCCGCAAAGAAGCCGAAGAAATGGTGTCCACCGCAGCCAAGGACGCGGCACGCGAGACCGTCACGCTGATGGAGGGCAAGGTTGCCAACGCGCGCAACGAAGCCCAGCTGACCCTCAAGAGCGCGGCGGACGAAACCGTCAAGTGCACGCAGGCGGTCAATACCGAGCTGATCAAGTTCGCCAGAGCCATGTCTGATTTCGAGGCTATGATGGGCCAGGTCGGTGTGGTCGAGGGCGATGTACCCATAAGCCGCGACCTGGATAAGGTCGACATGCCGCAGAGCATCGAAGCCCAGCACGTCCACGGACTGTGCATGAACCTGCGGGCCTATTCGAACATCGTTGAATTCAACACCGCCCGATTGCGAGCATGGCACAGCGCCGTGATCGAGGCGGAACGTCAACAAAGCGCTGAGCCAACGAAGGAAGCAAATGTCGAACAACGAAGCGATGCAACAGCTTGACACCATCGTCACTGAGATGGTGCTGGGTCTTGAGGAAAAAGTGCTGGCCCAGCAAGCCATCACGGACGAGATCAACGCGATCTATAACAAGGCCAAAACCTGCGGCCTGAACACCAAGGTCATGCGAAAGCTGGTCCGGGACAGATCGGCGACGCCCGCATTACGCGAGGGCGGAAGCGTCGCGGCTCAGTACATGCAGTGCCAGGCCGAAATCCTCGCCGGAAGCGTTACCGCGCCCCCAAGCGCAAGCGCCGCAAAACAGACTGATATCGAGGAGAAGATCGCCGAGACGCCCGCGCCCAGAGTGGCTGAAGATGATGAAGCCGCAGCGCTTGCACAGAAGGTGGCCCAGGCCCAGGCGCAGGCCACTGAGAACGTGACCGGGACCATCGACCAGACCCCGGCGGCCGATCCCCTGGAGATCCCCGATCAGCTGAAGCGTGAGCCCGAACCGGCGCCCCAACCGGCACCCGAGGTGGCACAGCCGCAGCCTGGACCGCTCGAAGCCGCTCTCGGTGATGTGGAGGACCAGATGGTCACCGATCCCGAGACCGGTGAACTCTACGGCTCACAGGCCGAGTATGAGGCCGCGTACATCGCCAGGCACAGTGGCGAAGCGGCAACACCTGCCGATCAAATGGATATCACCGGCTGACCGGCACTTGACGAACGCGGCCGCACCGCGTTCTATGAAGTTGGCGACCTGGGTAACGTCGTTAAAAGGCCCTCAATCTCAAACCAGGAGTACCACGCATGAAAACCACATTCCGTTTCAAGATGGCCGCAATAATCGGTCTCGGCGTCGCCATGATGGCCGCAGCCGCGTTCGGTTCCAAGGCCGCAGACCGCGACCCCGCCTGGGAAGCTGTCACCGCCGATCCCTCCCACTACGTCTCGATCTGGGGCGGGGCGCAGATCTTCGACCAGGCGTCCATCGACCAGAATTTCATCGCCCGCAACGGTGCCGGTGCACCCGTGCTCGCAGGTGGCCAGGTGCAGAACTTCATCGCCACGCTCAAGGATGCCCCGCTGGGGTTTCGCATCGGCGCCGCCTACGGCATCCCTCTCGGCAAGATCATTCGCCTTGAGGCAGAAGCTTCGGTTGGACGTGTTCAGCTGGACGACAGTGTCACCATCGATCCTGGACCTGGTGTGGCCCAACTGATCGACATCGACCAGGGGATATGGACCCCGGCGATCATGGGCAACGTGATCGTGGCGGTCCCGATGGGTTCGTGGTTCGAACCCTATATTGGCGGCGGCGCCGGGCCGGTCTGGATCAGGACCGACGGCGAGACCGAGACCGCGCTCGCCTACCAGATCATGGCCGGTTCCCACTTCCGCCTGACCGACCACACTTCTCTCAAGGTAGGGTACAGGTACTGGGCCACAGGATCGTTCGACGTGGACGGCGTCGATGTTGACAGTGGCCTTGAGAGCCACGTCATCGAAGCGGGACTGCGCTTCAACTTCTGAAATCACCTACAACCTCGTTGGCAAAGCTGGGACGCCGCAAGATGCCAAATCGGGTCTTGCGGCGTTGCCGTTACTGACATATTGTCAGTGCGCCAAGACGGCAAATCAACCAGGAGAAAACGATGAGTTCAAGTCAAGCCTCAACAAACATAGAACGGCCCACACGCGACGGGCAATTCAACGAAGCCATGGATGCCCTGCAGGGATCGGTCCACCGTTCGGGAAACCTCGCGGACCAGCTCGAAGCGCAGGTGGACAAGATCCTGGGAGGCGTTCCCCAGGGCGTCACGCCATCGCCGGACGAGCCGGTCGCGTCGAGCTACCCCGACCGCATCCGGCAACTGTACGAGCGCCAGGGAAACATCAACGCGCGCATCGAAGGATCAATTGAGCGCCTCAGATCCTTTTGATGCATAAGGGGCGGTAGCTTCGCCCCGTTGACCGGATGGCAACCGGTCGTAGACGCCGCAAGGATGACGACTTGCGGCGTCTTTCGTTTTGGGGCATGGTTGCGCTGTTGCCTCAAGGCCCGGCGGTTTATCAGCCCCCTACCCCTCGCCGCCGGGCCGACCATCAGGAGACCGTCATGTCCGATCCGTTTGGTGCTACTCTTGACGCAGTAGGCAACTCCGAGACCTTCTTCGGCCATCGCCTGTATGTCATCGTCGGCGGCACGTTCACCGCGACCGTCAACTTCCAGATCCACGATCCCGTAAACGACAACTGGGTCGACATCGACACGCCGCTGACCGCCCCTGGCATCTTCAGCTACATCCTCAACTCGTCGGCAGAGTTCCGCGTTCGCGTCTCCGCGTACACGTCGGGCACAGTCGAATTCTACGCCGGTATTGACAATCGCGGCTGGATCTGACTACCCTCCGGCGTTTCCTGGTTTGCACGCAAGTTCGACTGTCTCAGGCCCGCAGCGCACCATCGCTGCGGGTCTTGACGTTTGGGCGCAGACACTGCAAATCTGACCCATGCCAGACGTACCAGCACCCATCCCCATGGAATTCAAAGACGACCGCCATAAGCGGTTCGCCTTCGAGTACGTGGTCGATTACAACATCTCAAAGGCGGCGGTCCGTGCCGGATATTCGCCGAACGATCCCTGGTCGTCGGGCAAGGCATGCCTTATGCGGCCCGAGGTCAAAGCGCTGATCGACCACCTGGAAGCCGGTATCCAGGAGGCTTGCCGGATTACCGCCGAGAGGGTGATCGCGGAGCTGGTTTCGCTCGGGTTGTCCAACATCAAGGACTACGTCAAATGGGACAAGGACGGCGTGTCGATGGTGCCGTCTGGCAAGCTCACGGCAGGCCAGTCGGCCGCGATAAAGAAGATCAAGCAGACCAAGACCGTGGTCACCGGCAAGGACGATTACGAGAAAGAAACCACGATCCTGGAGTTCGAGTTGCACGACAAGCTGTCAGCGCTCGACAAGCTCATGCGCCATATGGATCTCTACGACGACACCTTGAAACTTGACGCTGGCGGCGAGCTGGCCAAGCTCCTGGAAGCGGTGAACGGATCGACACATGGCAGGCTCCCAAGTCACAGTCGCGACTGAGCAGTTCAAGGACTGGAAATGGAGGTTGAACAACCTCTACTATGTCGTCGACAAGGACGGCGAGCGCGTGCTGTTCAAGATGAAGGCGGCACAGGAGAAACTCTTCGACAACATGCACTATCTGAACACCGTGCTGAAGGCCCGGCAGATCGGCTTCACCACGTTTATTCAGATCTTCATGCTCGACGCCTGCCTGTTCAACCGCGACATCGCGGCGGCGACCACAGCCCACACCCTGGACGCGGCCGAGAACATCTTCGCCTCGAAAATCAAGTACCCCTATAACAACCTGCCCGAGGGCCTCCGCGACGCGGTCCAGGCCGTCAAAAAGACCACGCTGTCGATAGAGCTTTCGAACAATTCGTCGATCAAGGTCGGCACTTCGCACCGGTCGGGCACCTTCCAGTATTTGCACATATCCGAGTACGGCAAGATCTGCGCGAAGTTCCCCGACAAAGCGCGCGAGATCCGCACCGGTTCGCTCAACACGGTCCAGGCCGGGAACGTGGTTTTCATCGAGAGTACGGCGGAAGGCCAGGAGGGCGACTTCTATCGCCTGTGCGAGGACGGCCAGTCGAAGGAAAGGCGCGGCATCCCGCTGTCGAAGCTTGATTTCAAGTTCCACTTTTTCCCCTGGTGGGACGAGGAAGAGTATCGGCTGGACCCGACCCATGTCGAGATCCCGGCGGAGGTGAAGACCTACTTCAAGAACCTCAAGGAGAACGAGGGGATCGAGTGCGACGCCGCGCAGATCGCGTTCTACGCCAAGAAGCTGGAGAGCCAGCAAGAGGACATGAAACGCGAGTTTCCCTCAACGCCCAAAGAAGCGTTCGAGGCCTCTATCGAGGGCGCCTATTACGGCAAGCAGATGGCCAAGGCCGAGCTGCAGGGGCGCCTCGGTGACTATCCCGCCATGGAAGGGTATCCGGTCCACACCGCCTGGGACATCGGCTATGGCGACAACACCGCGATCTGGTTCTTCCAGTGCGTCGAAGGCGGCATCCGGGTTGTTGGGTTTTATGAGAACCATGGCGAGTACCTGGAGCACTACGACGACAAGCTGCAGGAGATGTGCAAGGAAAACAAATGGCGCCACGGCCACGCCTACGTGCCCCATGATATCAAGGTCCATGAATGGGCGTTCGGCAAGATCCGCATCGACGAGATGATCACGCGCGGACTGTGCCCGGTCCTGGTGCCGGACATCTCGATTGAAGACGGCCGCAACGCGGTCCGAAACCACCTGCCGATCTGTACCTTCGACGCTGGCCCGACGTTCGAGGGCACGCAGCATTTGAAGATGTACCGCAAGGACTGGGATGAGCTGCTTGCGACCTGGAAAAAGGATCACCGCAAAGACAGCCACGTTCACGGCGCCGATGCGTTCCGCTACCTGGTCGCGGCCTACCAGGCATACAAGCCGGTGGCGCCGCTGCCCGACTACGAGCTTGACCCGGCGGGCAAACCGATCATCCTGGGCAAACCTCCGAAGGTGTTGACGCAGCTCAGCTATAACGAGTTCCACAGCATCCAGAAGCATTACGACCGGCACACCAAGGTTTGACCATGTGGCACCGATCCCATAACGTGACGTTCGCACAGCTGCTCCAATCAACGGACGGCTATGTCCCGGATCTTGACAGGCGCGAGCGCAAGGTGCGCGACCCCGACGCACCGCAGAGCGATCTGAACCGGGATGAACCCGAGACGCGGTATCAAAAGCCCGCGCGGTCAACACTCGAAATTCTTGAGGCCGCCTACGGCAAAAGCGAGGACTGATGCCCGTCTTAAACAACATTCCGACCGGTTCAGAAGACAACCAGGACAACGCGACGAACACGCCCGCCGAGCGCTGGGCCGCGCGGATCGAGAAGGCCGAGAAACAGTCGTCGGAGTACATCAAGCGCGCCGACAAGGTGGCGAAGATCTACGCGGACGAGCGCGGCGAGACCAACGCCACAAACCGCCAGTACGCCATGCTCTGGTCGAACACCGAGGTTTTGAAACCGTCGGTCTACTCACGGCCACCCAACCCGGTGGTGACCAGGCGCTTCCGCGACAAGGACCCGGTCGGGCGCCAGGTGTCGGATGTGATGGAGCGCGCCTTGATCGCCCAGTTCGAGTTGAACGATCTCGACGATGTTGCGCGCGACGTCCGTGACGACTTCATCCTGGTCGCGCGCGGCACCGCCTGGGCGAGATATGAGGCCCAGTTCAACGCCGACAACGGCGACAAGCTCGACACCGAAAACGTGCTCTTTGACCATGTGCACTATTCCGACTTCATCTATCCGATGCGGCGCAAATGGCGCGACGTTCCCTGGGTCGGCCGCCGCGTCCACATGGACGATTTCGCCATCGAGAAGCGCTTCGGAAAAGAGAAGCTCGAACTGGTCAAGACCCAGGACCCGAACCGGCTCCAGGGCGACAGCGGCGGCCAGGTCACGCAGGCCACCAGGTCAAAGCGCGGCCAGGGAACGACCGAAGTCTATGAGGTCTGGGACAAGCATTCGAAAAAGGTCTACTGGATCGTCAAGGGTCTCAAGGAGTTCATGGACGAGCGCGACCCGCCGCTTAAGCTGAAGGGCTTTTTCCCGACGCCCAAACCGGCCTTCGGAACCCTGCCCACGGACAGCCTGATCCCGATCCCGGACTATCGCTACTACATGGACCAGGCCGAAGAGATCAACGACCTGACCGAGAAGATCGCCAAGCTGACCGAGGCGCTCAAGATGGTTGGTTGGTATCCAGCGGCTGCCGATGGCGGCGTCTCCCAGGCAATCGAGGCTGCGGCGTCACCGACCAACCAGGACATGATGATCCCGGTTCCCAGCTGGGCGCAGTTCGTGTCCGGCGGCGGTGCCCGCGAGCTGGTCCAGTGGTGGCCGGTCGAGCTGGTGATCAACACCATCGCGGCCGCTATCGAGACGCGGCGCTCGCTGATCGGCGACATCTTCCAGATCACCGGGATCTCCGACATCGTGCGCGGCGAAAGCGACGCCCGAGAGACGCTCGGCGCCCAGGAGCTGAAAGCCCAGTTCGGCGCTGTCCGCATCCGCGACAAACAGCGGGTCATGCAACGCTACATCCAGGACATGACCAAGATCGCGGCCGAGATCATCGCCGAGCTGTTCTCGCAAGAGACGCTGGCGGAGATGACCGGCATACAGCTGCCGACCAAGGCCGAGCTGGATCAAGAGCGCCTGGAGCGCCAACTGGCCCAGGCGCTCGGTCTGCCGGTGCCGCCAAATGAAGGAATGGTCCCAGACGCCGCCACACTGAACCCAGGAGGCCAGGGACAGCAATTGGCACTGCCAGGACCTGGCGGGCAGCAAATCGCGCCCAGCGGGCCGGATTTCGCCGGATCGGGCGGCCAAAACGGCATTCCGGCGCTGGTTCAAGGCATTCCGGTCGGAACCGAGCCCACGCCGCTGGTCCCGAATGGTGGCCAGGAGGGCATCCTGGACGCTCCCGATCAGGACCCGACACAGGCCCAGGTCACCTGGGACCAGGTGATCGAGTTGATGCGCAATGACAAGATGCGCGGCTATCGGATCGAGATCGAGACCGACAGCACGGTCGAGGCCGACGAGACCCGCGAGCGCGAGGAGCGCAACGCCCTGGTCGAGGTGGTCGCGGTGTTCATGGAGCGGGTTGCACCGATCCTCCAGGCGGCGCCGTCTCTCGGCCGCATGCTCGGTGAGCTGCTCATGTTCCAGCTGCGGGCATACCGCATCGGCCGCCAGCTCGAACAGATCATCGAAGAAAGCCTTGACGCGCTGATCAAGGAAGCCCTGGACGCGGCGCAGGAGCCGGACCCAGAGCCCGAGGCCGTCCAGGTGGCGAAGCTCAAGATCCAGGCCGAGCAGGCCGCCGCAGAAGCCGGGCAGGAGATCGAGCAGATCAGAATGCAGAACGACCAGGCCATCAAGCAGCAGGACATGGTGTTCAATTCGCAGGAGCGTGTTGCGCAGTTCCAGTCCGACCAGGAGATGGCAGCGGCCCAGATCGAGATCAAGCGCGAGGAAGCCCAGGCGAAGATCGAGCTGGAGCGGTTCAAGGTCCGCGAGGAGCTGGAGCTGCAGCGGCAAAAACAGCTGGGCGAACTCGCGATCAAGCTCGAAGGTATCCGCCAGCAAGCGGCCGCCGCCGAACAGGCCGAAGGCGGCGATCCATCGGATAGCGACGGGCCGAGCGATGGCCAGTTGATGGCGCTGGCCCGCGAGCTGACAACCCAGTTCGCCGATGCAATCAACGCACCGCGATCCGTGGTCCGTGACGATGCCGGGAACATCACCGGGTCCGAGCCAGGCTAATGACCGCGAGCATCTACCTGGAACGCCGCGCTCTGTTCGTGAGAGAGCCGACGCGGTTCGGGCCGGATCAAGGTGCATCAATCGTCGCCCAGTACGGCTCGCTTACGGCGTTCTTCAACGAGTTCTCCGTCGTGTTCGGGACCGTCCAGGCACCGGCTGAGGACACCCATGATGGCGGCGGTTCGTCGAAGAAAACCTCGATCCGCAAGCTGGACTTCCCGACGGTTTTCGAGCCGGAAACAGAACCGGACAGTACTCGTGAATTGACATCCACCGGGCGGGCTGTGGTAGAAGCCGTCTTGACCGAGGCCCGCGATCAGGAGGAGTTGTCGCGGGTCCCGGCGGTCTCGCGAGCGATCAAAAGCCCACAAGACAAGGCGCACCAGGTGGCGGTTGCTGAACTTGTGTTGCTTGGTGAGCTTACTGATTTGCTGTCGTTCGAATTTGAGCTGCTAGTGATGCGCTTGCAGCAAGAAGAGGAGGACATCGCGGCGTTACTCGCGATGCGGATGTTATGAACAAACCACACATCAATTTGAAGAAACCAGGCACCCGCCACACCATCACCGCCATTGCCTCGGTACTCACGGCGGTCGGCGTCATCGCCGCTCTCACCTGGTCGGTCGGCGAACCCCACGCGGAGAAATACATTCGCGACATCATGGACGAGAGCGGTGTGGTCAAGCAGGCTGATGTCAAGCAGCTTGAAGACCAGGTCGAAGACGTGAAGCGCGAGATAGATCACCTGGATGATCGCGCCCGCGAAACCGAGCGCCAGGTGCGCGAGAACGGCGCCAAGCTCGACATCACCATCCAGCTGCAACGCGAGGTTCGCCAGTACCTCATGAACCAGGGTCCCAAGAATGGCAATCGTTAAGCGGTACAGCCACGGCCACGCTCACGGAACCGCGCTGCGCTCGGACGAGCTGAGCACACCAAGTGTGGTCCGCGATTACCTGGAGCCGACCCAGTCCATGCTCGATGGCAACGAGTACGACAGCAAGTCGTCCTATTACAAACACCTGGACGACAACGATTGTTACATCGTCGGCAATGACAGCGGCATTGAAAACCCCGGACCCAAACCGTATAAGCCGGAGGGCGTAGGCCAATCCGTGAAGGATGCGATAGACCAGCTCGAAAGCTCCTGACCCTAACTCCAAAGGTTATCAATGACCGACAAAGAGAACGAAGTTCCCTCAATCCGTGATGCTCTCGAAGGTGCGTTTGCCGCAGACGAAGCGGGCACGCTTGAAGCGGCGCCAATCGACAATACCCCGGTCGAAGATCTCGCCGAACCAGCCGCCCCGGCACCGACCCCGGCAGCACCGGCCGAACCGGCTGCGCCCGTAGAACCGGCCGCCCCTGCAGCTCCTGGCGAGCCCCAGCGCGACGCTCAAGGCCGCTTCGTCAAACAAGATCCAGCCGCCCCGGCTGCACCAGCTGCCATCCCGGACCCGGCAGCGGCCCAGCCAGCGGCCCAGCAACCAGCAACGGCGCCAACCCCTACAGCCGACCCCGCGACACCAGCGGCGCCGGTCGATGCCGGTGGTGTTACCGCTGACGCTGGGTCGCTGGCCCCGCCGCCTGGCTGGTCGGTTCAGGCCAAGGCCGCGTTCGACGCGCTCCCGGCCGAAGTCAAGCAGGCGGTCGCCCATCGAGAGGTCGAGATCGACAAGGGCTTCGAGAAGCTCACTCACCTTAAGGGCCTCGATAATCACATAGCTCATTCGGACCGGCTCGGCATCGGCTTCCCGGTCCATGTTGACAAGCTGTTCGCCGCCGAGCAGTATGTCGAACGAAACCCGGTCGAGGGTATCAAGTGGATGATGCAACAGTACGGCGTCAGCCCCGAACAGATCGGATCATCCGCGCAACCCCAACCGACCGCGCCAGCACCGGCTCAAAACGGTGTGCAACCAGCCGCTCCTCAACCAGTGGCGCCACAGGCCCCAACCGCCCCTCAACCGGCACCAGCGGCCATCCAGCCTGTTATGCAGGAAATCGCTGCAGTCAAAACGCAGCTTGAGACCTTTCAGCATCAACAGGAGCAGGCCCGCGTCACCGAAGCCACGAACGAGATCAATGCGTTCATGGCCAACCCGGCGAACAAGTACGCGGCAAATCTGCGCAATGAGATGTCCCAGCTCATCGGCTCGGGCTTGGCAGTAGGTCTTCAAGACGCCTACGAAAAAGCTCTGTGGATGAACCCGGATACAAAGGCGATCATGCTGGCTGAACAGGCCAACGGATTGACCGACGAGCAAAAGGCCGAGGCCGAAGCGAAACGCCTGGCCAGCGCTCAAGTGAGCGGAGCATCACCAGACGCAGGGGCGACCCCGCAGACACCTGGTGCTTCACCTGGAACTGTGCGCGGTGCGATTGTCGACGCAATGAATTCGCAGCGCATCTAAGTAGGAACAGGCTTATGGTAGCCCCGAACCTTAGCGAGATCGTCACCACGACCTTGCGAAACCGGACCGGCGCCCTGGCTGACAACATGAGCGACAACACTGCGCTCTTGATGCGGCTGCGTGCTCGGAACCGTGTTCGCCCGGCCAGTGGCGGTCGCACTCTTGTTCAGGAGCTGAACTATGCCGAGAACAGCACATATCTGCGCTATTCCGGTTATGAGCTTTTGAACATCAACCCGTCCGAGGTCTTCACGGCTGCGGAGTTCGACTGGAAACAGGCGGCTGTCGCGGTGACGATTTCGGGCCTCGAACAGCTGCAGAATACCGGCCCGGACCAGATCATCGATCTGCTCGAAAGCCGGATCGAAAACGCCGAGATGACGTTTGTCAATCAGCTCTCCACCGACGTCTATTCGGACGGCACGGCGGACGCTGGCAAGCAGATCGGCGGGATGCAGCTCCTTGTTGCCGACGCGCCCTCTACGGGCATCGTGGGCGGCATCAACCGCGCGACTTTCTCGTTCTGGCGGAACCAGGTCCAGACTTCTGGTGGCTTGACTTCGTCGAACGTGAAATCCCAAATGAACCAGCTCTATCTCCAGACCAAGCGGAACCGCGACACCACCGATCTGATCGTCGCGGACAACAACTACTTCCGCCTGTACTGGGAGAGCCTTCAGGACATCCAGCGGATCAACTCCACTGAGATGGGCCAGGCTGGTTTCATGAGCCTCAAGTACATGATGTCAGATGTTGTCTGCGATGGCGGCATCGGCGGTTCGTGCCCTGCGAACCACATGTACTTCCTGAACACCAACTTCATTTTCTTCCGGCCTCACCGCCAGCGGAATGTCGTGGTTCAGGACGGTGATCGCGTTCCTGTCAACCAAGATGCCATTGTCAAGCTCATCTTCTTCGCTGGTAACATGACCACGTCGAACCTGTTCTTGCAGGGCGTCCTTCTCTAAGGGGATAACCATGTATATCACTGGCATAAACCTCTCGAAGGTGGACACGAACCCGGAGTTTGCAGTGGGCCAACTGGGCCAGACGCACGACGGCAAAATCTACAAGTACCTGCAGTACTCGGATGGAACCGGGAACCTCAACGCCGCCGTGAACGACGTTGCGTTTTACGTCGGCGCAACCGGCAAGAGCACCGGCATTTGCTCGGTTGATCAGTCAGATGCAGCGGGCATCGGTGCGGGCATTGCCCAGGCCGTTATGACCGACTTGCAGTATGGCTGGTTCCAGGTTCGCGGCGTCGCAACCGTCTCCACCGCACTCGGTGGATCGGCGGCCGATGGCGATGGCCTGACCCCGGATGGCACCGGCGCCGCCGACCGCACACTGACCGTTGCGGCGGCTGCGGATGACGGTGTCTGCGCCATGGCGCTGGATGCTTCTGCGCTCCTGATCGACTGTCAGTTCGCGCTGTAGCGGTCCACGCAGATCCACGCTATAAGGGGCGATCCGGGAAACCGGGTCGCCCTTTCTCTATCAATCGAGGACATGATGCCCGTAATTGACAACGTGATGATCACCTTCCACCAGGAAGCCGTGAAGAATGAAACCGCATCCGAAGAAGCCGGCCGGCCGATTTATGACAACATAGACTTCATCGAAAAGCAGGTGGTTGGCGATAACAAATCGATGATCAACCGCCCGGTGCGCGACGAAGACAAGATGGAGTTTGCCGACGCCTGGAACGCCTACATCCAGAAATCTGAACCGACCACGGAACCAGGCACGCCGCTCGACCGCTGGGCGCCTTGTGACCCGGCCCAGGTCAAGGAACTGGAACACTACAACATTCGCACCGTCGACCAGCTCGCGCTCGTTCATGACGGCCAGCTCCAGAACATCGGCCACGGCTATCGCTCCTTGCGAGACCAGGCCATCGGCTTTATCACCACCGCCGAAGGGACCGCGACACCGCAGGCCCTGACCGCTGAGATCACCCGGCTCAAGGACAAGGTCGCGGAGCAGTCCGGGACCATCGCCCAGCAAGCCGCGCACATCAGAATGATCGAGGCGAAACTGCCGAAGGAAGAGGTGCCCGAGCGCGTGGCTGCGCCACCGGTCGCAACCCTGCCAGCGGACATGCCGACCAACTTGCCTAAAACCACGACCATCTCAACCAACGCCTAGGAGGGCGCCATGAAGGCCGAGTTCTACTTGAATGACGAGGAATACCTGTGCGTGAAGATCGGCTCAGATCCGAACTCAGTGGTGGACCGCCTCGCCACCGATGCTGACCGCGATCAATACCGGCATGCCTATGCCCAGTGGGAGGACCGGCACATGACCCGGTTCAAGCGTGCCCTGGCCGAGTTCCTGGGCGCGGCCGCGTTCGTGCCGCTCTCCGATCAGACCATGGAAGGTCTCACCAACATGCGTGACCACCTGATCCAGGAGCTTGACGAAACACCCGCCGAGCCCGAACTGATCACCGACGAGAACCGTGACCCACCGGCAGATCCGGTGGTAAAGTCGGAGGCGCCGCCTGCAACCCCACCGGTCCAGGACACGGAAACCGAAACCAAAACCGTCTAAGGAGCTGATCATGAGCTTGTTGTCGATTGTCCAGGATCTCCAGGACGAGCTTCCCTTGCCGGTGGTGACCACGGTAATCGGCAACACTGATCCCCAGGTTCGCCAGATCTTGCAGCTGGCGAACCGCCTGGGGACATCGTTGATGCGGTCCTATGAGTGGAACGAGCTGATCGTGGACTGGTCCTTCACGACAACAGCAGAGCCGAATATTCAGACCTTCCCGGCCGACCGCCACCGCTCACTCCTGGAAGCCCGCGTCTGGCGGACCGACAGCGTCACGCCGCTGATCGGCCCGGTGACCTCCGCGCAATGGCAATTCCTGGTCAACCAGGTCACGGCCACATACCCAGGGTACTGGCGCAACATCCGGGGCGCCCTCAACATCATCGGGATCGGTTCCGGCGCCATCATCAATACCGAGTACATCACCAGGCAATGGGCGATGAACGCGGCCGGTGACACCTTCACCAACGCATTCGAAGCCGATACCGATCGGTTGCGCTTTTCCGAGGAAGATGAAGAATTTTTCCGCCTGGGCCTGATCTGGATGTGGAAACAGCGCAAGGGCCTGGACTACGCCGAAGACATGGCCACATACGAGATCGAGAAAGAACTGGTGATCGCCGCCGACCGCGACGCCAAGCCGTTCTCGCTCTCAAGGAACTTCCGCGAAGATCGGTTCGACACGACCTATCCGGGCCAGATCGTTATCCCGTGAGGCCGCTTTATGGACATAGCGACAGGGTGCTCGCATGGGCTGACCGCACGTTCGAGCCTGGTGATCATTCGTACAACAGAGCGCTTACGACCGCATTTGGCATCATCGATAATTCCGGCACCCTTCGAGGGGCGTGCATTTTTCACAACTACACCGGACACTCGGTCGAGCTTACTGGGCTCGGTGTCCGGGTCTTCCATCGGTCCATATGTCGAGCGATCTGCGAGTATGCTTTCGTGCAGTTGCGGTGCTCACGTCTTACATGTACGATCCGCGAGACCCGGCCAGCGCTTCGAGATCTTCTGCAGCGCCACGGGTTCAAAACCGAAGGGGTGATCAGAAACCACTACGGCGACGAAAACGCGATACTGATGGGGCTCTTGCCCGCCGAGTGTCGCTGGCTCACACCCGAGGAGCGTTGCCACCATGGGCGGAAAACCCAAAGCACCGACACCACCAGATCCGTTCAAGACGGCCGAAGCGCAGGCGCAGACCAATCGCGAGACTGCGATCACGCAAGCCCGGCTCAACAACATCGACCAGATCACGCCGTTCGGTAATATCCGTTTCAATGAGACTGGGACGTTCGAGGACGGCACGCCTCGCTTTGAGGCGATCACCGAACTGGGCGCCGATCAAAGGAGCATTTTCGACAGCATCAACCGGCTCGCCCAGGAGCGGCTCGGCGGCGATGCGGGCGGTCTCGGCACACCCATCGACACCTCCGACCCGGCCCTCGGTGCGGCCATCGCGGATCGCTTTCAACCGCGGTTGAATGATCAGCTGGACCGGCGCCGAGCGGCGCTAGAAGCGCGCCTGGTCAATCAGGGTTTCAAGCGCGGCTCCACCGGCTTCACCAACGCCTTGCGCGACTTCAACCAGACCGAGACAGACGCCCGGAACCAGATCGAGATCGACGGCCGGGCGCAGGCCCTGTCCGAGATCCTGGCGGGTCGCGGCGACAACCGGGCGGATCTCAACTTCCTGCTCACGGGCGGACAGTCCCAGCAGCCCCAGGGCGTGCCCACGGCGCAGACCGGCGTCCAGGGCGTGGATCTCACCGGCCTGGTGCAGAACCAGTTCAACGCCCAGCTGGCCGAGTTCAACCAGAAGTCAAACGCCCGCAATTCCCTGTTCGGATCGCTGGCCAATCTGGGATCCTCGGTGGCGGGCTTCGCGCTGTCCGATGAACGCGCCAAACAGAACATCTCGGAAGTGGGCGAGCTGAAAGATGGCACGCCCGTCTACACCTACGAGTACAAGAACGCGCCAGGCATGACCCAGATGGGCGTCATGGCCCAGGAGGTCGAGAGAGACAACCCGGATGCGGTCCAGGAGTTCGGCGGGCTCAAACACGTCGACTATGCACAGGTGACCGCCAGAGCCCTGGAGGACGCATAATGTCGCCAGTTCTCCCTAACATCCGGCGCCGCGTCCTGGACGCGCTCCCGGCCCCTCTCTTCGGCGGCCCCGCTGGCGGCCCCAGGAGCCGTGAGACGCGCGAAGCCGAAGCGCGTGCCCTCCAGGCCCGTTTGCTCGCTGGCAGCAACCAGGGACCCGTTGAGGGCGGTATAGGCGAGGTTCTGGCCCGTGTCGGGCAGGGTGCCTTCACAGGGCTCCAGCAAACGCGCCTTGACAGCGAGAACCGCCAGGCCAGTGCCAACGCGGCCGAGCTGTTCCAGAACGCGCTCGGCGGCGACGACAACTCGGCATTGATCCAGGCGCTCGGGAATGGCGATCTCACCAACCCGCAATCGTCGGTCCTCGCCAGCGTGCTCTCTGGCAGGATCAACCGGCAGAACGCGGCGCCAGAGTTCCGCGAGGTCGGCGGGCGGCTCGTTCGCGTCAACCCGGACGGCACCACCGAGGATGTGACGCCGGGCGGTATCGAGGCCGAACGCGACACCCAGGTCGTTGAACTTGGTGATGGGTCGACGGTCCTATTGGATCGCCAGTCGGGTGAGGTGATCCAGCAGATCTCACCGCCCACGGGCAACCAGGGGCGCAACGTCACGGCCCAGGGACAAGAGCTTCCCGACCCGCCGCGCGAGTTCGTTTATGAGAAGGACGAGAGCGGTTTTGTGGTGGTCGACGAACGTGGCCTGCCGAAGCTGGCGCCGATCCCAGGATCAACGGCCGAGCTTTCCCGCGTCCAGGAGGAGCGCGAGCTGGCGCAGCTGGACGAAGCGACCCGCAACAAGATCATCAAAGCCAAGGGCAACGCACAGCGCACCCTCGCGGCGGTCGACCAGGCAATCGAGCTGATCGAGGGTGGCGGCTTCCTGAACCAGGGCGGCAACGCGGTGTTGCGCCAGCTGCTCAAGAACGCCCCAGGGACCACCTCACGGGACATCCAGGCGGCGATCACCCGCATCCGCGCGAACCTCACATTCGAGGAGCTGCAGTCGCTGCGCGCGGCATCCGAGAATGGCGCCTCGGGGCTCGGCCAGGTCACCAACGTCGAAATCAATTTGCTGGGCAACGCCGAAGCCTCGCTCGATACCGGCCAGACAACCGGCCAGCTCCTCGGGCAGCTCCAGGGCGTTCGCGATGTGCTGAGCCGCACCCTCAATCCCGAACCGGTTGCACCGGACGCGGCGCAGCCTCCAGCCGCGCAACCCGCGATCCCAGACCAGGCCCGCGATATCAGCCAGGCGATAGTGCCACCGGCCGCAGCCAACCCGGCCGCGCCCGCTGTCAACCCGCTCGGCGAGCCCGAGGTGGAAGGCTTCTCTGTGCCTGGCGTGTCACCGGCAGCGGCCGCGCCGCAGCCCGCACCGGTTCAAGATGTCGGGCCGGAGTTCCAGGACATCGGCGGCGGCGTCCAGGTGCGCAAGACGCGGCCCGCGTTCTATGAGTTCACCACGCCCGATGGGCGCCTGGTGCCGGTGATCGCGACCAACCCGCAGGCAGCGGTCCAGCAATTCCAGCGCCAGCTCCAGAGCCGCGAGGACACAAACAAGGTGCTCGGCTCACAGTTCCGTGTTCCCCAGGAAGCACCGGCACCGCAGACCGCGCCCGCCGCACCGCTCCAGCCTGGCGGGCAGACCGTGATCAATGGGGTGACGATCAGGCGGGTAAATTGATGGCCACCTTCGAACTCACGGACCAGAGCGGCGCCACCTACGAGATCGACGCCCCGGACGAGAACCAGGCACTGCAAGCGCTCCAGCAGCTCACTGCCGGGCAATCGCCCACGCCAGCGGCCGCACCGGCCGCCGCAGCACCTGTTCAGGGCGTGCCGGATTTCACACAACCCTTGGAATTGGGCCAAACTGTCACTCCGGCAAACCTGCCAGATCCGGCCGCCCCGCTGCCAGCCAACCCGGAAGGCGACACCCGGCCGCAACTCGGCCCGGTGTCCGGCTTCCTGGATCGCGCGTCGAACCAGATCGCGCTCGGGTTCGGTGACGAGCTGTCCGCGTTCGAGGATGCATTGCTGGGTCGCGGCGAGAGTGGCGAGACCTTCGATCTGTTCAACTTCGGCGACAGTACCTTCGAGGAACGCCGCCTGAAGGCCCTGGAGCTGCGCCGTGGCGCCCGTGAGCGCTTCGGTGAGGAAAACCCCAACACCGCGCTCGCTGGCGATCTCACGGGCGCTGTCGGCCTTGGCTTCGCCCTTCCCGGCTCCACGTTTGCGACCGCGCCAAGGGCAGCCACCACCGGGGCGGCGCTGGCAGGCGTCACCGGCTTCGGTGAAGGGAC
>WLWG01000558.1_pt1 | contig 38102 bp, 58 predicted proteins | sample 6712871 | NCBI WGS metagenome assembly WLWG01 (sample SAMN12718693, study PRJNA515312) | sponge metagenome | isolation source: marine sponge | host: Mycale hentscheli | place: New Zealand: South Island, Marlborough, Capsize Point | collected 2003-05-01
GTCAAGTCCTTCAAACTCTTCAACACCATCCATTGCCCAATTTACTGCTTCATACAGTGTTTCTTTGATGTGAGACACTTGGGCGTCTGCTATTTCATCTATAATTTTCATTTTACTCATAATATTGCTTTTTTAACTTGTTTTAAATCGTATTTTTCATGTGAATCACGCCACATTTTGTGCATTGTGTACTTACTTACTTGACTATAAGATGATTTACCTCGTAGTTTTACTTGTTTGTACTCGCGGTCAGTAAATGGTTGGCATTCACCGTGCACTTTGTTTAGCTCATAGTGTTGAAAACCACGTTGTTTACGCTTGTTTTTAACATATTGCTTTAGTTCTTGCATATTTTTACACATATATTCTATCATTTATGCGATAAAACGAAGTGTAATCTGTGTACTCTATGTTTTGATGTAGTGGAGTAAGCACTTGGTAACCTTTGTCTGTTTCTAACAGAACATTACCTGTTTCTTGATTGAATTTGATTTGTTTCATATACTTATATTATCCATTAGTTTTCGTATTTAATTTGTAATTTCTAATGTAAAACTCTAACATAAACTTAAGTCTTGCCATACCAGACCATATTTTAGCTCTTGATATAGTAGTGTATTTTTTAGTTACAGTTTTATTACCTTCTAAAAATACCCACCTTTTTTCACGTTTATAAGTAGGATTTAGTTGATAGTTAGACGAGCAAGAATTTACGTTTCTTACATAACCTGTTTTGTAACAAGCAAGTCTTAGTTTTATTTTAGAAGCAAATCTCTCACCTTTTAGATGGAAATATCTTGATGGTACGGGAAATTCAAACTCTCTTGTGCCATTTTTTGCTTGTCTTTGTGTAGTTACTTCGCGAATATTATATTCAACTAGTAATGCTCTTGCAAATGAATCTTCTAACATTTGCTGTTCTTGTTTCCAAGTGTATTTATTTTTACTCATTATTTTTATATTTTTCGTATTCTTCTTTGGTTATCCATTTATTAATTTCTGATACAAATACCATTCCATCTCTAAATATTAATCCATTAAAATTATTTGGTTCTAAAAATCTCATATTTTATAGTAAGGTTTAGTGTAATCTGTGTTAAAATTAATTGATTTAGCAACATTTTGTCGCCATTGCCACTCACGCTTGCGATACTCATAGCTGTTACACCATTTTTTCACAGCAGTTACTTGTGGTATTTTACCATATTTTGCTTCATAGTCAAGACATTGTTGTAACTTTGCTTTGATTTCTGAAGCAGGATAGTCTTTAAATTGTGTATTCATATTAGTATTATCCATTAGTGATCGTATTTAGTCTGTGAGTTTCTATAATACCAATTACATCCCACCTTGTTAACTCACCTTTCATTTGGCGTAGTATTGCCCAAGTCATATCGTTACCTAGTTTGTCTTGATAAATCATGAGAAGAATGGTGTTATGTGGTTAGACAGTGCTAAAATTACAACGATTGTAATTAGTAAATTAAGTTTTTGAATATTAGTCATATTATTAAATTTTATTATTGTTAGTAGACATGGTGAGAATCGAACTCACATTAACCATTATGTCTTGTACTTGTTCGCAATTTACTGTTAGAAACAAGTGGAACTCGCAGTGTTGTTAGTGATTATACTAATTCTACATTTCTTAGTGCAACTGGAATATTATTAGTTGCAGTGTAAGACTTGTACTTTTGAAAGCAATTCATACTTTGTAACTTACTTTTCATAATGTTGTACGCTATGTCATGATTGTAAGTGTATGTGATACCTTTTTTGTTAGTAAATTCTATTGTTACATTTTTTCCGATTAGTGACTGTCTGATGACAAATCTTTTTGAAGTTATTTTACTCATAATTTTATATTTTATTTATTTATTTAGTTTATTAGTTACATTAGTATTATCCAAGTTGTGTCGTATTTAGTTTGTAAGTTCTACTACGATTTTTTCATATAAATAATCTAGTATAGTCTCATTGTACTTATCTTTACACATAGTGTTGTCATATGGAAACTTTACTTTTAATTCTTGTATTAATTCATTCATAGTAGTGTATATTTATTTGGTAGTTAATATTAGTCGAATGGTATACCACACTCATTCTAATGATGTAAGTATTATTACTTAATCACTTACATATATATTATCCATATAGTGTCGTATTTACTTTGTAATATAATAAAGTTAGTATGTTGTAGTAAATATGTAAACATGTATATGAATATACACAAAAACGCAAAACATTTTTACAATTGTGAAAAAAGGTTGGGCCGGGCCGTCATTTTAAAATCATTTTGCGTAACACGTTGGTAATCAGAGGGATAGGGGTAACACCTTACTTCCATATATCTAACAACTTTTATGTGACATAAGCCTATTATAGTTATAGAGTAAACAGCTATTGTCACACTATCGTTATATCTAGTTCTATATAAGAGTAAACCTAGCGAAAAACGTGTAATATTACTAATTATAGAAAACACAAGTGCGCTTTAACAAAAGTCCGCTTTCACAAATAATCACATGTTTAGATTAACTTCAGTTGATTTGCAGTACAAACAGATAAAAAAGAAAAAAAATGGCACAAATCTCTTCATACCCAACACTCACACCAAATCTAGGTGATAAGATACTTGGGTCTAACAACGTAGATGCATCTGGTCAACCAGTTATAGGCAATCCTACGGTACAATATTCCTTAACAGACATAAAAACCTTAGTTGATCAACAATTCATTCAACAACTTACATCGTCTAGTAACGATAGTGGCGTTGCAGGTGTACCAGCATCACAAGGTCCTACAAGTGCAAACACAGTTCATCAAATTATATTTGGTCAAGCAGACTCATCTTCATCTACTAGTGTAACTATAGATGCAACAGGTAAAGTAACTTGGCTAAAAACTGGAACATACTATGTAACTCAAGAATACTATTTACAAGGAACTAACTCAGCAAACATATTACATACTTTATTTAGAACATTTGATGGTTCTAGTCAAGTTGGACCTACTCGCGCAGAAATATTCCACGTAGAAAACACATCAAACACAAAAAGAATTGTAATAAACCAAATGGTTCATATTACATCTGCTAATAGCTACCACGTTTACCAAATGCTAAGAGATTCAAATGGTGCTAACGATGGTACGTTATATCAAAAGCTTAATAATAACGGTTGGACAACTACACCAAACGCACAAATAACAATTTCAAAACTAATATAACATGGCAATAATATATTCATATCCTGTAGTTCAACCTACAACTGATGATTTAGTTCTAGGGACAGATGCAACAGACGCGTCGAAGCCAACTAAGAATTTTACAGTACAAAGTATTATTGACCTTGTAACTGTTTCTGGTAACGATTTACAAGCGGTATTAAATAACGGTAACGTTGCTATAGGTAGAGACATTAATTTAACAAACAACAACTTTAGAGGTGGAAGTTTTATTACAACAGGTAATGCAACTATAACAGGTACTATAGGTACTGGGTTTACACAAATAACAGCAGATGATTTCGTTGGTAATATAACAGGTATCGTAAAAGCAGGGTCAAGTATTGAAAGCACGGTGACGGGTGTTACACAATCTCAAGGTGACAACAGTACTAAGTTAGCAACAACTGCTTATGTTGATGGTAAGGTTGATCCATCTGTGTTACAATACTTAGGTGATTCAACTGGTCCTTTTGATCTAAACCTAATAAGTGATGATTTTAAAATAGCAGGTACAGCTAATGAAATAGAAACTACAGCAACTACAGTGGCTGGTAATGTAGGTACAGTGACTTTATCTTTTCCTACAGCTGGTGTAACGCTACCTAATGGTTCAATAGCTACAACACAAGCGTTAACTGATAATTCAACAAAGGTTGCAACAACCGCTTTTGTTCACGGTAAAAATGATGCTCAAACATTAAATTTTAGCAACGGCTCTAATGCTAGTACAGTATTATTAAATAGTCAAACCTTCGTTGTTTCAGGAACAACTAATCAAATAGCGACAACGACAACACCTCAAACAATAACCATTGGTTTAACAACTGATGTTACTATAGCAGGTACATATACAGGTGCTACATTTTCTGGAGATTTAAACGGTACAGTAAATACAGCTACAACAGGTACAACTCAGTCAGCTGGTGATAATTCAACTAAAATAGCTACAACAGCTTATGTAGATAATGCTGCTGGCGCTAAAATACTACAATACAAAGATAGTACATCTACAGTACATGACTTAAATTTATCTGATGATGATCTTCAATTTAACGGGGATTCAAACATAACAATTACAGCCGCTGCTGTTTCAAGTAATATAGGTACAGTAACAGTTGATTTAAACAATGATGTTACTATATCAGGTACAATGCAAGCTGGTACACTTTCAGATGGAACTTTCTCTGGAACAGCTGGTACATATACAGGTGGTGTAAGCATTACATCTACAGATTTTGTAGGTGCTTTAACTGGTAATGCAGATACAGCTACGGCTTTAGCTGCTTCTGGAGCTATAGCACTTACAGGTGATACAACATCGACTGGTGGTCCATACACTTATACTTCAGGTGGTGCGCTTAGTATAGCTACTACAATAGCTGATACCACAGTAACCGGTAAAGTATTAACTAATTTACCAACTGCAACATCTCAAGAAATAGCAGATTCAGATACTATATTAGAAGCTTTATCTTATTTACAAGGTCAAATAACTGGTATACCACAAGGTTTAGTTTATAAAGGAACGTGGGATGCTAGTACCAATACACCAACACTTGCTAGTGGTACTGGTGTCACTGGTGAGTTTTATATTGTAAGTGTTGCTGGTACCACGAACTTAGATGGTATTACAGACTGGCAAATTGGTGATTGGGCTATATTTGTAGAAGTCGGGGCAACTGACACTTGGCAAAAAATAGACAACACTTCTGCTATACTTGGAAGTGGTACAGCGGATAAAATAGCTAAATGGACTGGATCTAACACTTTAGCAACTGGTCTTATATCAGATGATGGTACAGATGTAACAATAGGTAACTCTGGTAATTTAATTGTTGAAGGTAATACTACGCTTGGTAATGCTGATACAGATACTACAACAGTTAAAGGTCCGGGTGTTTTTGAAGAAACAGCTCAATTTAATGTTGGTATTGGTTTAAGCTCAACGCCTGATTATGGTACAGCTGGGCAAGTGTTAACATCTGGTGGTGGTTCTGCTACAGCAAACACATGGACAACACCTACTACAGGTACAGTTACAAGTGTAGGTGCTTCTATAGATGGTGATTCTTTAAGTATAGCAGGAAGCCCAGTAACAAGCTCAGGTACATTAGCATTTACTTTTCAAGGTGATAATACTCAATATATAGATGGTGCTGGTGATTTAACAACTTTTCCAACATTAGATAATTACCAATACTGGGTTTTATCTGACGGAACAAACACAACTAATATAACTTCAACAGGTACAGCTACGTTTTCTGGAGGTACATATATAACAGCCAGTGAATCAGCTGGTACTTTAACTATAGATCACGAAACGACAAGTAGAACTGATACAACATCTACAGATGCACCTGCTTTTGGTGGAACTTTTGATGCGGTAACAAGTGTAACAAGTAACACAACAGGACACGTTACAGCAATAGATGTTTCCACAGTAACAATACCAGCTAACCCAGTAATGACTGCTGCTACAGCTTCAACTGCTGGTGCGCAAGGTTTAGTCCCTGGTTCTGCTGCTGGCGATCAACTTAAGTTTTTAAGAGCTGACGCAACATGGGTTGTGCCTGATAATGATCAAGGTGTAACCTCGGTAGGTGCAAATACTCCACTAGCTTCATCAGGCGGTACAACACCTACTATAACTCACCTTAATTCTGGTGTAACAGCAGGAACGTATGATACCGTGACTGTCAATCAATATGGCCATGTAACAGCTGGTTCTAATAATCCTAGACCACAAAAAACTTGTTCTAAATCTTTAACTTTAGCTAATAGCTGGCAACCTATGTTTGCTTTATCTGCAACTTTTGGAGGTATTATAAGTTCAATATTTGTTAACAAGCAAATAGCAACTCTTTCAGGAACCCAAGCTTTAAGTGCACACGTTGCTACGTGTGGTGTTTCTGGTACTTGGAACGGAAGTGCTGATTCTCAAACAGCAACAACCATAGTATATAATAAAATAATAGACACAGCAAACGGTGAGCTTGAAGTAAGATTTGTATCTTACAACCCTAGCAGTAATAAAACAGGTTATAAATGTGAAGCTAGAGTTTTAACTACACAAGGTACTGTTGATATTACTGTTGATTACAGTAATGGAAGCACGTATGGAACAACTTTTGTAGATCTTACATAAAAATAAAATATGGCTAATTTATCTAATATAAATAATAAGTTCCTAGTAACAACTGGAGGTAATGTATTAATTGGTCAAACAGCGGCTGTAGGTTCTTCTATACTTCAAGTTACAGGAAACGCAACTTTTGCAGGCAACGTAGGAATTGGAACTACTTCGCCTCAATCATTATTAAGTTTAGGTAACGCAGTTGATGCTCAAAAACTTTTGTTATATGATGATAATAATAATTTTAAATATGGATTTGGAATACAAAGCAATGAATTAAGACAGTTTTTTCCAAATAGTGCAACTTCAAGAATGGTTTTTGGAACAATAGATGATTCTGATGGTTCTACCTTTTCAGAAAGAATGCGTATAAACAGTTCAGGAAACGTAGGAATTGGAGAAACAACTTTAACTAACGTTAATACAATTTTAGATTTAAAGAAAACAGGAACAAATCGAGGTACTAACATTAGATTCAAAAATGATTACAATAGTAATTTATATATAGGAATATCGGGAGACAGTTCTGGGAATGCTTTAATTTATAATCAAAACAATTCCGATATTGTAATGTATACTGGGTCATCAGGCACAGAAAGAATGCGTATAGATAGTTCTGGGGATGTTGGTATTGGAACAACACCCGAAACAGCTGGCCCAACCTGGAGAACTTTATTTGTTGGGGCAAGTGCAGCTATAGTTGCTAGACAATCAGCAACTGGTTACGATTCAATTTTTGCAAATAATTATTATGTTAATTCTAGTAACCAAGATAGAGTAAGAACAACAGGACCATCGTCTAGAATGTTTTTAGATGGTAATAATATAAGATTTCAAATTTCACCTAGCAGTTCCTCCGCTCCTTCTTGGAGTGAAATAATGCGTATAGATGATAGCGGAAACGTCGGAATCGGAACGACTTCGCCTGATTATGATTTAGAGGTTTATGGAACTGATGCTAAAATATTTGCACATTATACTGGTAATTCAAGAGGTGGTATTGCAGCATTTTCTGGTCAAAGAATAGCGATGACTACAACATCTTTAAATGACAATTTAGTTTTTGGTTACAACTCAGTTGAAACATCAGCCTCAGCAAGCTTTGTTGAACATATGAGAATAGATAATGGAACTGGTTATGTAGGAATAAATGAAGATAATCCTGACGAAAGATTAAGTGTCATTGGTGGTAATATATTAGTAAAATCTTCTAATAGTGGGGGTGGAGATGCAAATAATAATTTAATACTTTTTGATACAGACACAACTGGTTCATCAGGTCAAGGTATAGGTTCTGTTCAGTTTTATGGTAGTGATTCATCAGGTGCAGGAGCGGGTATAAAATGTCAAATAAAAGCGTTTTATGCAAGTGATGGGGATTCATCTATAATGACCTTTAGTACATCTGATAGTACTACAAACAATCAAGAAAGAATGCGTATAGAATCAGATGGAGGAATATTTTTTCCTTCTTTAGGAGGGTTTTCTGTAAGTAATAGTGATGTAAGGTATAATGCCACATCTGATGAATTATATTATCAAACAAGTTCTAAAAGATATAAAAGTGAAATAACTGATTTAGAAAATAGTTTAGATAAAGTAAACAACTTAAGACCTGTAAGATTCAAAGATAATTTATCTCAAGAATATGCTACAGGTATGATAGCTGAAGAAGTCGCAGAAACAATACCAGAAGTAGTTTTTACTAAACCAATAGATGGTTTTGACGAACCACAAATTGAAGGGATAAACTATTCTGATTTAGTACCTTTCTTAATTAAGTCAATACAAGAACTAAAAGCAGAAGTAGATTTATTAAAGCAAGAATGTAAATGTAAATAATATGGAAAAAACTAAAAAAACTAAAGTAGAATTTCTAGAAGGTGGTCATTTAAAAATTTGGTACTCTACTAGTACTTACAACGGAGACATAACAGTTTCTTATAAACAAGGTCAAGTTTTAATTCCAAAAGGAAATATAGAACTAGCTGAAGAGTGGGGAGTCAAAAAGAAATGCGAAGACAAATGGAAAAAAGTAGTAAAGAAATCAAAAAAATAATATATTTACTATTCACTTAAAAACTATAAAAATGTCTAAAATTAAAAAAGAAGAGTTAGAAGTATTACACAAACAAGAAAACGCTAAAGTAGAAATTCGTAATAGAATAGGTTTGCTTCAGGTTGAAATTCATTCACTATCTCACGCACACTTAGGAGTCCAGGAGGAGCAAAACAAAACAAAAGAAGAACTAGAAGAGAAATACGGTAAAATCAATATTGATCTTAAAGACGGTTCTTACGAAGAAATTAAAGAAGAATAATGTTTGAATATACAGATTTGAAATTATATACAATAAACACAGCAGTCTTAGCTTTGACTATGACAGAAATTGAACTAGGTTTAAAAATAATATTATTAATCTGTACTATAGGCTATACTATAAGTAAATGGGTACGTAATGAGAAAAATAGATAAAATAATAATACACTGTTCTGCGACTCCTGAGTTTAAAGACTTTGATGTCAAAGATATAAGAGACTGGCACGTTAACGGAAATGGTTGGTCTGACGTTGGGTATCATTATATTATTAAGCTAGACGGAGAAGTTCAGTTTGGTAGACCTGAAAATAAAATAGGAGCTCACGTTAAAGGTAAAAACAGAAGCTCTATTGGTGTTTGTTATATAGGAGGTATGGATAGAAATATGAAAAACTGGTTAGATACTAGAACTGAAGCACAAAAAGAATCTTTAATAGAATTAATAAAAGACTTGCAGAAAAAATATCCAGGGTCAATAGTATACGGTCATAGAGACTTTACTAGTAAAAAACCTTGTCCTAGTTTTGATGCAAAAGAAGAGTATAAAGAATTTAAGTAATGAGTGAGTTAAGCGAAGACAGTAAATTTGAAATAAGTATAAAAACTTTAATAGGAATAGGAGTTGGTTTATCTACGCTTATAGGAATGTGGTTTGCTCTTCAGGCGGATATTCAAGAGGCTAAAGAACTTCCTGAACCTGAAATTAGTAGAACAGAGTATGATTTAAAAGACAAGCTCGTTAGAGAAACTATTATGAATACTGGTAAGAAGGTAGAAGAAAACTCTGATGCATTAAAGAAAATAGATGATAAGCTATTTGAAATAATAAGTAAATGAAAAAATTAATATTATGTGTGATATTTGTATTGGCTGCGGTTTATGTTAACGCTCAAGAAGTAACTGTATTTCAGATTAACGCAAAATGGAATCAGAATAACAATTACGATACTAGAGGATTAAAAAACTGTATTATAAAATTTGGTTATTTAAAAAACCAACCTGACGACATTAAAAAAAGTATAACTGCTCTTCCTGTTTTAGTTATAAAAGACAAAAAAGGTAGAACTCGTATGCAGTATATAGGAGATATTAGTCTTCAAATAAAAGTCTCTAAAGAAGAAATCCAGGCTACTATAGACAAAGTAAATCAGTTATGAAAAAAAAATTTAAAGACACGAAGGTCGGAAAGTTTCTTATTGGTAAAGGTGGCGTATTTAGCTCACTTACTGACAGTATTCCAGACAAAGGATTATTAGGACTTGTAAAGAACTTAATTGACAAGGACAATACTATGCCTCCGCAAGACAAAGAAACTGCCTTAAAACTGCTAGAAATGGACAACAACGAGTTAGTAGAGATTACTAAAAGGTGGGAGTCTGACAATAAATCAGATTCTAGTTTAGCTAAAAACGTAAGACCTTTATCGTTAATATTTCTAACTATATCTTTAATAGTGTTTATACTACTAGACGGATTCGATATAAACTTTGGCGTAGATTCAGGATGGGTAGATTTACTTAAGTCTCTTCTAATAACAGTCTATGTAGCTTATTTTGGTTCTAGAGGAGCTGAGAAATTTAAAAATATTTCTCAAAAATAAATATTATATTAGTATAAGACTTATATTAATATATGTTTATATATATAAGATTAATTAATATAATATTAATATAATATAATACTTATATAATATAATGCAAGTAAATTTTGAAAAAAAAATTATCCAGGAGCAAAATTGTAAAAAAACTAGACGCAGAGTTTAGTAGATACATAAGACTTAAATACGCAGATCATAACGGTTATGTAAAATGCTATACCTGTAATAGGGTTAAACATTACAAAGACTCTATGCAGTGCGGACATTTTCTTTCACGTAGATATTATTCAACTCGTTGGTCGGAGGACAACTGTAGACCCCAGTGTTATGGCTGTAATGTACACTCTCAAGGTCGTCAATATGAATATGCTTTAAATCTTAATAAAGAATATGGCTATGACATAGCTGAAGAACTACTACAAATAAGCAGAGAAACTGTAAAGATTTCTACTCCAGAACTCCTGGAAAAAATAGAGTACTACAAAGTTTTAAACAAAGGTTTTAATATAGATTAATTAGTCATATATTAGCAGTCTAATTTTCTCTGTATTAAGGGAGTAGTAGTCGCTAGGCTTTGCTCCCTTTTTTGTTTTTATTATATTTTTATTATATTTGTCTTATGACAGATATAGAGAAAGTTTACCTACAAGCTAGGATAACAGCTCTTGAAAAAAAAGTACAAGAGTTAGAAAACCAAAACGAATTATTAACGATTCAAAAAGAAAGAGTAGAGAGTCTACTTATTAATTAAACACACAAAAAATGACAGGAAAAATTACATTTATTAACAGAGACAAAGACTACAAAGAGTTACAGGTCTACAAGGTTACTTTAGCTAATGGAGTGACCTGGAGTTTCTTCCAACCTAAAGAAAAAAACGGAGTTGAACAGACTGAGTTTGAATTAAAAGTAGGAGAAGAAATTGAGTTTGAGATTAGTAATGCTAAGTACAACACAGCAAAGCTAATTAGAAACCAGAAAACAGAAACTAAAAGTTTTAATAAACCAGTTTCCCAACAGTCTTCAATAGAGTTTCAGTCTTGTTTACGATCTGCAGCTATATTGTATTCTAACAATCCAACCGTGAAAAGTAGTACGGTACTAGAAACTACTGAATTATTTTTTAACAAACTAAAACAAATAACAAATGTCTAATTTCGAAACTGAATACTGGAACTGCGTAGCTCCTTACAAATCTAAATACGAATGGATTAAGCTCCATTTTCTTATGGATGTAGACGAGTGCATTAAAATGCTAAACAAAGCTAAGGCTGAAGGAAACGACAAGATCGTCCTGGATGTAATGTCTAAGAAAGCTGACCCTAGCAAATTCTATGCTAAAAGAAGTATTCCATTACAAAAGTCTGACGATGCACAAAAGGCTCATTTACCTAGAGCAGAAGCAAAACAAGACTTACCATTTTAATAAAGGGGAGTTAACGCTCCCTTTTTTTTTTAATTTAAAATTCCTACTTTTAAACAATGCTAATAAATTATGAGAAAGTTACAGCACATTTACAAGACATACGAACAGGAAAAATAAAAGAAGGGTTAAGTCTAGGTATTCCAGAAATTGACGAATACTTTAGATTTAAACCCAGTTCATTTAATATTATTCTAGGACATTCTAATACAGGGAAAACTACAATAGTACTTTATTTAATGTTAGCCTATGCCATTAAGCACCAGATTAAATGGCTAGTTTTTAGTTCTGAAAATGAAGCGTACAGTATAATACGAAAATTAATAGAGTTTCTAGAAGAGAGACCTATCCAGGATATACCTGAAAAACAATTTGAAAAACACAGTAAGTTTATTTATACTCATTTTAAGATTATAGATGCTAACAAAACTTATACATACAGAGAATTATTAGATTTATGTAAGGTTATAAAAGATGCGTGGGACTATCAGGGTTTACTTATAGACCCTTACAACTCTTTAATAAAAGACCCAAAATTAATTAGTTCAGTAGGAGGTCACGAATACGACTACCAGGCTACAACTGAGTTAAGAATATTCGCTAAAAAAAATAACATAGCAGTTTGGGTAAACACTCACGCTAATACTTCTGCATTAAGAATGACTCACAGACTAGAACACGAATACGCAGGTCATCCTATTCCTCCCAATGCTGCAGACGTTGAAGGTGGAGGAAAGTTTGTAAACAGAGCAGATGACTTTTTAGTGGTTCATAGATATATTTCGCATCCTACAGACTTTATGGTTAGTCTTGTTCACGTTAGAAAAGTTAAAGAAACTGAGACAGGAGGAAGACCGACAAACATTGACGACCCTATAAAACTAAGAGCTATAGTTAATAATGTAGGTTTCAGTATTAATGGAATTTCTGTACTAAAAAAAATAATACAACCTTTTTAAAATTTTTATTATCTTTCTATAGTGGAAAGTGAAATAAACGAACTAGTAAAAAAAGAACAGACCTGGTTAAACTATTTAAAGAGTTGGGGTTGTAATCCTGACACAGCTAAAGACCTAGTTCAAGAGTTATATATTACTATAAATTCCTGGCTAAGAAAACATAACAAATCTCTAATGTATAATAAAAATGAAGTTAATTGGTATTTTGTTTATGTTACACTTAGAAACTTGTTCCTGGATTTAAAAAGACAAGAAGCGAAAGTAAAAATAATTTCACTAGATCATTCTGACAAAGTTAAAGCTAGTCTAGTTGTTGAACAATACCAGGAGCTAGAAGACGATAGATTTGAAAAGCATCAATGTATAGAGGAGTGGTTACTAAACGAAGACTTTTTAGAAATGACTAAAGACAATAACATATTTGATTTTGATAAATACGACAAAGAAAAAATGTTTAATTATTATCAAAGAAAAGTTTTTGAAGAAATATTTATACATAATAAAAGTATAAGCAAACTGAGTCGAGACACAAATATTAGTTATTACTCGTTATACAATACAGTTAAGAACATTAAAGAACAAATAAATAAATTTTATGAATCTAAGAATTGGGGATAAACTAGAGTTCATTTTTAAATGGACTGGTATCAAATGGTTAGTAAATAAAGTAGTAGTAGACTGGTTAGGTTATGAAAGCTGCGGCTGTGAGGAAAGACGAGACGCTCTAAACAATTTTAAAATAAATAGAAATGAATAGAAAAGATTATTTTCTTTGGAAAGACTTTAGATCAAAAGACGGTCAACAATTAACTACAGAAGAGTTCGAATTAATTTGTGAGCTACATTCCAAACTATATTTACATTCCTTTTATCGTCCGTGCACCTGCTCTCCAAAGACAATTTTACAATGGATTAAAGACTTAAACGTAAAGTTTAATGAGTCTACTAAATACCGAGTAAGAAAATGAAACTTGAAGAAGTCCAGAAATATGAAAAGGCTGTAGTCTTTCTTCTCAACTTAGACGGATGGGAATTAAAATGGACTGGAAAAGGATATTTACATTATGACGCAGAAGGAAAAACTCCTAAGGGTTTTAAATGTGTAATAGAAATGAAGTTTAGAAATAAATATTATCCTGAAAAATTATTAGAGAAATATAAGTATGATGCTTTAATGGAAATGGAAAAGGATATAGTAAAGTTATATTTTGTAGCTGACCCAAAAGGAAATTATCTATTCTGGCTTAACGACATAGAGCTTCCAAAAGTAGAACAAAGATACTGTCCTTCTACTACTCTATGGAATAATAAAAAAGAATTAAAAGAAGTTTACCTGTTAAAAGAAAATATAGCTTCCAGAATAAACTGGAACGATTAGGATAGTTTTATATTTTTTCTTAAATTTATAGCAGAGAAAATGGAAATCAAACACGAAAAGGCTGAAGTCTTAAAAGACATTGAATACAATAATCATACAACTATTTGTTTAGAAATCTTAAACAAGTGGAAAAAAGATAGTAAGAATAAAGAGCTCCAGGACTTTATATTGTCTTTTCTAGAAACTGTTTTTTATACTAACACTTTACAAAGAGATAAGTTTATTCATAATAAAATTATAGAGGAGTATAGAAGCGACAAGTTACGAGCAATAGAAAGAGCACGTAGAGCAGATAAAGAAGTAGAAAAACTAGAAAAAGAATTGACTAAACTTAGAAAACTTATAAACCTATGACAGCAAAAGAAAGTTTACTAGAAATGTATATAGCAGAAATACAATGTTTGAGATCTGCCTATCAAAAAGAAAAGGATAAATCTAAAGAGCTATGCGATATAATAGCTGACAAAGATATTATTATTAAACTATTAAAAAACAAGAATAAGGCTTATGACAAATACAATTAAACTCCTGGACGGTTCTGTTCAAGTTAAACAAGAAGTAATAGATAATATGTATTCAGACGATTATTACTATGGGTACTTAGGTAAAAACGCTTTGTCTAGTAGTTCTATAAAACTTCTGCTAGATAGTGCAAAGACTTACTTATATGTAAACAAGTATGGTCAGCCAGAAACGCAGCCACTTAGAGACGGACACTTATTTCACACTATGATTTTAGAACCAGAAAAGATTAATGATATAGTTTTTGTAGATGTGCAAAGCAAGAACACTAAGAAATATAAAGAAGCTAAAAAGTTTCACGATCAGGTTTTTACTATGAAAGAGAAAAACGACGCTGAGAGATTATGTGATGCTCTGCTTAGAAATGAAACTGCTCTTAGTTTAATCCAGGACTCACAGTTTGAGATTCCAATGATAGACACTATAAATGGTTATCCTTTTAGAGGTAAGGCAGACGTATTGAAAAACAAGGGAGGTATCGTTGACTTAAAAACAACTATAGACGTAAAGAACTTTTATAAGTCTGCAGATGCTTACAAATATTACAATCAGGTTTATATATACTGTCAGCTTTTTGACTGTGACTACAAGGATTTTAAATTTTTATGTATAGACAAAAAGAATTTAGACGTAGGAGTCTGGGACTGTTCAGAGAATTTCTACTTAAAAGGAGAGGCTTCAGTAATGGCAGGTATCGAGATATACAAAGAATTTATAGAAGCAGACTTCGACATAGATCAATACATAATAAAAGGAACACTTTAAAACAATAATATGAACATAGAAAAATTTAACATTTACGAAACTAAAAACTACAACTTGTTTAAACTACTAGACTCTAATAGAGAACCTAACCAAAGAATATTAAACAAACTAGAAAAAAGTATTAAAGAAATTGGAATACAGATTCCTATAATAGTAAACACTGAAAACCAAATAGTAGACGGACAGCATAGATTCTGGACTCTACAAAAGTTAGGTTATGTAGTCCCTTACATAATTAGTAAAGCCTGGAAAAAAGATAATCATACTATAGAAATTAATAACACTAGTTCTAATTGGACTTCACTAGACTATGCAAATTTTCAAATGAGAAAAGGAAACCTAGATGTAAAGAAAGCCTTACAACAATCTTATATTTGGGAAAAAGAAACTAATAATAAGTTTAAAATTATAAATGGTCTAGAGCTTATAGTTTCAGGGAAAAGTTATAGCGGTATAAAAATTAAATTAAAAAACGGTTTATATATATCAGATTTAAAAACTGCTAATAAAATATTTCAATTACTAAAAGTAATGAATGAATATCCTAGGAAAACTTCTGCCTTTGCTGCAAAATTTGTTAGAGCTACAAAAATGTTTTTCTATGACCATAAGAAAATTAATATATTAGCAATACGAAAAATGTGTCGAGAAAATTATATTTTATCTTACAACAACGAACTAGATACTTTAGAGTATTTAACAGATATTTATAATAAGGCTAACAAAAGCCTTAAAAGAGAAAAAACTTTATTTTAATATGGAAGAGTACGACAGGATAGCAAACTTAGTAATGAGTTTGACAGAGACAGATATATTCAAGAACCGAAGAACACAAAGCCACGTAGACGCTAGAGCCTTCTTTGACTATATAATGAGAAAGATAAAAAACAAGACTTATGAAAGTATAGCTAAATACTACCATACTAAAGGAAAGTCTGCAGATCATTCTACAATACTATACAGAACAAATTTGTTTGAAGAAATAAAATCTAGAAAGCCTGAATATGAAACCTGGCTTAATATTATTAAAAATGAAATTATATCCTCAAAAGAATTATTAATAGTTTTTGATAAAATAAAAGTCTTAAAAACTCCAGATTCTTTAGAACAAGTAAATGAACTTGTAGATAAATTAACCTACAAAGAAAAGCTGTATAATACCCTTTTAGATAAAACTTAAAAATTTTCCGTTATATTAGTAGAATAATGTTACAAAAGTGACACTATAAAAAAGATATAATGAAAACAGAAAGTAAAGATAAAATGCTTAAAGCTCTAGAGGAGTTTTACGGTATAGTTTCAACAGCTAGTCAAAGCGTAGGAATAAGTAGACAAACACATTACAGGTGGTTAGAGGATGACCAGGAGTATAAAGCAAAAGTCCAGGATATAAAAAACTCTGCTATAGATTTTGTAGAGACGAAATTATTTGACTGTATTAAAAGCGAGAAAGAAACTTCTATAATATTTTATTTAAAGACTATTGGTAAATCTAGAGGTTATGTTCCTAGACAGGAAATTGACACTGGAGACAATAAAGAATTTAGAATAGAAGTTGTAGAGTGAGAGACTTAAAAACTAATATAGTTTGGAAGCATTTAGAAAAAAGCCAAAAGAAAATAATAATAGAGCAGGGCGGTTCTAGGAGCGGTAAGACCTATAATATTCTGATCTGGATTATATTTGGTTACTGCCTAAGAAATAAAAACAAAATAGTATCTATATGTAGAAAAACTTTTCCTGCATTAAGAACCTCAGCTATGAGAGATTTTTTTGAGATACTAAAGAACAACGAACTCTATAGTGAGGAGGAACACAATAAGACAAGTCACGAATACAAGATAAACGGAAACCTAGTAGAGTTTATATCCTTAGACTCTCCTCAAAAAGTAAGAGGACGTAAAAGAGATTTGCTATTTATTAATGAGGCTAACGAATTATTCTGGGAAGACTGGAATCAATTAGTATTTAGAACTGTTGGTCGTATTATACTAGACTACAATCCTTCAGACGAGTTTCACTGGATTTATGACAAAGTAAAAACAAGAGAAGACGCAGACTTTTATAAGACCACTTATAAAGATAATAAGTTCCTGGAGGAGTCGATAGTAAAAGAAATTGAAAGACTACAATACACAGACGAGAATTACTGGAGGATATACGGACTAGGAGAGATAGGACAAAGTAAAGCAACTATATTCCAATTTAGAGAGATAGAAAAAATACCTGACAATGCAAAGTTTGTTAGTTATGGAATGGACTTTGGCTATACTAATGACCCTACTTGTATTTCTAAAATTTACTTACACGATACTAACCTTTATGCAGAAGAGCTTATATATCGTACAGGAATGACAAACAGAGATATTCATAATGAATTACTAAGCCTGGGAGTGGGTAGACGTGACGAGATTTTTGCCGACTCCGCAGAACCGAAAACTATTGACGAACTTTATAGATACGGTTGGAATATTAAACCGAGCACGAAAGGAAGAGACTCAGTCAATATCGGAATTGATATGTTAAAAAGATATACTATACACATAACTAAGAAAAGCCAGAACGCTATAAAAGAGTTTCGTAATTATAAATGGAAAGAAGACAAGAACGGAAATATACTTAATCAACCAGAAGACAAGTTCAATCATTTTTGCGACAGCCTCCGTTACGGAATCTATAATAAACTAGCCAGACCTAATTATGGAAAATACGCAATCAGGTAAAGTCTGTCTTAAATGTGATAGACAAATGACTCCTACAGGCTCACTACAAAATGGCTTTTATTTCTACTGTCCTAAATGTGGAGATGTTAAGTTATGTCAATGATTTGTAATTGTGAAAAACTTTTAGTAACTTTATATTGTTGTTAAAGTAAAACTCTCAAAATATGCAGAGTGGTCTAGCAAGTAAAAGGTCAAAGCGAAACCTAACGAGGCAGCAAAGGAGTTATCCTAGAATAGCAAAAGGGTGTAAACAGGGAGCACCTACTCAAAGACAAATCAAAATCCCTTTAATTTAAAACCAGGAAATGAAACCTATAGAATGTGACAACTGTAAAAAAGAAAATGACCCAGATAACTTTATATGTGAGTTCTGCGGTTATGACTTTGACTTTCAGTTAACCTATAACAAATGGGGTCTTCCTGAGTTAACTCAAAAAAAATAATTATGCCAATATCAAATGAAATATTCGAAACCTATAGACTCCAGGAACGAGCTAAAGAACAAAATAAAGCTGTAAGGCTTTTAGCTTCTCAAGGATATACTATAGTAGACTTAGAAGGAAATATTATTAACAAAACAAACTATAAAAAATAAATTATGACAAAAGAGAAATTAGACAACTTTATTAGTTTTTATGCAGGACTAATAATTCAATTTAGTACTATAGCATTTTCAACAGCTTTTATGATTATAACTGTTATGGCTTTAAGTAAACTACTGTATAATATTTTTAATATGTTATTCTTAGTATAATGACGGAACAAGAATTTTATATCAAGAATAAGAAAAGAGTAATGAGACAATATAGAAGTAATCAGGGCAGAAGCCCTAGAAAAGTAGGAACAATTTTTCGAGTTCTGAAACTTGCATTTATAATTTTTAGTTTTGTGATTTTGTATTTCGTAATAGCAAGTAGAATATAATTCTAATAATTTTGTAACTTAGTTAAGTTGTTTTAATTTAGGGTAGTCGAAAGGCTGCCCTTTTTTATTTTAAAAAAATTAATTTATACGTTATATAATTATGGAACTAGAAATCAATGTACCTACCAAAATGCAGGATATTACTTTAGAGCAATATCAGAAGTTTCTTAAAGAATGTACAGATGAAAGTTTGTCAGAAGAAAAGATAGCAATTAAGATGCTAGAAATATTCTGCGGACTTCCTATTGACAATACGTTACAACTTAAAATGAGTGATGTATTTAGTGTTTGCGAACAGATCAATACAGCTCTAAATGAAAAGCCTCCACTAATTAGTAGATGGAAATTTGATAAGCTAGAGTTTGGATTTATTCCTCAGCTAGACGATATGACTTTTGGAGAGTACGTTGACGTAGATACTTACATAGTAGACTGGGAAAATATGCACAAAGCTATGGCTGTTTTATATAGACCTGTGCTCCAGAACTATAAAGGTAGTTACGAAATAGAAGAATATAAAGGAGACACTTACTGGGACTTAATGAAGCAGATGCCTCTTAATTTAGTTATGGGTTGTATGCTTTTTTTTTGGAATTTAGAAAGGGACTTAGTGAAAGTTATGAGGAGCTCTTTGAACAAGAAGGGGAACCTGACCTCTCAAGAGAAGCTAACTTCAATGTTAAATACGGTTGGTATCATTCCCTCTGGAGACTCGCAAACGAAGACGTAACTAAACTAGATGAAGTGACTAAGATAAATTTTCATAAGTGTTTAAGTGCTTTAATGTATATAAAAGAAAAAAGTAATTTACAGTTAGCTAGAATTAAAAATAAAAAATAATATGCACATATCAATATTTCATCCCTGCCCAGTTTGTATTAGCATTTCGCTAGTAGTATATCTAATTTATAAATACATAAAAAAATGAGTAACAAAAGAGGAATAAGAAGTTATTATTTAATAATGGAAAAGCTAGAACAGCAGTTGTTAGCTAGTCCTTTTGTAAAGTCTGTAACCTATGGAGACATATCAGACGTTGACTTAAGAAAGCAAACTATATTTCCTTTGTCTCATATCATTACTAACAACGTAGTCCAGAGCGGACAAGTCCTGACTTATAATCTAACTATTCTACTTATGGATATTATAGACATAAATAAAGCTGTAGTAGTAGATCAGTTTACAGGAAATACAGACGAACAAGATATTCTTAACACTCAGCTAGGCGTAGGGAATAGACTCGTTGAACAAATGAGATCAGGTCAATTATTTAACGATATGTACCAAGTAAGTTCTGACGTTACTTTTGTTCCTTTTTATGATAGGTTTGAAAATGAGTTAGTAGGTTGGTCTATGAATGTAAGCATAACAGTTGAAAACGATATTTATATATGCTAGATGAAGTCAAAATATTATTAGAAGACTATGCTGAAAGAGTTGTAAATGCAGCTAAAAATAATTTAGCTAAAACAGATAATGCAAATGGAGAACTTTACAATAGTTTAAAAAGTGAAGTCTCACAAACAGACGATGACATAACAGTAACTTTTCAGGGAACTCCTTATGCAAACTTTTATGACCAGGGAGTCCAGGGAGCAGACCCAACTAAAATGCCAGACGGAGCAAAGCATAGATTCAATAGAGCTCCATTAAGTAAATTTAGATTTGGAACAGGAAACTTTAAAGGACAAGGCTCACTAAGAGGAGCTATAGATCAGTGGGTAGTTCAGAAACCAGGACTTAGTAATGTAAGAGACGACCTAGGTAGATTCATTCCACGTAAGACAATGGTCTTTTTAATTTCTAGAAGTATATATTTAGCAGGATTAAAACCTAGTTATTTCTTTTCTGACCCTTTTGAGTTTTACACAGAAAGACTAGAAAGAGAACTAGAAGACGCTTTAGATAGAGACGTTCAACTAGCAATCTCTCAAACAGATGAAACTAACGAATTAATAATAACAATAAACTAATGGCAGCAATAGCATTAAGAAGCCCTCAATACAAATCAATAACAGCAGGAGCTAACGCAGCTTATGCAACCTGTTCAATAACAATAAATGGAGCGGCTAGTCCTCAATACGTTTTAAGAAAAGATACTAGTCCCAGTGCCACTGTGCTTTTTGAAATCTCTGAATTATGTTTAGATTTTTTAGACATTTCATTTAGCGGTACGTATACAGCTCAAACATTAAGTATATCTACAGTAGTAAATGCTTACACTAGTTCAGACTCATTAATAAATGGTTCTACTTTTACTGACATAGGATATGATGCCTACGGAACTTTTATGGAAGGAGATAATCCTGTCGTACCTTTTGGTTCACGTCCTACCTGGTTAGTAAGTGGAGACCCTGATCATACAACAGCAAATAATGAATATTATATTTATGTACCTAACTCTACAGCAGGTTCAGTTCCTTATATAATTGCTAATGAAACTATGGGTTATCAAAGCTATGGAGCTTCAGATGTTGAAATAACAGGAAGTCCTGCAGGAGTAAAAATGAATATAGAAAGAGTAGACTGTACTAAATACGGAGACGGTCATAAAATAACATTTGTTAATAAGTACGGAGCTCTACAAGACTTATGGTTTTTCTTAAAATCTGTTAATACTACTACAACAAAAAAAGAACAATATCAAAGAAATATAATAAGCTCGACAGGGACTTACAGTGTTAATCAACACACTAAACAAGTCTATGACGTTGTAGCTAATACTAGCGTTACTCTAAGTTCTGGATATTATCCTGAATGGGCTAATCAATGGTTTGAGCAATTAATGTTATCTGAAAAGATTTGGCTCACTAGAACTAAACCTACGAATCCTAGTCAAACAGAAGTTGTACCTGTTAATGTCAGAAAAAATAATATAGTAAAAAAGACTGTCTTAAACAATAAACTAATAGAATACACATTTGATTTTGATATGTCATTTGATTACATAAACAATGTTAGATAATGCAAAAACTACAACTATTTATAGGCGGACAAAGAGTCGATCTTTTTAAAGACGAGACAGTAACTATAAACCAAACTATCCAGAACATAAAAGACCCTGCAAAAATATTTGTAGAATTTACTAAAGACTTTACTATTCCTGCTTCTAAAACTAATAACCAGATTTTTAAGCATTATTACAACTATGATATTTCTACTAACTTTTACGATGCTAGGTTTAAGACTGCAGCAGAAATTCAATTAAACAACATACCTTTTAAAAATGGTTTTGTAAAACTAGAAGGAGTAGATTTAAAAATTAACAAACCTTATGCTTATAGAATAGTATTTTACGGAAATACAGTTAGCTTAAAAGATTCTTTAGGAGAAGCTAAATTACAGGAACTTGACTTAACTTCTTATGACTTAGATTATAATATGACTACTGTTAAAGCTAGACTACAAAATATATCTAATCATATTGTAGCTCCACTTATAACGTCAGGAGCAAGTAACGAGGACGACCCTTTAAATCCTTCTAGGTTATTTTATAATAGTGCAACTTCATCTCACGCAGACGGAACAGGAAACTTATTTTATCATACAGGAAGCTCTCACGACCACGGTGTTTTATGGACTGACTTAAAGTATGGAATAAGAGTTCACAAAATAATTGAAGCTATAGAAGCTAATGCTAATTATGGAATAACTTTTACAGACGATTTTTTTAATACTAACAATACGTCTTATTATAATTTGTTTTTATGGTTACATAGAAAAAAAGGTAGTGTACAACCTGCAGAACAAGTAGAGAGTTTTCCTACTCAGGTTACAGACTTTGATTTAGCTCAACAAAAAACTACAATGCTAAACGGAACTACCTTAGAAGTTTATACTTCTTGTAATCCTTACGCTAGTGCTTCTTGTCCTAATACTTCTTTGCCTTCTATTAGTCAAAATTTAATTTTTACTACTACAAATACTACAGATTCTTACGATGTTATAATTTATAGAAATGGAGTAGTTTGGTCAACACAAAATAATATACAAGGCTCTAGAACTTTTACAAAAGCAGATATGCCTATAATGGATGAGGCGGCTTATACAGTTACTATATTTGTAGCTTCAGGAGTTACTATTACTTTTAGTCAGGTTAAATGGGAATTGGCAGGAATTTTTAACAATACTCCCTGGACTGAAGACTATCCTACTACAACTTCATTTGACGCTACTGCAACTTTTAGATTTATAGTAAGTCAACAGATTCCTGAAATGCGTATTCTAGATTTTCTTACTTCTATATTCCAGATGTTTAATTTAACGGCTTACGTAATAGAAGACAATGCAGACCCAGATGTGGGTAAAATAAGAGTACAACCTTTAGATGACTTTTATAATGATTTTAATATTTATGATATTTCAGAATATGTAGACGTCAACTCTAGTTCTGTAGATTCAGCTTTACCTTATAGACAAATTAGTTTTAGTTATGAAGGAACAGAAACTTTTTTAGCTAAACAATACGACCAGTTAACAGGTAAACTATGGGGAGCTGCAAATTTTACTGGAGATTCTACTACTACAGGAGATTCTTTTGACGGAAATAATCAAAGATATGATATTAAAATTCCTTTTGAACACTTACTGTATGAAAGACTAGTAGACGCAAATCCTACTCTAACTGCTATAACAGGTAAAACTTCTATACAGTACGGATATTTTGTAGACGACAATCAGGATGCTTATTATGGAAAACCTTTATTGTTTTATCCTGTTTTTATAGATGACAATGTGGCTAATTATAAAGAGATTTCTTTTAGAGAATCTACAACAAGTCATACTGCAATTACTCAATATTATATACCTTCTAATAGTGTTAGTACAAGTACAGCAACTAGTACAAGTAATATAAATTTTTATCAAGAAACGAATGAGTATAGTCCTAGTGAGAGTTTTAGTGGAACATTATTTAATAACTATTACAGAGAATACATAAGAAGTATTTTTAATATTAATAGAAGGCTTATAAGTGTAAAGGCTTATTTACCATTAAAGATATTATACAAGCTAAAACTTAGTGATATATTTTTAATTAATAACAGAACTTTTAATATAAACACTATACAAACTAATCTCCAAACAGGAGAAAGCAATATTGAGTTATTAAATGACTTTCAACAAACCTATTTAGTATTAACAAATGTATTTTATCAGAATGTAGGTAGAGATGTTTATTATCAATCTAATATAGGAAATGCAGAAAACTTAAAAAACGGAGACGTAATTTATGCAGACGTAGCTTTAACAATACCGTTAGGAGCAGGAACTTATGATCAAGCAGGAACAGCCCAAACTACAACTCACTGTCCTAATAACGGAAGCGTAATGTTTATGACACTTAACTCAAGCGGAGCAATAACAGCTATTAGCTGTGCTTTCCCTTAATATAAAATTATGATTAAAAATATAATAGAATTACTAAAATACGCAAACGGAGAAACTGAGAATATTCGGTTTGCACAGGGAGCAAAAAAACTTCCTACAAATTTTAAAGAAGCAAAAGACAAATTAAAAAAACAAATAAAATGGCAGTAGCAAAAGTTAAAGTAGAAGGAGCTCAACAGGCTGAGAAAGACATAAGAGGAGTCCAGGATGCGTTAAATAAATTTAATGAAACTGTGTCTAAAAATAGAGACGCTACAAGATTATTAGACAGAGCTACAGGCGGAGCAATAACTAAATTTCAGGATTTACAAAAAGGCGTGACTCAAGGTATAACTACAGTTAAAGGTTTATCTAAAACTTTTAAAGGATTAAGAGTAGCTATAGCAGCTACAGGAATTGGTCTTATAGTAGTAGCCTTAGGAACTATAGCGACTTACTGGGACGACATAAAAGGATTTATTTCAGGAGCTACTGCAGAACTAGAAAGACAACAAGCGGAACTAGAAAGAACTAAACAATTATTAAATGACGAAGTAGATATACTTAATAGCCAGTTAAGATTATCAGAATTAAAAGGGGAGTCAACAGACGAAACTTTATTAGCATTAAGAAAAACTCTGTTAATTCAACAAGAAATAGTCAAAGCTGAATTACTAGAAAATCAAGCTCTGCTAGAAAAACAAAAAGCAAGAGATAATGAGATTACTTTCTTTGATAAACTAAAAGCCTCGTTTGATGTTAGAAAAAATTACAGCTATCAAGAAAACTTATCAAGAATAGAAGCAGAAAAGAAACTTACAAAAACTGAAGAACAAATTGAGTTAGAGGATAAAATTAATGCTTTAAAAAAAACACAGTTAAAAATAGATACTTCTATAGCTAATCTTGACAAAGATGAAGTTAAAAGAAAACAAAAAATAGTAGACGATATAGAAAAGAAAAAACTAGAAGCTAAACAACAAGAGCTTCAGGATATAAAAGATAGACTTAAACTAGAAGAGCAAGTAGATGACGCTTTAATATTAACTAAGGCAGATAAGAGAGCAAAAGAAAGAGCAGATATTCAGCAGCATTATGACGATCTATTATTTGATTTAACAATGGCAGGAGAGATAACAGAAGAAACTGAGTTAGCTCTTTTAGAAGCAAAAAGAATTAAACTACAAGAACAACAAGCTGTGTTTGATGAAGAGGACGAAGCTGAAAAACAAAAGGAAAGAGATAAGTTCCAAAAAGAACAAGAAGAAAGAGTTAAACAAGCTGAAGCCATACTAGAAGGAGAGCTAGAAATGGAAGAGAAAAAACGTAAGTTTAAAGAAGACACTCTTGACAATTTAATACAATTAGGAGGAGAGGAATCAAAATTAAGTAAAGCTCTTTTAGTTGCTAAACAAGCTATAGCTCTACAAGAGTTTTTAATTGATATAGGAGCGTTAAAAAACAAAGCCAGTATAGTAGCTGCAGAAGCTAATTTAGAAGCGGCTAAGGGAGGAAGTGCAATAGCAGCAGGTACGGCTGAAACTGCTAAAATAGGATTTCCTCAAAACATTTTACCTTTACTAGCTTACGCAGGACAAGCGGCAGGAATTATTATGGCTATAAAAGCTGCAGTAAGTTCTACAAAATCTGTAGCCTCTTCAGTAGGGGGTCAAAGCAAAGGACAAACTCCTAGTGTACAACCTCCAGTTATTTCTGCTCCTGCTTTTAATATTGTAGGACAAAGTAGTACAGATCAATTAACTGAAGCTATTACTGGTCAAACTCAAGAACCTATAAAAGCATACGTTGTAAGTAACGATGTAACAACTGCTCAAAGCCTGGATAGAAATATTGTCCAGGGAGCGACAATAGGATAAAAACAAAAACTAATTTAAAACCGTTATACTAATATGAAAATAGTTGAATTAATAATAGACGAAGAGGACGAGTTCGGAGGTATAGATGCAATCAGTATCGTAGAAAGTCCTGCTATAGAAGAAAACTTTGTAGCATTAAACGACCAAAAAGAAGTTAAACTACAGTCTATAGACGATGAGAAAAAAATTCTTATGGGTGCATTATTAATACCTAATAAGACTATTTACAGGAAAGACGGAAAAGAAGAGTACTATATATACTTCTCTAAAGAAACTGTAAAAAAAGCTAGTGAGTTATTTCTTATGAAAGGAAAACAAAACAACGCTACACTAGAACACAAATTTGACATAGAAGGATTAACTCTTGTAGAGTCCTGGATAGTAGAAGACCAACAAAAAGATAAGACTGCTTTATATAATATGGATGTTCCAGTAGGAACGTGGATGGGAGCTGTCAAAGTAAACAATGATGAAATCTGGAATGACTTTGTAAAAAACGGTTCTGTTAAAGGTTTTAGTATTGAAGGATTCTTCTTAGACAAAGAGGAAAGACCTAAAGAAAAAATTAAAGACAATTTAAAGTCAGAAATTAAGGCAGGGGTCAAGTTATTAAGAATTAAAAAAATGATAATAGACTCTATAAAAAACTAATATGCCTGTAAGAAAAAAAATAAACAAATCAAACAGAAGAGGACAAGCTCAGCCTTATGCTGCTAGGTGGAATCCTGCTAGTCCTAGTAATAGTTCTAGAGCGTGTTACTGTAAAGACCAAAACACTTATTCCAGGGAATGCTGTGACGGTTCTCTATGGGCTCAGGGTATCGGTAGAATTACTGGGTAAAATGCAAAAAAAATAAACTTTTCGTTATAACTATATGAATGCTATAAATAGGATTAATAGTAAGCTATTTAAAGACAATTTAAACTTTCGTTTAATATTAACAGAAATTCAAAAGTCTGAAGTAGAACTAGACAAATATCCTTGGGACGAATGTATAGCAGATCAAACTAAAAGATACGGAGCTGAAGCTGCTCCTAAAATTTGTGGATATATAAAAGAAAAATATGGCAATTAGATTTAACCAAGTTATTTTAGATAAACTTCATAAAAATAAAACTGAGCTTTCTAAAAAAGTAGAATTAAGTATTTTAAGCGACTTAGAAGGTTTTACAAGAGTTGTAGATGAAGCTAGAGTAAAGTTTGATGACGTTTCTAATAACTGGGTTAATAGATATATAGATTTACAAAACGAAGCTAGTACACTTTCTGATTTGCAATTTGATTATATAGCTTATATGAGTGATTTAAAAAGAGCTATGGAAAGGTTAGAAGCTAATGTAAGTGAGTTAGGCATAGACCCTATGAGTATTCAAGAATATGAAGACGCTTCTTTAACAGAAGGAATATTTAGAGCAAACTTAGATCAATTTGCTGAAATTGTAACAACAGCACAAAATATGACTAAACTATAAGAAATGAACACAAAACAACTAATACTAGACAAACTAAAAAACGCTAGAAAAGAAAGTCTTTCTAAAAAAGTAGACTTAGCTTTAGTTGACGATTTTGAAAGTATATTTAACAATATAGATTTACAAACAGATAGTTTAATTGACGATTTAGGAAATTTAGCTAGACAAATAGATGCTAAAACTCTTATAGTGACTGATATTTTGAGAGAAATTGATGCAGCTAATACAATATCTGAAGACATAGTTAGGTCATTTAATGATTTAGGGTTAGAAGTTCCAGGAGACTTAAAAGCAAACATTAGTCAAATAGAAGCGAATAGAAATTTATTATCTGAAGCAGAAAGTAGAATACAAAATGCTGCAGAGGGATTATACGAACTTGAATATTAATATAAATAAATGAAAGCATTAAAAAACATACTTAACAAACTATACTCAGAAGACAATAAAGTTTTCGCAGTATTAAGCACAAAAAGAAAAATAGACTTAGCTCTAGTAGATGACATTGAGAGTGAAGTAGATAGATTCGAGGCTGCTGAGTCTGACGCTAGTTACTTGGCTTACGAGTTAGGAGACGAAGTAATAGACGCTTACGATGACTTTAAAATGAAATATTCTTTAGATGACTATGTAATTAACGGAAACGTAAGAGACTTAGAGGAAGTTGCAGATATTTTAAGAGAAGGACTTAGTAAGTTAGAATTGGCTGCAAATGAGTTAGGTATACCTCCTAGTGAAGTATACTACGATTATGACGATTTAAAACAAAGAGTAGATAATGCCCAGACTTTATCAGACGAAGCAAAATTCAAATATAGAGAAGTGACTGACTATACAGGAATGGGAAATTTCTGGAATTAATAATAAACATTAATAATTAAATAATAAATAATGAAAGCAAGTGAAATGTTAAAAAAGATCAACACACTCTTAGGAGTTCAAGTTGAACTAGAAGAACTTATCCTGGACAACGGTACTAGAATATTTGCCGATAGCTACGATAAGGGAGAAAGCGTTTTTATTGTCACTGAAGACTCTCGAGTTCCTTTACCAGAAGGCGAGTATATGATAGAAGACGGTAGAATGCTAATAGTAAAAGAAGAAGGCTTAATTGACGAACTAAGATTAGAGTCAATAGACGAAGCTGAAGAAGAAGGTTACAAAGACGGAATCAAAGACGAAAAAGAGGATATAAAAGAAGACTTAGAAGAAGAAGAAATTATCGTTGAAGCTCCTGAAGAAGTAATAGACGAAGTTGGAGATATAGTTGCTGCAGTTGTAGAAGTAGTATCCCCAATTATCGAGGAAGTAAAAGAAGAAATTGAAGAGCTTAAAAAGAAATATGGCGAGGTAGACAAAGTAAAAGAAAAAATGTCTAAGACTCCTGCTAGAAAACCTTTAGCTCACGCACCCTCTAAACAACAAAATGAAGGGTTTACGTATGGACAAAACAGACCTCAAACAACAATGGATAGAGTTCTGTCTAAATTAAATAATATCAATAAAAAATAATAAAATGAAAAGAAATGTAAATTTAGCTACTACTACTAATATTACTACTACTTATGCAGGAGAGTTTGCAAATCAATATATTGCGGCTGCTCTTTTATCTGCTAGTACTATTGAAGACGGTGGTATCTCTGTAAAACCAAATATTAATTATAAAGAAGTAATTAAGAAAGTTGCTACTAACAATTTAGTAGTTGACGCTACTTGTGATTTTTCTCCAACGTCTACTATAGACTTAACAGAAAGAATACTTGAGCCAACTAACCTACAAGTTAACTTACAATTATGTAAGCAAGACTTTTTATCTGACTGGGAAGCTCAAAGTATGGGATTCAGTGGGTTCAAAAACCTACCTCCATCTTTTGCTGACTTTATCTTAGCTCACGTTGCTGCAGAAATTGCACAAAAGACAGAACAAACTATCTGGTCTGGTGTTAATGCTAATGCAGGAGAATATGACGGACTAGTAACTTTAGCTGCTGCTGACGCTACTATTCCTGCTGCTCAAAAAATTGCTGCAGTTGCAGGTGGTGTTGATGCTGCTAACGTAATTGCTGAAATGGGAAAAGTTGTAGATGAAATTCCTTCTGCTTTATACGGAAAAGAGGACTTATACTTATATGTATCTCAAAACGTAGCTAGAGCTTATGTAAGACAATTAGGAGGATTCGGAGCAAATGGACTAGGAGCTAACGGTGTAAACAATATGGGTACGCAGTGGTGGAACAATGGTTCTTTATCTTTTGACGGAGTGAAAGTGTTTGTAGCTCCAGGAATGGCTAACAACACTATGTTTGCTGCAGAAAGATCAAATATTTTCTTTGGAACTTCTTTGGTTTCAAATATGAATGAAGTAAAACTTCTAGATATGGGAGACCTAGACGGTTCACAAAACGCAAGAGTTATCGCAAGATTCTCTGGTTCTGTAAACTATGGTATCTCTTCTGACGTTGTAGTTTATTCTTAATAAATTAAATTAACCAAAATTTAGGGTAGGTGGGGTCGACCTACTTACCCTTTTTTTTTAAAAAAATATAAATATGAGCTGTTCAATATTATCAACTGGTAGAAATTTACCTTGTACTAAAGGAGTAGGAGGAATAAAATCTATCATTCTAGTTGACTATGGTTTACTAGGAGACTTGACAATTTCAGGAGCGGAAGTGACTGCAATTAGTTCAACTCCTTCAGGTTATGAGTATTTAGTTAAGCCAGGTTCTTCAGGGTTAGAGCAAACGATTACTGCCTCTGCTGAAAACGGGACTGTATACTACGACCAAAATGTCAACGTACAATTTCAAAAATTAGATAAAGAAACTCAAGCTGAGTTACAAGATGTAGCTAAAGGAAATCCTCACGTATTCGTACAAGACTTTAACGGAAATTATTTCTTAGTTGGAGCTTACAACGGTGCTGACACTTCAGCAGGGACTATTGGAACTGGAACTGCGTTAGCAGACTTTACAGGATTCAATATGACTTTTACTGCTCAAGAGCAACTTCCTGCATTTTTCTGTGCAACTGGAGTTATAAGTGCAATTACGATAGGAGCTTCTATTAGCCCATCATAAAATACTATTCTGTGTTTAATTAAATTATAGGGGTGGGAAACTATCCCTATTTTTTTTATAAATAGTATAGATGCAAAATAAATAAAAAGCACGTTATACTATAAAGCAAGAAATGATAGTTTTAACTACTCAAACTAGTGAGCAAACTTACAGCGTTATTCCTAGGGAATATGTAACGGATGTTACAATTTGTATAAGAGACGAAAGTACTAATGAAGAGATTTGCGTATTAACAACAGGTTCAGAGTGGAACACTAATACTCTACAATGGCAGTTAGCTAATTATGACTGGGAAGACGAAGCAGGTATAGTAATTACAAATGATTTGATGTATATTACAATGAATTTAAACTTGATAGAAGGTAGGTTTTACGATCTTAAAATTAGTAATGTTAGCGGAACAGTTATATTTAGAGATAAAATTTTCTGTACTGACCAAACTATTGACCAGGCTACTAATAATTATTATGATATGAATTTAGGACAGTATACTATAAACACTTCAGGAAATAACGATTATATAATATATTAAAATGGATTATAAATTTTTACAATTAAGCACATATACAACTCCTGAGATTAAAGAAGTATCTAACCAGGACTGGATAGGTTATGGAGCTGACAACGATTACTTTCAATTTCTTATAGACCGTTACAACGGTTCGGCTACTAACAATGCTATTATAAACGGAATCTCTGCTATGATAGTAGGAAAGTTTTTAGATGCTACAGACTCAAGTCAGAAACCTGAAGAGTATGCACAAATGAAATCTTTGATTTCTGAAGAAATGCAGCAGAAACTAGCTAGTGACTTAAAACTTATGGGACAATGTGCAATGCAAATTATTTACAGTCAAGACCATTCTAGAATAGCTCAAGTAGAACATTTGCCAGTAGAAACTTTAAGAGCAGAAAAATGTAATGAAGAGGGAGAAATACCTGCTTACTATTATTACTATGACTGGTCAGAATATAAACAAGGAGACTACCTGGAGCGTTTACCTGTGTTTGGTTCGTCTAAACAAGAAATTGAAGTATTATATATAAAACCTTATAGAGCAGGGTTTAAGTATTATAGTCCTGTAGATTATCAAGGAGGAATCCAGTACTGTGAACTAGAAGAGGAAATTGCTAACTATCATTTAAACAATATTATGAATGGTTTAGCTCCTAGTATGCTCCTGAACTTTAACAACGGAACTCCAACAGAAGAGGAAAGAAATATTATAGAACAAAAAATAGCTGCTAAATATCAAGGTACTAGTAATGCAGGAAGGTTTATCCTGGCTTTTAATGACTCTGCAGATTCGGCTGCAACTATGGAGACAGTTCAGTTAAGTGACGCTCCTCAGCAATATGAATTTTTATCTACTGAGTCAATGAAAAAAATAATGGTAGCTCACAGGGTTACTAGTCCTATTTTATTTGGAATAAAAGATATGACAGGTTTTGGAAATAATGCAGATGAAATTGTTACTGCTAGTACGCTTATGGATAATACCGTTATAAGACCCTTTCAGCAGATGTTATTAAATGCGTTTGATGAAATACTTGCCTACAACGAGATCGTGCTTAATTTGTACTTTAAAACGCTTCAGCCGTTAGAATTTAACGACTTGACTAATGCTACTAATAAAGAACAAATAGAAGAGGAGACAGGACAAAAGTTTTCTTTTTCTAAAATTATAGACGGAAAAGAGGCATACGAGACTATAGAAGAGGCTGAGAATAAAGCTAACGAGATAGGATGTATGGGCTATCACGAACACGAAGAGGACGGTAAGACTTATTATATGCCTTGTCAAGATCATACTGAATTAAAAGCTCCTTGTTGGGACGGATACGAGCAAATAGGAACAAAAATAAAAGACGGTAAAGAAGTGCCTAACTGTGTTCCTTTACATATTACAGAAGACTTAACAAAGGCTATACTAGAAGAATTACAAGACAAAGGAGAAGACGAAGAAATGAAAGGTTATGAATTAATAGACAGTAGACCTGCAAATGAATATGACGAAATATTAAACCAGTCTTTAAATTTAGCTACAGACTTAGCTTCAGTTCCTAGAAGTACCCCTAACAAGAAAAGCTCTCAAGACACTAGTATATTAAAAGTAAGATATAGATACTACGGAAGTAATAATCCGCAAAGAGAATTTTGTCGTAAAATGTGGTCTGCACAAAAAGTTTACAGAATGGAAGACTTAAATAAAGAAAGCTCAGCAAATTCTGAGTTAGCTCCTAAAGGTCAAAACACTTATAATCTTTGGTTATACAAAGGAGGAGTTAATTGTCAGCATTACTGGGAGCGTAGAACATATTTAAAGAAAAACAATAAAAGAATTACAGTCGCAGAGGCTAGACGTAAAATTGCAGCTTTAGACCCAAGTCTAAAAAAGGAAGCACAAATAGAAACTAATGTTCCTGAAGTTGCTCAAGTTGCACAGCCTAAAAACGACTGGTGGAGTTTAGACCCTAATTATAGAAAATAAAAGAAATGGCTACAGCATTATTTATATCAAGAACAGACTTAGTAAGAAATACTATTATAGATGGGTCAGTAGATACTGACAAGCTCCTGCCCTTTATAAAAATTGCACAGCAAATGCACATTCAGAACTATTTAGGAACTGAATTATATAATAAGATTTCTACATTAATAACAAACGGAACTTTAACAGAACAGGATAATCCAGACTATTATCATTTAGTTAATGAATACGTACAGCCAATGTTAATTATGTTTGCTATGGTAGATTTTCTTCCTTTTGGAAACTATGCTACTAAACAAGGTGGGACATTAAGACACAGGTCTGAAAATGCAGAACTGCCAACTAAAGAAGAGATAGATTTCCTAGTACAAAAATATAGAGACTTTGCTGACTTCTATACTAGACGATTTATAGACTATATGAATTATAACGCTTCTACAAAATTTCCTGAGTACTATTCTAACAGTAATGACGATATGTACCCAGACACAGAAGCAAATTGGGTAGGTTGGGTATTATGAAAAAACAATATAACATTAAAAACAAGAACTTAAAAAAGTTAATAGTTTATCTAAAAAATTTAAAGAAATGAGTACATTAACAGGAAATAAAATTAGTTTAACATATAAAAGTTTAATTAAAACTTCAGATAATGATGTATTAACTGGAGCTTTAAAAGAACTGTCGGATGGGTTAGGGAATAATTCAGGTGTATTTCTAAACACAGGCGGAGACCTCAAGTCAACAGGTACGTTAGAGTTTTCTAACTTTAAAGCAACTGCTTATGCTGTGACTATCAATAAACTTGTTAATGAGGCAGACGGCATATCTAATAACGATAATGACACTTCCCTACCTACTTCGGCTGCAGTAAAAGACTATGTAGACACTCACGTCACTAGTCAGGACTTAGACTTTTCAGACGGAACAAATCCAGGAGCAGTTGATCTAGACTCTCAGGTTTTTGCTATAGTCGGAACTAGTAATGAAATTGAAACTTCTGCAAGTGGTCAACAATTACAAATAGGACTTCCTAACGATGTAACGATTAGCGGAACTTATACAGGTACTACATTTTCTGGAGACTTAAACGGAACTATTAATACAGCTACAACTGCTGTAACTCAGACAGCAGGAGACAACTCGACTAAGGTTGCTACTACTGCTTATGTAGACACTTTAGATGCAGCTAGTGATTTAGACTTCAGCGATGGGTCTGTAAACAGTGCTGTTAATTTAAATACTCAAGTATTCTCTATACAAGGAACAAGTAACGAAATAACTACAACAGCTTCAGGACAATCTTTAACAATAGCGTTAGATTCAACAGGTGTTGATCTACCAGACGGTTCTACAGCTATAACACAAACAGCAGGAGATAATTCTACAAAAGTAGCGACAACAGCTTACGTAGATGTACTAGACGCAGCTTCAGACTTAGATATAGCAGGAGACACAGGAACAGGAGACGTAAACCTAAACACTCAAACTTTAACTTTACAAGGAACAACTAATCAAGTTATAACTGCAGTAAGTGGTCAAACTACTACATTTAGTTTACCTTCTACAGTACATAGAGACTTACAAGGAAACGTCACAGGAAATGCAGATACAGCTACAGCGTGGCAAACAGCAAGAGACCTTTCGTTAAGTGGAGAAGCTACAGGTATTTTAAGTAGCGTAGACGGTACGTCAAATATTTCAGGAGCAGTTACTTTAACAAACTCCGCAGTTACAGGAAAAGTATTAACAGGACTACCAACTCCTGCTGCCTCTACAGTACAGGCTTCAGATTCAATTCTAGAAGGTATTGGAAAATTACAGTCACAAATAAACGGCATAGCAAATGGTTTACAATTTCAAGGAACTTGGGATGCTGCAACTAACACTCCAACTTTAAACAGTGGAGGAGGCGAAGTAGATTCAGGAACAACAACAGGACAAACTGCAGATAAACTAATTGACTCTAGTCAAAACTTCTTAACGACAGTTAGTGTTGGAGACAAGGTTATAAATCAAGTTGACGGACAAAGTGCTTTAGTTACAAACGTAGACAGTAATACTTCTTTAAGTTTAGATGCAGATATAATGTTAAGCGGAGAGGCTTACACTATTGATGCTAGTCCTTTCTTAGTACAAGGTCACTATTACGTTGTTAGCGTAGGGGGTACAACTAGTTTAAACGGAAATGCAAATTGGGCTATAGGAGACTGGGTTATAGCAGGAGCAGATAATATTTGGTCGAAATTAGATCATACTCAAATAGACGGACAAGGAACTCCAGGAAACTTACCTGTTTGGAATACAGCTACTACTTTAACTGACTCTATAGTTTCTGAAAGCGGAACAGCTCTAACTGTCACAGGTTCTTTAAGTACTACGCTAGGAGCTTCGGTTACAGGAGACTTTGCAGTAAACACTAATAAATTTACAGTTAATGCAACGACAGGGGATTCTGTTATAGCAGGAAACTTAAATTTTCCAGACGATAAAAGAATAAGATTAGGAGATTCAAATGATTTTCAGATTTATTACGATTCTGCTGCTCAAGCAGGACAAGGGGAAGCAATTATATCAGAAAGCCATATAAGATTAGAGTCATCATTTTTTAATTTAGGTAGTTCTACAAAAACAGCTATTGCTACAGATGCAAATAACTATGTTAGATTATATCACGGTGGAAACCAAAAATTAAGTACAATAAGTACAGGTATTGATATAACAGGAGCTGTAAATGCAGATTCAGCAACTTTTACAGGAGATGGCGATATTTTGTCAGTTAACAGGGGTTCTTTTAATGTTGTAACAAATTTAACTTCAGTTAATCATAATATAGTTTCTACAGGTAAAGCATTTAATATTAAAACATCTGATTCTAATAATTTAACTTTTTTAACAAATAATACAACTGCTTTAACAATAGACACATCACAAAACGCAACTTTTGCAGGAGATGTAGGAATTGGTGTAACTGGTACGCCTACTACTAAACTTCATTTAGGCGGTACTGCTCCTGGAGATTCTATTATTAGACAGGATTCTACAGCATCGGGTACAAATTGGGAAATTGGAGAAAGAGCAGCAGGTAAATGGCAAATCTTTGAAGATGATACTGATAGCGTTGTTGCTACCTTTATGTCATCTGGAAACGTAGGAATAGGAAATGATGACCCTTCATATAAATTAAGTGTTAATTCAGGGGTTGCTAATGTGGGTATTAAAGTAGTAAGTACAGACTCAAGTTCAACTATTGCATTTAAAGATGATACAACAACTGGTGACAATGTACAATGTGGTGCTGTAGGAAATGATTTTAAAGTTTTAGCAGGTGGAGCAACAAGATTAAAAGTTACAAGTAATGGAAATTTAGAAGTATTAGGAACCAATAGTGGTGCGAGCAATACTCAAATGAAATTAATATTTGACAATTCAGATGTTACAGTTCAAACAAACCAATTAATGGGAGGTATAGAATTTAAATCTGCAGATGGGTCAGGTCAAGGTGCAGGTATTAAATCAAGTATTAATACTGTTTTTACTGGAACTGGCGGTTATAATGATATGATTTTTTCAACTGCAGGAACTGATGCTAATAATGCAGAAAGAATGCGTATAGACAGTTCTGGTATCGTTTCTGTTACAAATTCAGCAGACGCAATATTAAAGGTTGAAACATCAAGTGGAACAAGTTCATCAAGATTATTTTTAAAATCTCCAACAAGAGAATGGAGAATAGGAGTTAATGATTCTTTTAATAGTGGTTCTTTATTTGTTTATAATACTGAAGCAAATACATATCCGTTTCTTATAGACACTTCTGGAAACGTAGGAATAGGAACTGACTCGCCTAATCAAGAAGGTTTTGGTTCTGGGAATATAGCTTTATCTGTAAAAGCACCAAGTTCTGGTGGAGTTGCTAATTTAGAATTAATAGGTTTAGGAAACAATGAAGGAGACGAGGTTGGATATGTTAATTTTATGTCTCAAAATGCAACTGATTCCCTTGCTTCTATTGTTGGATTAAGAAGGTCAGATGACGCAATAGGAAAATTAGATTTTAGAACTGCAGGAACAAGTAAATTTACTATTGAAGATGACAATCAAATTAGATTTGTAGGTGATTTTTACTTTGCAAGTAATACTACGAATGGCACAGATACTGGTTCACTTAATTTTAGTGGTGGTGGTGGTTTTGGACACACTCGAGGTGCTTCAATTGGTTTATCAGGTAATGAAGATGGTAATGGAGGTTTAATGCAATTAATAGCAGGAAATGGAGCTACATCTGAAATAAGAAGTTATACATCAGGCATAGAAAGAATGCGTATAACAGGTGGGGGGGATGTTTTATTTGGAACTCAAGGACTACCTAATGGAACTTCTGTTTATGGTAGTGCATTTCATAAATCTACTGTAGATAGGATGATTCTTCGTATGGCATCGTCAACCACAGTAGCAGCAGGTTTAATAGATTTTTTCAATCCAAATGGTCAAGTTGGATATATTGCAACAAATGGTTCTTCAACTCAATATGTTACAAGTTCAGATTACAGATTAAAAGAAGATTTAAAAGACTTTGCAGGATTAGATATGGTTTCTAAAATATCTGTTTATGACTTTAAATGGAAAACAGATGAAAGTAGAAGTTATGGAGTTATGGCTCACGAACTACAAGAAGTTTTACCAGATGCAGTTTCAGGAGATAAAGATGCAGAAGAAATGCAAGGAGTTGATTATTCTAAAATAGTTCCTTTATTAGTTAAGTCAATACAAGAACTAAAAGCAGAAGTAGATTTATTAAAGCAAGAATGTAAATGTAAATAATATGGAAAAAACTAAAA